>JACCEE010560342.1_pt1 | contig 15826 bp, 8 predicted proteins | sample 7449931 | NCBI WGS metagenome assembly JACCEE01 (sample SAMN15323457, study PRJNA562643) | freshwater metagenome | isolation source: river surface water | place: USA:Blue River Watershed | collected 2017-08-19 | reverse complement strand
GTAGTGGGTGAACGGAGCGCGCACCCACGCGCTGAGCAGAGAGAAGAGCATTCTGGGCAATCAATTCCTTTGAGGTCAGTCCTGCGGTTCCACCAGCCAGGTGCCGACATCCAGCAGGTCCTCGGCAGTTAAGCTGCCAGCCTCACGTTTTAACACAAGAGAGTAGCGAATGTGATCGTAGCGCGCCCGCTGCAGGTCGCGTTCCGCGCTGAAGCGGTCGCGCAGGGCATTCAGCACATCCACGCTGGTGACGGTGCCCAACTCAAAGCCGCGTTGCCTCGCGCTATAAGACAGCGCGGTGGATTCCGCAAGTCGCTCGGCAGCCTGAACTCGCAGAGCTGCTGATTGCATCTGCAGATAGGCTGTGCGTGTGCTCTCGACAATCTGCAAGGTTGTCTGGCGTAGTTCATTTTCCGCGATGCTGTGCAGAGCGCGCGCTTCGGCGACTTGTGCGCGATTGCTGCCGCCCGCAAACAGTGGGATCTGCACGTCGACGCCGATGTAGTCGGTTTCTGTGCGGGGATTGCGGAAGTTGTCGTAGCCAAGATCGGAGATCTGCTTCTGCGCGATCAAGGTGACGCGAGGCATGTAAGCGCCTTGTCGTTGCGCGATGGCCTTGTCAGCCGCGTCTACAGCATACTCGCGTGCTCTGACTTGCGGATTGGACTGACTTGCCAGGGCCAGCCACGACTCTAAGCTTTCTTGAGGTGCAGCAACGTCGTAACCGGGATCCAGCTGGTAGAGGTCACCCACACCGACGCCGGTAAGTGCGCGCAGCTCCTCGCGGGCTAGGGTCAGCTGACTCTCGATATCCAGTTGCTGAGATTGTGCAAAGGCAAGTCTTGCCTGAGCGTCGTAGAGGTCGGTGACCTGAACCTGTTGCAGCTGGTGCAGCTGCTCGACCATCCTTGCCTGTCTGTTCACCGCCTCGAATTCAGCGGCCGCGGAACGCAAGGCGTCCTGCGCCTGCAACACATTGAAATACTTCTCGGCCACATCAGTCAGCAACCCAGCCAGGGTCGCGTAATACTCCGCTTCTGCCAGGTCCTCAAGAATTGCTGCTTGTTTGCGCGCATTAAAGGACTGCCAGTTAAAAAGTACCTGGGTCAGCTGAAGAGACGAGCGTTCGCCCGGATAGTTGGCAACAGTGCCCAGAGACTCCTGGGTGTTGTCTGATCGGCTGGCGTTGGCATTGATTTGCGGCAACAACTGGCCTGTCGCTGCCTTGCGCCGCTGAGTTCCTACTTGCCAGCGCTCTTCCGCGATACGCAGCAAGGGGCTGTAGTCGATAGCTGCAGTGAAGAAATCCTCCAGCGTACTGCCCTGGACGATGACTGTACTGGTGCTGTTGAGCGCTGATTCAGCAGCAATGACTCGCCCCGGGGCCAGGCCGATACACAAGATGAGCCCCAGGCCAACAGTGCCGATCGAAGTGAGTTTCATAGGCGTCAGTCTTCGCGCAAGGCGCGTGCGAGGGCGTTAGAGAAAGGCTTCATGACGTATTGCAGGAAAGTCCGTGAGCCCGACGCAATGAAAACTTCAGCAGGCATGCCCGGTACCAGCGCCAGCTCGCCAAGTTGCTGCATCCCTTCCTCGGTCACTGCAACCCTGGCCAGGTAAAAGGGCATACCCGTGGTTTGATCAGCCATAGCATCGGCAGATACGCCCAGCACGGTGCCGAATATAGTCGGCACGCTGCTGCTGAAACTAGAGAACCGAATGGTAGCGCTTTGGCCTACTGCCACCCGATCAATGTCGGCCACGGAAACCCTGGCTTCAATGATCAATTCGTCGCTCTGTGGAACGACCTCCGCAATGGGGGCCCCTGGTCCTATCACGCCGCCGACGGTGTGGTACTGCATGCCCGCCACAACGCCGCCGACCGGCGCACGAATAACTGTGCGCGACAGGATGTCATCCAGCGCGATCATGCGCTCGCGAGCATCTTTCAGCCGCGTCTGCGTTTCGCTGAGCATGGACGCCACCTCGGAGCGCCACTCATTGTCTATCTGCAGGATCTGCAATTGCGTCTCCCCGATCTGCATTTCTGTGGCGGAGGTGGTTGCGATGAGTTCGGCGGCCTCTCCTTGGTAGACGGCAAGATTGCGTTCCAGCTCTCGCAGACGCAATTTGTCAGAAAAACCCTCCTCAAGGAGTACCTGTACATCGGCCAGTTCAGCGGAAAAGGATACCGCAAGTGCCTCCTTGCTTTGACGCATGGCCTCCAGACCCGACAGGCGCGAACGCAACTGCTCGATGCGCTGCTCGAGCACTGCGCGGCTGCCTTCCATCGTGGCCCTGCGGGTGGTGAAGACATGCCGCTGAGCTTCCATTTCCTGCCGAGCGCTGACCCCTGCGGTTGTCAGATTAGCCGGAAACTGAATCTCTGCTGCGCCGTCTCGCTCCGCAAGCAGACGAGCCTCCAGTGCGGTCAGTGCAATCAACTGGGCGTTGTTGATTTCACGCTGGGCCAGTGCCTGCGTATCGTCGAGCACTAGCAGGACGTCGTCAGCGGCTACGTGATCGCCATTTTGCACGCGTATCTCTCGGACAATTCCGCCTTCCAGGTGCTGAATCAGTTTCTTGTACGAGCGCACTGTTACGGCCCCAGGCGCATGGGCTGCCCCTTCGATAGGCGCAAGTGTGGACCAAAGTCCGAAGCCGCCAAAAACTATCAGCAGCATGAGTGTGCCGATGCGGCGGGGCTGTTCGAGACTGGTTTCCAGCTCGCCGTCATAGACGGAGCCGACCGCCTGCGATGTTGTCTGCAGGGTGGGAAGATTCTCAGGTTTTCGAGTGTTTTCTGTCACTTTGTCGGTCTCGCGTCCAATGGACGTCCAGTAGGGTAAAGGGGGGTCAACCCGGCGCCGCTTTACGGGCCTCAGCTTGAGGAACAAGTGCAGCAAGAACCTGATCTCGTGTGCCGAAATTGACGGGCAGCCCTTCCTTGAGCACCAGTATTTTGTCGACACCCATCAGCACCATTGTGCGGTGCGTTATCACGATGACTGTACAACCCTGTGCCTTCGCTCGCTGCAGTGCAGCCACCAGCTCGCGTTCGCCCTGATCGTCCAGGTTGGAGTTCGGTTCATCCAGAATAAGCAGGCGGGGCTGGCCGTATAGAGCGCGCGCGAGGCCGATGCGCTGACGCTGCCCTCCTGAGAGAATGCCGCCGCTACCGCCGATCGGGGTGTCATAGCCTTGGGGCAGGCGCAATACCAGCTCGTGAACCCCAGCCATCTGCGCGGCGGCCACAATTTTCTCGGCGTCACGATCGCCGAAACGGCAGATGTTGTCGGCGATGGCGCCATCGAACAACTCGATATCTTGCGGCAAATAGCCAATGTGCGGGCCGAGCTTTAGTCGATCCCAGGCAAAGATGTCCGCTCCGTCAAGGCGAACTTTCCCGCCGCCTGTAGGCCACAGCCCCAATAGGGCTCTAGCCAGTGTCGATTTACCTGATGCGCTTGGCCCGATGATGCCGAGCGACTCGCCCGCCTTGAGTTCGAAGGAGACGCCTTTGACTACTGGCGCCTTCGCGCCAGGAGGTGTGACGAATATCTGTTCGACATAAAGGTTGCCATGTGGGGCTGGAAGACTCATGGTCTCAGCTTCAGAAGGGACTCTCTCGAGCAACTGGCCAAGTCGATCGTACTGAGCGCGTGCCAGAGAAAACCCTTTCCAAGTTCCGACCAGCATATCGATCGGTGCCAAAGCTCGGCCGAGCAGCAGAGAGCCAGCGATCATCATGCCGGGAGAAATTTCCTGACGCAGTGCCAGTAGCGCTCCCAGGCCCAGAATCAGGGACTGGGTAATCACACGGAATGACTTGGAAAGTGTGCTGAGGATGCCGGCCAGACGACTGGCGCTGGTTTGCAGCTGCAAAACCTTGTCCGCACGAACCTGCTGGCGGCGGCGGATGTTGTCGATCATTCCCATGGCCGATATGACCTCGACATTTCGCATGCTGCCGTTGATCTGACCGAGCACCCAGTTCGCCTCTGTGTTGGCATCCTTCAACTTGCTGGTGGTGACTTTTTCGGTAGTCCATGCCAGGCCGACCATCACTATGCCGGCCACAATTGCGGTGATGCCAAACAGGGGATGAAAGAGAAACATCACGAGGACATAAATCGGAAACCATGGTGCATCAAAGAATGCAAAGAGGCCATTGCCTGTCATGAACTGGCGCAACTGTGACAAGTCGTTGCTTGGCTGCGAACCATTAGCTGCGCCTCCTGTGTAAAGCGCCTGTTTGAACGAGGCATCGAAAATCCGGTCTCGCAGGTTCTGTTCAATCTTGTTGCCGGCACTGACTAGAATCATCGAGCGGACCCATTCGAAGCCACCGGAAGCGGACATCAGGAACACCATGATCAAGGTAAGCATTGCCAGCGTCGACTGACTGCCACTGGTGACCACCCGGTCATAAACCAGCATCATGTACATGATCGGCACCAGCATCAGGATATTGATTGCAGCACTGTAAATGCCTGCGAGGATGAAATATTGCCTGACGGCCTTGAAGCCCTCGCGCAATTCTGGGTAAGGGCTATTGGACTTGGTCTGATTCATGGTGTTTCGGCTGCTTGTTGTTCGGATTGTATGTAGTTGGGTAAAGGTTGGTGCATTTCAAGTCTGCCTTCGCTCTTCGCCTGCGCCTCGCAGTTTTCTGCTGCGACCGATGCGCGTCACAGGGATTGTCCGCCCTGGGCCAACTCCCGCAAAGCGCGCGGGTTGCTGATCTGCAGTGTGCCTGCGCCATCGCGTCTGACGATCTGACGAGTCTGCAAGGCTTGGAAAACCCGCGTCACTGTCTCGCGGCTCAGGTTCAGCATGATTGCGATTTCCATGTGCGTCGGCGGGTTCTGAATGACCACCGGCTCCACCTCTGCGTCCTTGATCAGCATCCACAATTGGCAACATACACGCTGGCCGATGTCGGGCAATCCCAGCAGCGAGCGCTGTCGTGTCAGCTGCCGCAGCCGGAATGCCAGCCGCTCTGTCATGACCCGAAACAGATGCGGATGAGTCAGCATGATTGCGCGCAGACTCGCCATCGGCACCATCACAGTCACCACGGCGGTGAGCGCAATCACGAATTCAGGCTGAGGGCCGTTGTCAAACAGTCCCACTTCGCCGCAGAAATCGCCAGGCTCCACGAAATACAGACCCACTTCTCTGCCGTCAATGGTGAAATCGACGCCTTGCAGTCTTCCCTCAAAAAGAAAGCACACGCACTCCTCTTGGCCGCCTGCGTTCATGACAACTCCGCGACGCGCGAACTTGCGCAGACTTGTGAGTGCGGCCAACTGAGTCAGAATCTCGTGCGGCAAAGGCTTGAGGACAGGGAATGTGCTTAACAGCTCTGGGGTTACCACGGTTGTTGTAAAGTCCCTGAAGGCTGGTTTCAGCGGTGCGGGGGCATTATAAGAGCTTGACCTTCAATAGCAAACGCCGGGAAATATCATCCGTGTGACTCGGGTCACATGACTTGCACTTGGCATCGATTATCTTGCCTTCAGTGAAATAGCGCCAGTAACCCGCTTGCGGAATCTGGCTGGGAAACCGCCGTGAAAACTCTCCTTCAATCGCTCGTCCTTGGAATATACATCTCTCTCTCATGCGCCACTGCTATTGCGCAGGAAGCGGCAACAGCGGGCGTCGTGAGTCTGGTGCTGGGTAAGGCCTGGCTGCATTCTGCTGACAGCGCGCGACAGCCCCTGCATGCGGGGACCGTGGTGCGTGTCAATGACCGTATTTCCACAGACTCGAACGGTCATGTGCATATTCGGTTTATCGATGAGGCGCTACTTAGCGTGCGCCCTGACAGCGAGCTCGAAATTCAGCGTTACGATTTTAATCGCAATGATCCAGCGAGCGTGTCCATTAAACTCAACCTGGTGGAAGGTGTGACTCGCAGTATTTCAGGCGAGGGCGCCCATGTGAATCGCGAACGTTTCCGACTCAACACCCCTATCGCAGCAATCGGCGTTCGCGGTACGGATTTCGCAGTGAGTGCCTCTGAGGGATCGGTGCGGGCACTGGTTAACGAGGGGGCTATCGTTGTGGCCCCGTTCTCCCGCGAGTGTCTTGTGGATACCTTCGGGCCTTGTTCCGCCAATGCCGTGGAGCTGTCGCAGAGCAATCTGCAGATGGTAGCACTGGATCGCTCGCAGCCATTGCCCCGTCTACTGCCTGCCACGGACGAGCGAGGTGCGCTGAGCGGAAATCTGGTGGCTGCTGGCGAGGAGCGACTCGTCGCTGGGGACAAGGCTGCAGGTACAGAGGTGTATCTGGAGACGGTCACCTCCCGTCGGGTCACGGATGTGGCGAATAACGTGGTTGCTACGCCAGTGTTGCGTCCGCAGGCGCCCGTGACACCTCCAGTGCCAAAGCCTGTCGACTTCACGCCAGTGACCTCGCTGGGATCGACGGAGGTGTTTTCGCGAAACCTGGTTTGGGGGCGTTGGAATGGTCGGGAAGGCATGGGAGCTCAGGAGCGGCTTACCCAGAGCTATGCGCAGGCGAGTCAAGGTCGTGACATCACTGTGGGCAACGACGATTACGGGTTGTTTCGGGACGGCAAGGGCAGCACGCAGATCAAGCCAGAGCATACGGTAGTCAGTTTTGCTCTGCAGAGCGCCCAAGCCTTCTATCATTCTGGCTCTGGAGTACTTGCGCTTCAGGTGAATGGTGGCAGCCTGCGTATCGACTTCAATGAGCGTCGCTTTGCCACCGAGCTTGGTCTTAGCCATGCCAGCACCGGCGTCATAATGTTTACTGCTGCGGGCCGAATTTTTGATGCTGGTAATTTTTATGACAATTCTGAAACTCAAGCCATGGCTGGTGCCGTCAGCCTCACGGGCTCTGAGGCCGGCTATTTCTTCGAAAAGCAGTTGGACTCTGGTGCAAGCGTGAAGGGTCTGACCCTCTGGGATGCGCAGTGATGTCTGCAACGCGCGGCAGCGCCTTTCATCAGAGTCGTGCAATCAGATATTTGCTCGGTCTGTTGCCTGCCAAGGCGCGACTCTTGCTGCTCGCATTGGCCGGGCTTCTGACGTGCGCCCTGCTAACGGTGTTCGCGCCGGCGTTGACCGCTCTGGAGGAGAGCCTGGGTGCCTTGGGCTGGACGCTTCACCCTGACCTCAGCGTCGAGGAGCGCATCACCATCGTTGCAATCGACGAGAAGAGCATTGCTCAGGAAGGCCCATGGCCTTGGCGCAGAGAGACAATGGCACGGCTGGTTACGGCGCTCACCGACGCAGGAGTACAACTGCAGCTTCACGACATTGTTTATCCCGAGGCTCAGGCGGGTGATGAGCAGTTTCTAGCTGCACTGCAAGCTGCTCCCGGGGTCGTGCTTGCTCAGGTGCCTGCCTTACAGCCTGGCCAGGACGTGCGAACGGGCGTCATGACGCACCCCCTGGCGGGCATTGCCTGCGATGCGGGACTGCCTGTCGCGTCAGGTTACGTCGCCAATGCCAGCGCATTCGCGTCGATTGCGACAGGGCACATCGCCCCGAGCGTCGCTGCAGATGGTGCCATTCGAGAAATCGCGGCCGCCGTGTGTCTGGACGGCCAAGCCTATCCTGCACTGCCCGTAAGCGCCTTCCTGCAGGCGATCAAGTCACCCACTTGGGGCGCGTCGATCGAGCCGGTAACGAGCTGGTTCGGGCCTGCTCAGCAGATGACGCTCCACGCCTATCCTGGTCTGCGTATTCCCTTGAATCGCGATGGCAGCCTGCGCATTTCCTATCGCAGCGCTCCAGAGGCCTATCGAGCAGTATCGGCTGCCGATGTGCTCAACGGCACCGTTGATCTGTCGATGTTGGCAAACACATGGGTTTTGGTGGGTGCGACTGCCTTCGGAATCGGGGATATCGTTCCCACCCCCTTCAGTGGCGTTACGCCTGGTGTTGAGTTGCAGGCGCGCATGTTGAGCAGTCTCCTCGACGCCGACGTGCCCTACACGCCGCGAATGGCGCCGTGGTTGCTGGCTGCCGTCTGCCTGGTATTCGCCTGCGTGCTGCTCCTTCTGGCCAGCTATCGCGAACGCCTTGCTGGTGCAGGACTCCCGGTCGCAGGACTGCTCCTGCCGTTGCTTGCGCTCACCTTGCACATTCAATGGCTTGCCGGCGGAAATGTCTGGCTGGGATGGGTAGCTCCGGCGCTCTTCGGTCTTACGGGCGCGAGTATGCTGATGCTGCTTGAGCAGGCGCGTGTGCGGCATGAGCGAAGCAGGGTATTTGGTCACTTGAACAGCTACCTGCCGGCGGATGTGGCCCATGAAATCGCCTTTAGTCTTCCCAGCTCCAGTGTCAATGCAAGGCGTAGCGATGTGACTCTGCTAAGTGCAGATCTGCGCAATTTTTCAGCCTTCAGTGAGGCACGGACGCCGGAAGAGTCTGCGGCGCTGCTGCATTTCTTCTTTGTCCGTGCCGCTGAAATTGTCGAGGCACATGGCGGCCGCATCCATGAATTCAAGGGGGATGCGCTGCTTGCCGTCTGGGATGGCCACGGTGAAGCTCCCGGCTTGCAGGCGTTGCGCGCGGCGCAGCAAATGCAGCTGGCAATCGAGCGCGACATGCTGCCGCGACATCCGCCAGCTGGACTCGAACCCCTCGCGCTTGGCATCGGCATCGAACAAGGGCCTGTGCTGGTCGGCTCTATCGGTCCTGCGCATCGACGATCCCACACCATGTTGGGTGACACGGTTACCATCACTTTGAGAATTCAGGAGATGACCGCCGAGCTCGCGCAGCCAATCCTGCTGGGCGAGTGTGTTGCGAGGCAACTCACGGGCGAGAAGCTCGAGTCCCAGGGCAGCTACCTCCTGTCAGGATTGCGCAACCCCCACGTCTTGTTCGCTCCTTTGCCCATTCCAGTTTCCGGGCGTCGTCAGCGCCCTGACGCCGCCCCCCTGTCGGTCATTACCGGCGGTCGTCGCTGAGCGTCGTGCCCCGATTTCGCTGGTTGCCAGCTTTTGTCAGCTTCACGATAATCCGCGACATTTCCATGTGGCGTCATCGGCTCAGTCCGGTCTGCTATGATCTCCGATATCGAGGCTCTATGCGCAAGACGGTCTCTGCGCTCGTATTCCTGCTGTCGTCCTCGGCGCAAGCCTGCCCGGATCTGAGTGCCTTTTATCTTGCCGAGCAAGGCCCCGCCTCCCAGTCAGCACTGGCTGCGCAGCTGGCTCCCCTCATGTCGCAATGTCTGCAGAGCGCTGAATTCTTTGCTCTTCTTGGCGCGGCGCAGATGGAGTCTGGCGACCTGACAACAGCGCTGGAGTCCCTCGAGCGGGCCTTGCTGCTGGACCCGGGCAATGGCGCGGCGCAGATTGACTATGCTCAGGCCTTATATCAGCAAGGACAATTGTTCTCGGCCCTGGACCTGAATCGGCAGATTCTGGCCCGAACCGACTTGCCTCCAGAGATCGAAGCCCTTGTGCGACAGCGGGACCAGCTGTGGCAGGCCCGCACCCGGCAAACCGCGTTTCAGCTGGACGCTCTGGTGGGCTACGACAACAATCTAAATGGTGCGCCAGACCCTTCTCAGATAGAGCTGACTCTCTCTGGCGAGCCGATCATTCTCACGCTCAATCCTGAATTTCAGGCAATAGGCGGGCGTTACCTTAATTTGCGTGGCGGTGCAACCTATCAACAGCTTGGCCCTGGGCATAGGCACAATGCTCGAGTGGACGTAAGAGGTCGTGTAAGTCAAGACAGTGGCTCCGATCTACTGCAATTGCAAAGCCGCTACGAATTTTTTCGCCCTCGACGCAGCAGCAGCTTGCTGGCTAGTGTGGCTGCCGGCCAATTGTTTTTTGGAGGCAATGCCCTCTACGCCGCGAGCGAGGCGCTATTGCGTTACACTCGGCCTGGCCCTCATGCCTGTGGGCGTCGCTTCGACCTCACCTTGCAGCATCAGCATTTTCACGGGCAGCGCAATCTGAATTCCCTTGAGGCAAGATTGGCGGCAGGTCTCGAATGTCAGGTGGCGGTAGCAGGAGTGGCCTCCGTGCTCGATCTGGAGCTCGGTCTGCTTTCGAATACCGCGCTGAGCAGTGGTCGACCGGGCGGGCACCGCCGTGGTTGGCAGGTCAACGCCGACTGGCAATGGCCTGTGCCGCATGGCATTTTTCGCAGTCAGCTGAATTACACGCGGCTGCAAGATCAAGCTGGGTACAGTCCTTTGCTTGCCAATGGAGTCGACCGCTGGCTGGAGCGCAGCTACCTTTTGATGCAGTACCAGCGGCCAGTGCAACCGGGCATGACCTTCTTGGCCAGCTTCTATCACCAGTATCAGCGAAGCAATGTTGCGCTGTTCGACACCCTCGACAGTTCCCTCGAATTCGGTCTTAGCTTTGCCTTTTGAAAGAGCTACATAATTCTTAAAAAATAAACGCTTACAAATAAGACTTAAATCAAGAAAGAGGTTGTCTTGGCTGCTGTCTCCAAGTAATATCGGCGAGCGTGTCCGCTTGTGGCCGGTTTTTGCGCTGGCGACCAAGTGGGTTTATCTCGGGTAAGCACGTTCATTTCAGTCTTTGTGATTGTCGTCACACCGGCCTGGAATCGAGTTGCGTATCCTTGGAACAACCGAATGGGGTCATCCGTCAGTTTGCTCTGGCGAGTCACAATCGGAAAAAACAATTTGGATCCAATCAAGGAGCTTTACAAATGGCGATTACCGTCGAACAACGTACCGCGATTATCGAACTGGTAGTGGGCATGTTTGGTGCCGCACCAGGTGCCAATGTCCTGTCAGACCTGGTTGCTGCATATGAAGCAGGCAGTTCTCTCAAGCAGATCGCAGCGAACCTGGCAAAGAGCGATCAATTCAAGGGCATCTTCCCGACATTCATGACCAATGGCGAGTTCGCCACCAAAGTAGTTGATCAGCTCGTCGGCTCCTCAGTCGTCGCTGCTGAAAAAGCTGCTGCCGTTACCTTGCTGACTGCCCAGCTGAACTCCGGCAAGTCACGTTCAGACGTGTTCGTAGATGCCATTTCCGCGTTGAATGCTGTGGCCTCTACCAATGCAGCATGGGGCAATGCGGCCGTTGCGTTCGACAACAAAGTCGCCGCTGCAGTTTATTACTCTGTTGACAAGCAGCTGAGTGGCGCATCATTGGCCGCACTGCAGGCAGTGGTTTCCAGCGTTACCAACAGCACAGCAAGTCTGGATGCCGCGAAAGCAGCTGCTGATGCTGCTGCAGCGCCGGCACCAGCGCCGTCACAGACTTTCACGCTGACTGCAAGTGCGGGTTCTGTTGATGAGGGTTCTAGCGCGCTGTTCACACTGACGACTACCAACGTATCTGCTGGTGCGCAATACAGCTACTCGATTTCGGGAGTTAGTTCCGCCGACGTTACTGGCGGAAGCCTCACCGGCACAGCAACTATCGGTGCGGACGGTAGGGCTCTCATTCCTGTATCTCTGGTAGCTGATGCCAGCACTGAGGGTGCTGAAACGCTGACAGTGACTGTAGCCGGACGCTCCACGTCTGTCGCGGTGGCAGATACATCATTGACCGTCGCTCCAACAGCACGCACCATGCCACTGACCGCAAACCTCGATGCCGGCCCAGACTTCACTGGTACTACGGCAAACGACACGTTCAATGCGCTTACTACGACTCTCGGCACTGGGGACAACTTAGTGGGAGGTGATGGTGCAGATACGTTGAATGTAACTGGGACACTGGCTGCATCTGCCTCATTGGCAGGGTTCACTCTGAACAGCGTTGAAAACGTGAATGTCAGCATCGCCGACGGAGATGCAGCTACTGCGCACACTTTGACACTGAACATGGCCAACGCCGGTGCTACCACCGTTACCCTGTCTGGTCTCGCAGCGACTACACGTGCTGATGGATTGACATTGACCAACCTGGCAGCAGGCTCCTCGCTCGCATTGACCAATGCAACAAACGTCGATCTGAGTGCCACCTTCGTTGCAGCGGCCACTGTTGGCACAGCCGACACGGTTAGCGTGTCTTTGAATGGTGTCACCAGCACTGCCGCAACGGACGGGATTTTGACGATTGGTGCCGGTTTCGAGACCCTGAACATATCTACTTCAGGTGCCGCCGCCGCGTTGGATGACGTCGTATTTGGCGGTACACGGATAAATGTATCTGGAAGCCAAAACCTGACCATTCGTCAACAGCTCGATGGTTCACTCCAAGTTATAAACGCTGACACCTTTACAGGAAGGCTCAGTATTGTCACCGCCGACGATACTACTACCCCCGATGCGACTGTTGCTGGCGTGGACGTGACCGATATCAGCATTACAGGCGGTTCGGCTAACGACACCATCAACTTGACTGCTAACGCAGGCAGCAACGAACTGTATGTCAACGCAGGTGCCGGCGACGATACGGTGACGATTGGAGCCATTCTAGCGAATGGCACCAGCACTAACGCAGGAGACGTCCTGATAGGTGGCGATGGAAACGATACTTTGGCAGGTGATGTCGACTTGTTTGATGCAGGCACCGCTCTGTTCACCGGCCTGACCTCGGTCACTGGTGCATCCGGCTTTGAGACTCTCTCATTGAGTGGCTTTGGCGCGGAAGCGAACGTAGTCAATGTGGACAATATATCAACTGGCATTAGCAGGGTAACGATCGCTAGCGCAACGGGAGGCAACACGACTGTCAACTTCGGATCGGCTGGCGCTTACACTCTAAACGTCGGCGGTGCCGCAGCAATTTTGGACGATTACACTCTGATTGTTGATGCGGCAGGAGCCGGAACGTCAGACGTCCTGACGATCGCCAACACCAACACATCAACAGGCACGAATCAAATTGGAGCCAACGACACCAACATCACCGTGACTGATTTTGAAACAGTCACAATCAACACTGGCAGCTACAGCACTCCGACATCTCAGTTGATCAATGCTATCAATGTCGGTACAAACGCTCTGGCTTTTACCGGTTCAAATGGTCTGACTACCACTGCTGTAACCGGCATCATCACCGCCGCGACAATCAACGCCAGTGCCATGACCGGTGCGCTGGTCATGAACGTGGCAGCAGCTTCCGGCGTAACTGCCATCACTGGCGGTTCAGCTGCTGACACCTTGCGCGGCGATGCTGCATCCACCATCAACGGTGGCGAAGGTAGCGACGCTATTTTCGGTGGTACTGGGAACGATGTTCTAAATGGTGACGCTGGCAACGACACGATTACAACCGACACAGGCAACGACAACGTTAACGGCGGTGACGGCAACGATACCCTGACATTTGGCGCCAATCTGTCAGCGTTGGACACAGTAGCGGGCGGCCTCGGTAACGACTCAATATCGCTTACGAATGCGTCTCTCACAGCGCTAAAAGCTCTCACTATTTCTGAGGCCAACACGTTTAACACCAACTTTACGTCTGTTGAAACACTGGTGTTGACTGATGCGTTGGATCAAACTTCTTTCGACCTTGGATACATGAACACACTTAGTAGTGTTCGACTCGATGCCGGTATAACCGGGCCGGAGGCGTTGAACGGATTTGACTCAGGGGACTCTCTTGATCTGCGTGCTGCACTTGGCGATACGCTTACCGTGGGAGTTAACAACGCATCTTCCAGCACAACGGATGCTTTGACTGTAGTGCTCGGCGTGAGCGGAAACACCGACTACTCCGATTTATCGATCGCCAACGTCGAGACTGTCACGATCAATAATACAGAGGCAACCGCCAACGCCCTGGTGCGTACAAACACCATCGGTTTGGGAATTACCCAGGCCACCGGTGGCGCTGCCCAATCAGTGATTATCAACGGAACAGAAGCTCTGACGATTGATACTGCAATAGCTGCGCGAACTGTGAACGCCAGTGGTATGACAGTAGTTCAAGCCACCGACGCTGGCCTGACAATGGGTGTTGCACTTACAGCAACAACTGCGATTACTGGTCAAACCATCACTGGGTCCGGCAAGGTCGATGTATTGCGCGGCTCCACAGGCAGTGACAGTATCGATGCTGGAGCTGGAAGCGATGCGATCCATGGAAATCGCGGTTCAGACACGATTGATGGAGGAGCCGGCACCGATACTTATCACACAACCAACTTGGTTGGTGCCAACATTGAAGGCGCCGGCACCGGCACTTCCACTGGTGTGGTAATTAACCTTGGCGCCACTACTCTGAGCAACGCGACTGTCCTTGCCAATAGCACTCAAAATCTTTCGGGCAATTTGGCGAGTGTGGCCTCGGGTCAAGTCGCCTATCTGTTTGGTGCGAGCGCTCCGACAAACTCAAGCGTAGTTAAAACTATCTCTAACGTCGAGAACGTGACCCTTGCTGGCAACGGCATTAACTATGTGGTGGGCTCTGACGCCGCTAACTCAATCGTTGGTGGAACCGGGGCTGACTACCTGTCTGGCGGTCTAGGTGCTGACACGATCAAGGGCGGAGCCGATATCGATACAATCGTCCTGACGGAGACGACGTCGTCTTCGTCTGTTGACGTTGTTGACCTCTCGGATGTTTCTGTCGTCGCAAACCGTGATTCGGTCATTGGCTTCGTAACTACCGTTGATAAGGTTTGGGTAGCCGCAGCCAACACTACTGTCGCAACTGCCGCTGGTACTGCTGCCGTCTTCGGAGCAAGCACTACGGCAGCTGGTGGTGGGGGTGGTGCTGTTGCACTTACTGGTGTTTCTTCGACTCTTGCCGATGTGATTTTCCTCACTGTCGGAGCAGTCGGTGCCAACACTGGTGATCTTTCCGCTTCGACCACTGGGGTTGAGTTGCTGAAAGCAATGACCGACGCAACCGCTGCAGATACGTATACCGGTATTACCGCCAACACCGCTGCTGACAAAGTCTATTTCGCAGCAGTTCAGGGTGGCATAACCTACCTCTACTACGCTGACGCCGGTGCGGTCGACACTACGTTCTCTGCCGCAGAAATTCTCTTGGTTGGCACTTTCAACTCAGCAACCCTGGTCGGTGGTGATTTCGTAATGGCGTAACCTGAATGGGAAGTAAGGCGCGGTGTTGCTGTAAACACGCCGCAGCCTCAATCCTTGACGTAGATTAAAAAGCCGGCCCTTACGGGTCGGCTTTTTCTTTAAAATCGATTTATATTAATCCCCCAAATTTCCCATGACTCTGCATTCCAGAATCCGCCAACAGCTTGCGGGACAACTGGCACTGGGCACCGATGATCCGGCCAGCCTCAACAGTGCCCTGCGTCTGCTGGCCAAGTGGCGTTCGGTGCTGATTCAGAACACCCTGCTGCAACAACAAGGCACCCGCGTCCTGCAAGGCCCGTTGGCCGGCATGGACTTCTTGCAGCAGTCAGCCGAGGGTTGCCATATTGCCAAACTGCTGGGCACCTACGAGATGCCGCTGCAGCCCTTTGTAGAACGGGCAATCGGCACGCAGTACCCCACCGTGCTCAACATCGGTTGCGCCGAGGGCTACTACGCCGTGGGCATGGCCCGGCGAATGCCGACCACGCAAGTGCTCGCCTTCGATGTGGATCCGAATGCCCGTGAGGCGTGCAGTGATCTGGCTCGCAAGAATCAGGTGGCGCAGCGCGTGACCGTGGAAGGCCTGTTCGCTCACGAGCACTTTGCCGCCTTCGCCAATCAGCGCGTGCTGCTGATGTGCGACATCGAAGGCGCCGAGCGTGACCTGCTGGATCCCGCACTGGCTCCGGCGCTGCAGAGCATGGATATCATCGTGGAGAGCCACGAGTGTCTGGTGCCGGGCATCACAGCGCTGCTGATGGAGCGCTTCAAGCCCACCCACACCATCACCCTGGTGCAGGACGACGGCCAGCGCCAACTCGCCTCGG
>JACCEE010377851.1_pt1 | contig 15826 bp, 19 predicted proteins | sample 7449931 | NCBI WGS metagenome assembly JACCEE01 (sample SAMN15323457, study PRJNA562643) | freshwater metagenome | isolation source: river surface water | place: USA:Blue River Watershed | collected 2017-08-19 | reverse complement strand
TTTTTTTTATATTTGATGCCGTGAAAACATCCCGGGTATATCGATTTGTGAAGTTCCTGAAAAAAATATATTTCAAGAACGACAAGCGCGTTGCTGCTTATTTGATTTGCGTTGCCATAGCTACGGGGTTCTGGTTTTTAAATGCGCTGAGCAAAACGTATACAGCAGAAATGGTTGTTCCGGTACAATACTACAACTTCCCCAACAACAAGACTTTTGCAGGAAATTTGCCCGATAAATTTGAACTGACTGTGCGGGCACATGGATTCACCATTTTACGTCACAAATTAAGTTTCTGGTTTGGGCCGCTCGAATTTAACGTAAACGAAATGACCAACGACCGGATGCTCGACACCAAAACATCGCGTTTTGTTTTCCCATCCCGTCAGTTTCTTACCGAATTATCCTATCAAATGTCGAATGATATGGAAATTATATCCATGTCGCCCGATACCTTGTTTTTCGGATTTGGTCAACTTAGCCAGAAAAGGATTAAAATCAAACCAAAGGTTAATGTAGACCTCAAAAAACAATACCAAATTTCAGGCGATATAAAAACTGTTCCGGCAGAGATTCTGGTCAACGGCCCCCGCGAAATGCTCGACACTATTCAATTCATTTATACCCGATTAAAATCGTATAATGCCGTCGACAAAACCATTCAGGAGAATATTGAAATCGAACGAGTGAAAGAGCTCTATTTCGACAGGCAATCAGTCGACCTAACTATTCCGGTGGAAGAATATACCGAAGCTGATCAAACTGTTCCGGTAACTCTGACAGATGCTCCGGCAAATATTCAGATTAAATTATTTCCGGCGCGGGTTAAAATTTCTTACCTGGTGAGCCTAAGCCGCTTTTCCGAAATTCATCCCGAAGATTTTAAACTGAGCGTGTCGTATCCCGATATCGAAAAAGGAGCACAACGACTAACGGTTAAAGCCAATACGGTTCCCTCCTACCTTTACGATGTGAAGGTTAGTCCGGAAGAAATTGAATACCTTATCGAAAATTAGATGGTATGATGAAAGTTGGAATCACCGGAGGAATTGGAAGTGGTAAAAGTACCGTATGCAAATTATTTGCCATGCTGGGCATTCCGGTTTTCGAAGCCGATAAAGTGGCTAAAGAAATGATGAACACGAGTCCTGTTATCGGCGAACAGTTAATTAACTTGTTTGGAGCAGCCGTTTACCTTCCCGATCATACCATCGACCGAAAATACCTCGCTGGTATCGTATTCAATAATCCATCTTTATTGACGCAATTAAACAGTGTGGTTCATCCGATTGTACGCAAGGCTTTTTTCGATTGGTGCGACAAACAGGATTCGCCTTATATTATTCATGAAGCGGCAATTTTGTTTGAAAGCGGTTTTTATAAAATGATGGATAAAACTATTGCTGTTATTACCAACGAAAACGAGCGGATAAGCCGGGTAATGAAACGTGATGGGGTAACTCTTGAAATGGTAAACGAACGAATTAAAAATCAGTGGAACGATCAGCAGCGCATGGAATTAGCCGATTTTATCATTGGCAATAACGAAGATGAGCTAATTATTCCGCAAGTATTGGAAATAGATAATAAATTAAGAACAAATGGCTAAAATAGGAAAATGGATTACCGGTGGCTTGGGCTGGGCGTTATTCGGGCCTATCGGTGGAATTCTCGGGTTTGTTGTCGGTTCGGTAATCGACGGAACACAGGTATCATCTGGGCGTCAGGAATATCAACCGGGACAACCAACCACGCAAGGTGGGTATATCATGAGTTTATTGGTGCTGGTGGCTGCCGTTATGAAAGCCGATGGAAAAGTACTCAAATCGGAACTCGATTATACGAAGCAGTTTTTCATCAACTCATTTGGAGTGGCTGCGGCTGGTGAGGCCATCAAAATCCTGAGAGATTTACTCAATCAGAATATTCCGGTTACCGATGTTTGTAACCAGATTCGGCATAATATGGATCACCCGTCGCGCCTGCAATTGCTGCATTTTCTGTTTGGTATTGCTGCGGCCGATGGCGTAGTACACGAAGCCGAGCATAAACTCATTAAGCATATTGCGATGCACATGGGTATTAGTCAAAAAGACTATGAATCAATCGAATCGATGTTTGTTGCCAATACCGATGCTGCCTATAAAATTCTGGAAGCCGACCCTTCGGCCACCGACGATGAACTGAAAAAAGCTTACCGCAAAATGGCGTTGAAATATCACCCCGATAAAGTACATTATTTGGGTGAAGACGTTCAGAAAGCAGCACACGAGAAATTCCAAAAGGTGAACGAAGCCTGGGAAACCATCAAAAAACAGCGTGGAATTGTATAATTTTACGATCAACGAATAAAAGCAAAAAGCTTGCAGATCAACTCTGCAAGCTTTTTTTATATGCTGAAAAAACAATATTTCAGGTCACAACTTTAATTATTTCTTACCCTTAGACAAATCGGCGGCTGCGGTTTCCATCAAAAGGTAGAAAGCCTGACCTTCGGGAGCAAAATAAGGTCGATCGAAATTTGGAACACCGCACACCCCATGCACATAACCAAGCTTATCCACCTTATCGTTGGCAGCTTTTCGCATAATTTCGGCCGGTTTGAGGTACGACGAATCAAGATATCCGGCAGCAACTCCTCTGAATATGGAATAGCTGATCATTTGTCCCAGATTCGTTTCAACGAAAGTGTCGGGTTTGTTTACCACATCATGAAACAGCCCGTCGGGTCGCATATATTTCAGGCATCCGTCAATCACATCGCGGGTATAGCCAATCAGTTTTTTCTTTTCAGCCATCATCTGCTCAGGCAACAATTTTATCACTCGAGTCATACCCGCAGCCGACCAACCATTGCCCACACCCCAGTAATCGGCACGGTTTAGTCGTTTCTTTTCATCATCCCACATATGCGAGTAAAGCTTATCCTGATCGTTGTACAGATATTTCCGATATCCTTCCAATTGTTTTATAGCTTCCTGAAATTCGCCTGCGGCAGCCAGAAACGGTGGTAACATGTAACTGGCATCCGACCAAATTCCTTTTGCCGGTTCCTGTGTATGGTAAATAATTCCATCGCTGGTTCGGTGTGAGGTGGTTTTAACCACCTCCAGCATTTCGTTGGCTCCATTCTGAAAAATTGGATCACCAGTTAGTTTCGCGGCAGCCAGAACAACCTCACCAACGCTGGAACAATCGGTAATCGGTCCATTCCCCTTCATTATTGAAAAACGGCCTTTTCCCTGCCGAAGAATGGCTCCCCGGGCCATCGAAACTGCCAGATCCAGTTCGCCCATCTCAAGAAATGCCTGGGCAACGGTTCCCTGTTCCCAGTCGTAGCGCTGCATGCCAAGCGTTGCAATTTTAACACGCTCTATTCGGTCTTGCACTCCCGAAATATCCCTGACGAATAAATTCCCCGATTCTTTTTTCTCCAACGACATCGGAAATCCTGCTGAAATTGACGCCAATCCGGTGACACCCACCGATAAGCATCCCGCCTTTTTAAAGAAGTTTCGACGTGAATTAGATTCTGGAATAGTCATTTTGATTAGGTTTAAATTAGTTTGCATTTCAAATTTAGTCATTTATTGTCGCGGCAAAGTCATTCGGCCAGTTTTTCGGATAATTGATTGGGTGAATAAAAAATAAATCTGAAACACCAAATCACAGAACTTAACAAACGCTCAAAAGGCATTCTTTTTCCACTGATCGGATTGCCGTTAAGAATATTGGTATACTTCAATCTGCATAAAATAGCCAATTGGCTTATTGACAGACCTTGCAGGAACGCACTTCACAGAAAAAACACGAATATTCAAACGCTGCCGGAATCATTCCGGTGGTCAGTGTGCTAATTGAAAAAGGGGTTTCGCTGGGCACGGCGCTGGCGTTTATGATGTCGGTTATTGCACTTTCACTCCCCGAAATAATTATCCTGAAAAAAGTATTGAAAACCCAACTCATTGCGGCTTTTGTGGGAATTGTGTCGTTGGGAATAATTTGTGTCGGATATCTTTTTAATTACCTGTTGTAATTCATATATTTAATAAGACAAAAAACGGAACATCATGAAAACGAAATCTCTGGGTTTTATTGGCGGAGGAAGGATTACCAGGATTTTCCTTCAGGCCTTTGCACACAAAAAAGCTATTTTCGATTCCATTACGGTATTCGATACCAATCCCGACACACTTCAGGATTTAAAACTGAAATTCCCGTATATCCAAATCGTTGGTTCAATTGAAGAAACAGCTCAAAAAGATATTGTCTTTCTGGCACTTCACCCGCCGGTTATCATGGAAACTCTGGAAAAAATAAAATCGGCGGTAAGCGATCAGACTATCTTTATTTCGCTGGCGCCCAAAATTACCATTGCGAAAATGGCCTCGGTTTTACCTGTTGTTCAAATAGCAAGATTGATTCCCAATGCAACTTCCATCATAAACCACGGGTACAATCCGGTGTGTTTTGCTTCCAACATGACTGAGGTTCAGAAATGGTATATTTTGGAAATGCTTAACCTGTTGGGGCATACCTTCGAAGCGGCGGAGGAAAAACTGGAAGCCTATGCCCTTCTGTCGGCTATGTTGCCAACTTATTTCTGGTTCCAGTGGAATGAGCTCGAAAAATTAGGAACAGAATTTGGTTTAAGTAATGCCGAAAGCCGCGAAAGCATTTATGAAACCTTGAATGCCGCATTGAATACCATGTACCGCTCGAAAATGAAACCTGAGGATGTGATGGACTTGATTCCGGTAAAACCAATTGGTGAAAATGAAGATGAAATCAAAGCAATATACCGGGAAAAACTAACCGGTTTATTTCAGAAGATAAAACCGTAAACCTGAAAAACACAAAAGGCTGATCAAAATTAACGATCAGCCTTTTGATTTTACTGCAATTATTTAACCTGATACGCCATCAGTGTATTTCCGTGGCGGACATACATTGTTCCGTTGGCAATCACCGGATGCGAGAAATGTTCCTTCTCGCCTTTCGTAATTTTGAACTTTCCGGCAACTTCCAGCTTCGAGCCAATTCCCTTAATTAGATTGATGTAACCGTTGTCGGCGTAAAAGAATAACAGGTTATCGGCAGCAATCAGGTTTCCTTTCATACCGCTCAGCGATTCGGTTATCTGGCCGGTTTCAGTGTCGAGTACTTTCAGTTTATTGTCTTTCGACGAAGTATAAATACGGTTCTCAATCTTTACAAAACCGCCCAAAGCATTTAAAACCTTATTGTTTCGCCAAACTTCCTTAATGCTTTTTCCATCGGGCATCAACTGTAGTTTATAAGCACCATTTCCTTTATCGTCGCCCGATATACTGTAAATAAATCCATCAGCATAAATTGGCGTATTGCAATGCTCACCTTCCAGTTTTACCGAATCTTCCTTGTGCGACCAAAGCAATTCGCCGGTTTTGGCATCAACACCCTGCAAAAACCCGTGCGACAAGGTTACCAGAATATTCAGTTCCGGATGTTTGGCCAGTTTATCTTCCAGCGCGCCGGTCTCAATATTTCTAATTTTCCGAATTTCGGTACGCTCGGGTAATTTTATCATCATCGGCGAGCAGAACGAAACCGGATCTCCCAGCGCTTTTGATGTCCAGACTGGCTTTCCTGTCATTCGGTCGAGCGCCATAATGTTGGCGTCTTTTCCACCCGGATAACAGTATACCTTTGTTTCGTCAACCAGCAACGACTCGGAGTAGCCGAACATGTTGATTTGTCCACCCAGATCGCTCATATTCACAGCCCACTTCTCAGCACCCGAATTGGCATCAAGACAAGCCATACGTCCCATTCCTGAACTGATGTATACCAGACCATCGTATATCGTTGGAGCTGATCGGGCTCCCGGGAAATTGGCCGAATAACCTTCGCCGTAAAATTCAGGACCGTTGGCATATTTCCAAAGTAGCTTTCCGCTTAAATCGAAAACAAAAAGGTGCGAAACTTTATTAATCTCGCCATTGATATACAGTTTATCGCCTGCAATTACCGGCGAACTATATCCGGTGCCCAACATATCAACCGACCACAATAACTGCGGTCCGGAAGCAGGCCACGATTTTAAAAGATCTTTTTCAGGGTAAATACCTTCGCGGTTTGGGCCGCGCCACTGATACACCTGTTGCCCGTGAACTTCGGCAAAAAGGGAAAAGCAAAAAGCCAATAGACCAATAACTTTAATTGTTCTCATAATTAGTTGATGTTAATGCAGGTAGTGATAATTTTCAATCAAAGATAAAAGCCTGAACCTGAATACAAAATTCTGTTAACTATCATTAAGAAAATTGTTTTTAAACGATCTCAAATCCTGTAATTATCTGGTCACCTCCTCAAAATGCACCAGCGACCAGTCGATCGTTATTTGTAAATCTGGGATTAAACCATTAGCTCGTTAAATCTGTAATTATTTCATTCATAAGGCTATTGCAGTCAAGCTCAAGGGATCGTGCGCTTTAGATTAATATTTTAAAGAGAAATTTTTTCAGCGGGTGTTTTTGCACATAGATGGGGTGACCGTTTAATTATTGATTACTTTTACCCTTCATAATGGATACTATTCGAACAGTTACAGTCACCCGGTACATGCAACCTTTGAGGGAAGGTGGTTCATTACCCGCATTGGCCGAAGCCGATGATGACTTCAAGTACGTGATAAAGTTCAAAGGCGGAGGTCATGGCGTAAAAACACTCATTGCGGAATTAGTGGGTGGCGAAATTGCCAGGGCACTGGGTTTAAAAGTACCTGAGCTTGTTTTTGCGGAGTTGGATGAATGCTTTGGCCGTTCCGAGGGAGATGAGGAGATTCAGGATCTTTTAAAGGCAAGTCAGGGCTTGAACCTGGGTTTGCATTTTTTATCAGGTGCATTCACCTACGATCCGGTAGTGACTAAAATAGACCCGCTTCTTGCTTCCAAAATCGTATGGCTTGACAGTTTGATAACCAATGTAGACCGATCGTTCCGTAATACAAATATGCTCATGTGGCACAAAGAATTATGGCTGATCGATCATGGGTCCTGTCTGTATTTTCAATATTCATGGGAAGGCTGGGAGAAGAAAGCAATAAGCCCCTTTCTGTATATAAAAGATCATGTTTTGCTTCCGCAGGCGACCCAAATGGAAGAGGCGGATCGGATTTGCAGGGAACTGATTACTGAAGACAAAATCAGGGAAATCGTTCAATTGATTCCCGATGAATGGCTTCAGTGGGAATTACACGACGAAACGCCAGAGCAATTGAGAAACGTATATTACTCGTTTTTAATTAACCGTTTAAATTATTCAAACCAGTTTATTCAAACCGTTCAGGATGCAGCAAAAACATCAATATGAATATGCCATTGTACGGGTTGTTCCGGTAGTTGAACGTGAAGAGTTCGTTAATGTCGGAGTGATCTTATTCTGTAAAAAGGAAAAATTCATTCGGATGAAGTACCACCTTGCACTGGATAAGATACGGTCCTTTTGCCCGGAAGCAGATGTGGAGGAGATCCGCAAAAATCTGGAGGCATTCCGCATCATCGCTGAAGGAGAAAAAGGAGGCGGACCAATTGCATCGATGGAAATGGCCGAACGTTTTCGGTGGCTCAGCGCGGTGCGCAGCGCATCGATACAAACCTCAAGGCCCCATACCGGTCTTACCGACGACCTGGAAAAAACATTCAATACCCTTTTTGATGAAATGGTAGGGTAACTAAATTGTGGACTTTTATTTGGTCACCTCTTCGAAATGCACCAGCGACCAGTCAATCATCATGTTTAAAACCGGGATCAAGGTTTTCCCAGTTTCTGTCAGTGAATATTCTACCCTCGGAGGAATTTCGGCATAAGCTTCCCGAATGATGAAATGGTCGGCTTCCAGTTGTTTTAAAGTACTCGAAAGCATTTTCTGCGAAATGTCAGGAATGGCACTCAACAATTCCTTATACCGCATCTTTTCTTTTCCTTGCAAGTTTACTAAAATCAACAACGACCATTTGTCGCTAAAACGGCTCAACACATTCCGTATCGGACAAGTTGGGTAATGTAAATCAAGTTCTCTCATGGCATCATTTTTTTAGTTCATCAAAGATATTAATAATCTCTAATAGAGAGTAACAATCCAAATAAATTATTACCTCTCAAAATATCTTTATATAAATTAAAAAATATTCCAGCATCAACTATCAGATAATCAATAATTCTAACCTTCTAGGTGCGTAACACACCTGATTGTACAACAATTACCGGTTCACTAAATTTGATCTGTAATCTTAAAAATCAACGAAAATGAGCGGATTAAATTTATTAAACGGTTGGGCAGGAATTAAAGAGTATTTCGCCCCAAGAAGCGCGCAGGGTTATTTAAAATCAAACCAGGTTTTGCTAGCCACCTCGGGATGCGGTTCTTCCTGCGGTTCAAATGAAGGCGAAGCTAAACCTTCTGCCTGTGGCGCAGGCGATGACCCACAACCCAAACCATCAGCTTGCGGAGCTGGCGATGACCCACAGCCAAAACCATCAGCATGCGGTTCTTCCTGCGGTAGCAACGACAAGTAATTTTTTTCAGAAGTCCTGGTTTGCAACATACCAACCAGGACTTCATTCAACTCATCAAAATACACATGGAATACTTTGCATTTCAATGGCACATTACCGATAGCTGCGACCAGCGTTGCCTGCATTGTTACATCTTTTCAGAAAATAACCATTTCAAGCTAAAAGAGATGAAGTGGAATGAAATTGAATCGGTTTTGGAAAACTGCATGGACATGTGCCAACGTGCAAACCGCATTCCCTATTTCTATATAACCGGTGGCGACCCTATTTTGCACAGCCGTTTCTGGGATTTAATGGAGCTTTTCAGGAAGAACAAAATTGCGTTTTCCATTCTTGGAAATCCCTTTCACCTGAACGACGAAGTTTGCAAAAGACTAAAAGAATGCGGCTGCGAACGTTATCAGCTTTCGATTGACGGACTGCGCGAAACACACGATGCCATTCGAATGCCAGGTTCGTTCGATACTACACTCGAAAAAATTAAGTGCCTCCGGAATACTGGCATTCGTTGTGCGATAATGACTACCGTTTCGGGAACCAACATTGCCGAGATGCCGCAAATTGTTGATCTGGTGGTGGAACATAAAGCCGATATTTTTGCCTTTGCAAGGTACTGTCCGACCAGTGCCGAAAAGAGCACACACCTTTCGCCCGAACAATACCGAGATTTACTCGATGTTTTGTGGCAAAAATTTGAGCTCTATAAAGACAGTGGCACCAGTTTCAACCTGAAAGATCATTTATGGACCCTTTACCTATATGAAAAAGGGTTGTTTACCATTCCGGACAACCTGAACGAGGATATGATTTACGATGGTTGTAACTGTGCCAATTGTCACCTCACTATTTTACCCAAAGGAGAAGTTTACGCCTGCCGCCGTTTCGAAAGCAATGTGGGTAATGTTTTCAGCGAAAAACTATTCGACATTTTTACCGGCGAACCCATGAATCAGTATCGCGATTACGAGAAATTCGAGAAATGCTCGAAATGCGAATTGAAACGGTTTTGCCGCGGGTGCCCTGCGGTAACTTATGGATATACAGGAAATTTCTACGGAACCGATCCACAGTGTTGGAAACAAATCGTTGCCTAGAAGTTGTAAAACGTTGGGGCTTTGCCCCAAAACCCTAATTACTTTTTTGTCTTGACACAAAAAAGTAATCAAAAAAAGTCAAGGCTTAGCCCGCTTTGCACGAAAAACTGGCGCTTGACGGCTAAAATCTTTTAAACTCGCCTCCGGCTCAAACAAAAAAGATTTTTTAACGCCGTCTTCACTGGTTTTTCGGCTCACCGGCCTAGGCCAGTCGCCCTATGATCACTCTTAGATAAAGAAACATATTATTGAATAAAATGAAAGCAGTTGTACTTTTTCAAACATGTTTGCCCAATGAACTTACTGTCAGTGAAGTTCCAATTCCAAAGGTAAAACCGGGCTGGGTTCTGATTCAGGTAAAAGCTTTTGGATTAAACCGCTCGGAACTGATGATGCGCGAATACGAAGGCAATGCGTCCTATATTCAGCTACCGCGCATCCTTGGAATTGAATGTGCCGGTGAAATCGCCGATGCTTCGGATAGCGAATTCCGGAAAGGCCAGAAAGTAGTGGCACTAATGGGCGGAATGGGGCGCAGTTTCGATGGCAGTTATGCCGAATATACGCTGGTTCCATCAAAGAATGTCTTTTCGGTTGAAACCGACTTATCGTGGAAAGAACTGGGTGCTATTCCTGAAACATATTTTACAGCGTATGGCTCATTAGTGAGTAGTTTGCAGCTATCGGCTGAAGATATTCTTCTGGTCAGGGGTGGAACAAGTGCTGCTGGACTGGCTGCCATTCAACTGGCTAAAAGCATGGGTGCTACTGTTCTGGCATCTACCCGCAACGAAAGTAAACGCGATTTGTTAATTGCACAAGGAGCTGATCATGTGTTAATTGACGATGGGTCGCTGAAAGATCAGTTACTGAAACTCTATCCCCACGGAATAACCAAAGTTTTGGAACTCATTGGTCCGGCCACATTGACCGAATCACTGAGCGTGGTCAAACTGCACGGCATTGTATGTGTCACCGGAATATTAGGAAAGAAAGGAACAATCGAGCATTTCTATCCTATAAAGGATATTCCTTCAGGAGTTTACCTCACAGGGTTTTCGAGCAATTACCCGACACAAAAAATCATCGACGACATCTTTTACCGCATTAAAATCCATAACCTGCATCCCACAATCGCCAAAGTATTCGCGTTATCCGAAATAGGGCAGGCACATCAGCTCATGGAGAATAATGAAGCCAATGGGAAAGTGGTTATTTTAAATGACTAAAAACTCTAATAAAAACAACATGAAGACTAAATTTTTACTCATAATCACGTTAGCTGGATTTCTATTTTCTATAGGAACAGCTTCTATGGCTCAAAATAAAAGGGAGTTTTATATTAATGAAATTAACGGCAACGACCAAAACCCCGGAACTAAAGAACAACCTTTAAAAACATTGAATAAGGCTGCCGACCTGGTCAATCTGGCAAATGGTAAAGGTGTAATTACCGTATATCTTTCCGAAGGTATTTATGGTTTGGACGCTACTGCTGTCTTTCATCCTGCAAACTGGCATTTCACTAAAGAGGAGCGACTGACTATCAGGGCTGAAGTTTTACCAGATGACACCAATTGGGATCCCGGAAAAATGCCGGTGATTGTTTCAACAATGCCTTTAAATTTTAAGCCTTATGGGAATAACGATCCACTTGGAGGAACCTCGTACGGAATTCAGATTGAAACTGAACATGTAACCATTCAGGGCTTACGGGTTTTGGGCACTCCTGTACACGAAAGACCTAAAGACGGAATGGTGAGAAGAAATTATCCGATTGTTCGTGAAGGCCGGAATCTTGATGATTTGCGCATTACCCAATGTCTTTTCATGGGCGACAGGCAAGCCATTCCAAACCACCTGGCAATATTGGCCAGCGGACAAGGCGTGGTCGTTGACCATTGTATCTTCTATCATTGTAAAGATGCTGTTGTTTTTTGGTTTTCGGATAAACCTGCCAAAAATTGTGAAGTACACCACAATCTTTTCATAGGCAATTACGGCGCAAATGTTTGGTCGTGGTCAGCTGCTGACGATTTAAAATTCCACAACAATGTAGTAACTGACACCAATGTGTTCTGGATTTTAAACAGAGATGAAAAGACTTCATTCTCGCTTTCAAACTCATTAATTTCAGGATATACTGAACTGGTGAACAAAGGCGGTGGACCTGCTGGTTTTGGAGAAAAAGCTGATCCGGCAAAATTGAAACTTGGTAAAGATGTCATCCTGAAAAAGGAAGGCAAATTGCAAATAGAAGAAGACCAAACCAAACGTAACTATCTTCATTTAGTATCAGGAACTCCAGGTTCCGAACTGAAAGCCGGACTTTTCAATCAATAAGCGATTAACTCACATTTCTGAGAATAGAATCACATAACAATTAAACAATTAAAAGTTAAAATTATGCCACATGTAGTTGTAAAAATGTATCCGGGAAGCTCGGAGGAACAAAAAAACAAACTAAGCGAAGAAATTACAAAATCGATTATGACAATTGTAAACAAGCCAGAAGGTGCTGTTTCGGTTGCAATTGAGGAAGTTGCCGAGAATGAATGGATGGATAAAGTTTATGAAGCAGAAATTCGTCCGAACCTCGAAAGGTTGTACAAAAAACCAGGCTATTAAAAATAAAAAAGATGAAAAAATTAATTCTGTTACTTGCCATAGTTGGCTTGACAAGCATTTCGTTTGCTCAACAAAAATCGGAACCCATGAAAAAAACAGTAGTTGCCCGACTTACCATTAAAAAAGAAGCGGTGGAAAACTTTGTTCAATTCGCTCAGAAGATAGTGGAAGAAACCCGGAAAGAAGCCGGATGCATTTCCTATGAATTATATAAAAATACGTTTGGTAAGGAAGCCGAATTTGTATTTTATGAAGAATATAAAGATCAGGCAGCATTGGACTTCCACAACAAATCGGAACACTTAAAACAGTTTTTTGGTCAAATAACCCCACTTCTGGCCGGTGCGCCAATTGTCGAGGTATTCTAAGTAACCAGAATCTGTATCCGTTAAATAAATCTGTAACATTTAAAATAAAATAAATATGAAAATTCTTAAAGTATTATTCCTCGCATTAACATTAACGTTCGTTTCGAACATCGTGACTAACGCACAAGAGAAAGCTGCTGCTACTTAAAAAGTTAATAAACTCACCGTACTTTGGTGCAGTGGCGATCAAATGGTAGCCGAGCGTGTTGCGTTAATGTACACCGGTGTAGCGAAGCAATATAAACTATTTGATGAAGTCTCAGTTATTATCTGGGGACCATCGGCAAAACTGGTAGCCGAAAACAAAGATATTCAGGCAAAAGTTAAAGAAATGATGGGTCTTGGTATAAAAGTAAATGCCTGTGTTACTTGCGCCAATTTGTACGGTGTTACCGACCAGTTAAAAGCTCTTGGCATTAATGTCGATATTATGGGAATGCCATTGACCAGTGCTTTAAAAGCAGACGATACTGCCGTTTTGACCTTCTAATAGACTTCTATCGTAATCTTTTCAATCAGGAATTGATACCGATTCATGGGGATCAATTCCTGATTAAATATTTAAACACTCAGAAATTTTAAACTTATAAATTGAATCTCGATGAAAATGAAGCGCCATATTTTTTCATTGTTATTGGCCCTTTTGGCAATAATCGGTGTAACATCTGCTCAGGAACAACATAGATATTTTACAACCTCTGACGGTGTAAAGTTGCATTACCGCGTTTCGGGTTCCGGAACTCCATTGGTGATCTTTCCGGGCTATGGACAGGATGCTTCGGGGTTCAAAAAAAACTATCCTGAACTAGACAAACACTTTACGGTTTATTGTCTGGACTACCGGGGACATGGCTTATCTGATTTACCTGAATATGGACTTCACATTGAACGATTGGCCATGGATGCCGCGGAAATGATTAAGGATGCCTGTATTGGTAAGTTTTACCTATTTGGACATTCAATGGGCAACACAGTGGCCTGGTGTTATTTCTCTATGTTCGGGCAGGATCAGGTCCTCAAATACATCCTGGGCGACGAAGCTCCCTGTCTGATAAGCAATCCTGCTTGGACAAATGATGAAAACGAATCGTACACCGGAAGTAGAGAGCGTCGCGAGCTATTCACCGCATTTCAGTTCATTGGACAAGGCGAGACTAATGCCCTCAAAAAAAAGGTAATGAGAAGGCTTCTCCTGGACCATTTGGCAAACGACTGGCGCGATATTATTCCAACCATTCATGTACCTACCATGATCATTATGGGCGGCAAGAGTCATTTTGCATCTCAACGGCTTTGGGATTGGTTACATACGAACATCAAGAATTCGCGGCTTGAGATTATGCAAGATGCCGGTCATGGATTTTATGATTCGCATCCAGAAATTTTTAATAAGCTGACAATCGAATTTCTGAAGAAATAATAAAAGTTGCAGCGTCAAAAAATAAGCGAAATGAGCAAATATTTCCTGAAATTGATTTTATTGGCTTTTCTCAGCTTGACAGCCAGATCGCAGTATAGTGGATTAATTATCAAAGATTTGCTGCGTACAGACACAACTTCTATCGGGCAAAAAATTACTTATCCTGATTTTGCCGATCCGGAAGTCACTATGCTAAAAGTCACGATTCCTCCGGGAAAATCAACCGGTTGGCATATGCATAACATTCCGGTTTTTGCCTATGTTGTAAAAGGAACGCTAACCGTAGAACTTGAAGATCATAGGGAAATAAAATTCAAGGAAGAATCGACTTTTGCTGAAATGCGGGATGTCTATCACAATGGAACAAACATGGAAGATTCAGATCTGGTACTGATCGCCATTTATATGGGCGGGAAGGGACAAAAACTCTCGATCATGAAGGATAACCAACCCCAATAAAGGATATAGAATTGGATTTAAAACACATAAATTAACTACTAAAAAAATAAAAAATGAAAAGAAATAAAACATTGATATTGAAATTGTTTGTATTATTCATATTCATGCAAACAATTGTTTTCGCTCAAGGCACGAAAGAGATTTTTATTAATGCCAATTCAGGCAATGACCAAAACACCGGAACCAAAGAAAGTCCCCTGAAGTCGTTAAGTGAAGCAGCAAAAAAAATAAATAACCTTCAAGGAAAAGGAGCCATTACAATTTACCTTTCAAAAGGCGTTTATGGCATGGCCGAAACAGCCAAATTTACTGCTGAAAAATGGCAATTTTCTGAATCAGACCGTTTGACTATCCGTGCTGAAAAATTACCGGACGATGCCAATCGGAATCCGGGTGATATGCCTGTTATGGTATCAACAATGCCATTCGATATTGAAGAAAAGAATGACAAAAAAGAGCTGACCGGTGCTTTTAACTATGGTATCCTCGTTGAAACAAGCCATGTTACCATCCAGGGATTGAGAATCATGGGGCAACCTGTACACGAAACTCCTTTTAAAAATATTTTGATCAGAAATTACCCCATTGTGTGGGACGGCAAAAATCTGGAAGATTTCAGGGTAACCCAATGTTTGTTTTTGGGAAACAAAATTGCTCTTCCCAATCATTTAGGCATTCTTTCCGCCGGAAGAGCTTTGGAAGTCGATCATTGCGTTTTCTATGGTGTAAAAGATGCTGTGGTTATGTGGAATACACCAGCCGACAAATCAAAAATGCACCACAATCTTTGTGTTAACACCTATGGAGAAATGGTTTGGACTTGGTCAACCACTGAAGATGTTAAATTCTACAACAACGTGATGAGTAATGTAAACGTAATTTGGGTATTGAATAAGGATGCAAAAAATACGTTTGCCATAGAGAACTCTATGTTTGTAGGGTACAACGAATTAGTAAACAAAGGCGGCGGTGCTGCTGGTTTTGGCGAAAAGGCAGATCCCGCAAAATTGAAACTCAGCGATAATGTTGTTCTAAAGAAAGAAGGCAGTTTGCAAATAGTAGAAGATCCCACCGACCGCAACTACCTGCATTTGGTGCCGGGCACAATGGGTTCAAATTTAGGAGCTGGTTTGTTTACCAAATAGAAAAAACAACTTTAAACGAGACATCCAATGAAAAAATTGCGCTGCTGTGGCTATTGTTCCTGTTCATCTTTTCAAACCTATCGGTTGGCCAAAAAGTAATTGAATACAATTTGGCTGATTTGCACAGAAGTGGTCAACTAATTGCAAAGAACA
>JACCEE011451298.1_pt1 | contig 15827 bp, 15 predicted proteins | sample 7449931 | NCBI WGS metagenome assembly JACCEE01 (sample SAMN15323457, study PRJNA562643) | freshwater metagenome | isolation source: river surface water | place: USA:Blue River Watershed | collected 2017-08-19 | reverse complement strand
AGCCGCTTTCTTGGCCACGGGTTTAACCACCTTCTTATGTGCTGGCTTAGCCCCTGGCCCCAGCAATGCGACCGGCATCCTTGGTGGCTTGGCGCTGGGCATCGTTGAAGTAAGCCGGGACGGTGATCACCGCCTCGGTCACGGCTTCGCCCAGGTAGTCCTCGGCGGTCTTTTTCATTTTGCGCAGCACTTCGGCGCTGATTTGCGGCGGGGCCATTTTTTGGCCACGCACCTCCACCCAGGCATCACCGTTGTCGGCTTTGGCAATGGTGTAGGGCATCAGGTTGATGTCTTTTTGCACCTCTTTTTCGTCAAATTTGCGGCCAATCAGGCGCTTGACGGCGTACAAGGTGTTGCGCGGGTTGGTCACCGCCTGGCGTTTGGCCGATGCGCCGACCAAAATTTCGCCGTCTTCTTGGTAGGCAATGATGGACGGCGTGGTGCGCGCACCCTCGGCGTTCTCGATCACCTTGGTGGTGTTGCCTTCCATGATGGCCACGCACGAGTTGGTGGTGCCCAGGTCAATGCCAATGATTCTTCCCATTTTTTTCTCCGGTTAGACCGTGGGGCTGTGGCCCCGGGTCAGTGTGAAACGATGTTGAACAACTGTGGATAAGTCGGTGGATTTCAAGTGCCCAGTCGGTGGATTACTTGGGCGCGGTGACGGTGACCAAGGCCGGGCGCAGCACCCGCTCGGCGATCAAATAACCTTTTTGCAACACCGTGACCACGGTATTGGGTTCTTGCTCGGCGGGCACGACCGAAATGGCCTGGTGCTGGTGCGGATCGAACTTGGCACCGGCTTCGGGGTTGATTTCAATCACTTTGTGGCGCTCCAAGGCGCTTTTGAGCTGGCGCAAGGTGGCCTCTGAGCCTTCGCGCAGTTGCTGGGCGGTGGCATCGGCAATGGCCAAGCCCGCCGTCAGGCTGTCGGCAACCGGCAGCAAACTCTCGGCAAAGGCCTCGACCGCGAATTTGCGGGCTTTGGAGACTTCTTCATCGGCGCGGCGGCGGGCGTTTTCGGTCTCCGCCTTGGCCCGCAAAAACTGGTCGGCCAAGTCGGTGTTTTGGCTTTTGAGCAAGGCCAATTCGGCTTGCAAGATGCTCATGGGGTCTTCCACAGGGCTTTCGGGCAAGGGGGCTTGGGCCGGGTGGGCCGCCAAGGCCTCGTCCGCAGCGGGGGGCGAGGGCTGCGCCGGTGTGGCCGGGTGGGACTGGGGGTCTGACATGTTCAATCTCGCAAAAAAACAAATTCAATCAAGGGGATGGGCTCCACATGGGGGCGCAAAACCCTTTTTCAAGCAGGGCCGCGTGGGATTGGGCCCCATTGGCTTGCACCAAGCAGGTGCATGCAGCCAAACCCAGGCTTGGTTTGGCCTGGGGGCCCAGTTGGCGTGGGTCAGGGCCCAGCCGCTTGGGGGGCCATGGGCTGGGGGTGCGCCGCCAGCGCCCCAAGCGCCTTCAGTGGGCCGCAGCTCAAACCATCAGCTGATGGCGAGCAACTCCACCTCAAACTCCAAGGTGGCATTGGGTGGGATGACCCCGCCAGCGCCGCGCGCGCCATAGCCCATGTCGGGCGGGATGCGCAAGGTGCGCTTGCCGCCAATGTGCATGCCGGCCACGCCTTCGTCCCAGCCGCGGATGACCATGCCTGCGCCAAGGGAAAACTCAAACGGGTCGTTGCGGTCTTTGCTGGAGTCGAACTTGGCCCCACGCTGGCCATCGGCAAACAACCAACCGGTGTAGTGCACCGTGACATCATCGCCCGACTTGGCCTGGGCGCCTTCGCCCACATGGTCATCGGTGTATTGCAGGCCGGAGGGGTTGGTGATCATGGCTTTCCTTGTTCGATCGTTGCAAAGGGGCAGAGTGTAATGGCCTGCCCCAGGCATGGCTGGGCTCAGCCGTTCGCTTGCCTGCGGGCCAGATCGCGCATGAGTTGGCCCAGGCCATAGGTCCAGGGCCGCACCTGGTCGCTGGTGTTGACGCGGTTGCTCAAGCAGCCCAAGCCAGGCGTGGAGATGTGCACCGCATCTCCCACGCGGTGGGTAAAGCCTTGGCCAGCGGGCTTGCCCGTCACGGGGCGGTCTTGGGTGGGGGCAAACATGGTGCCCAAAAACAGCATCATGCCGTCGGGGTATTGGTGGTTGGGCCCCATGGCCTGGCCCACCAGGTCGAGCGGGTCGCGGCTGATTTTGGACAAGGCGCTGCTGCCTTGCAGCACAAAACCGTCTTGGCCTTCGATGCGCAGCGACACATCGCACTGGCGCACATCGCCGATGCCAAAGTGCTCGTCAAACAAGCGGATGAAGGGGCCGATGGCGCATGAGCCATTGTTGTCCTTGGCCTTGCCCAGCAGCAAAGCGCTGCGCCCTTCAAAGTCGCGCAGGTTGACATCGTTGCCCAGGCTCGCGCCCACGGTTTCGCCACGGCTGTTGACGGCCAACACAATTTCGGGCTCGGGGTTGTTCCATTGGCTCAGTGGGTGGATGCCGACTTCGCTGCCCCAGCCGACCGCGCTCAGGCAGGCCGACTTGGTGAATATTTCGGCATCCGGGCCAATGCCCACCTCCAGGTAGGGCGACCACATGCCCTGGGCCAGCAACACGGTTTTGAGGTGCGCGGCCTGGGGCGAGCCTGGGCGCACCTGGCTCAGGTCTTCGCCCATCACCGCCACCACGGCGCGGCGCGCGGCCTCGGCCTGGCTGGCATCGCCCCGGGCGCGTTCTTCAATCACCCGCTCCAGCATGCTGGCCACAAAGGTCACCCCAGCGGCTTTGATGGTTTGCAAATCGCAGGGCGCGAGCAAGCGCATGGGGTGGTCATGGGCGTGTTCTGGTTGGGTGGCAGCCAATGCCGTGGCCGCATCGGTCAGGCGCGGTGCGGCACAGGCCCGCACCCGTTGGGCGGCGTTGGGCAGGTCCAGCAACTCGCTGCAGGTCAAAGCCAAGCCCGACAGGTCAAACACGCCGTCGGGTTGCACCCGCACCAACACCGGCCCCGTGCCGGGCAGCCAGATGCGGCCAATCAGCAGGGCACGGCTGGCATCGACCGGCCAAATCGAGGGGGCTTGGGCTGCAGCGGGGGTGTTCAAGGCAATGGCTCCTCAAGTGCGTGGGTGGGGGCGGTTGTTGGGTTCGACCCACCAACTGTAAATGGGGCCAACCAGCACCAAGATGGCCACCAATCGGCTGACTTGGAAGGCGGTGACGATGGGCACGCCCAGTTGCAAGACCTTGGCGGTGATGGTCATCTCGGCCATGCCGCCCGGTGCGGTGCCCAGCACCAAGGTGGCGGTGGGCAGGTCAATCGCATGGGCCAAAGCCCAAGAGAACCCCACGGCCAGGCCCATCATGGCCAAGGTGCTGATGGCCACCGTGCCCAGCCAGCGCGGTGCGGTGCGCAAAAAACGCGGCGTGAATTGAACGCCCAAACTCACCCCAATGAACAACTGCGCCGCTTGCGACATGGCGCTGGGGATGGCCGTCCACCGTTGTCCGAAGGCGGTGACGGCAATGCCCACCGCCAAGCTGCCCAAAAACCAGGGGTTGGCCGAACGCAGGCGCAGCAGCAGCGCAATCGACAGCGCGCTCAAGGCCACCAAGGCGGCCAGGCCCAGCGGGTCCACTGGCAAGGGGGTGTTTTGCCACAGGGCATGCCCGTTGAACTGGCCCCACTGCATGGCAAACGGGATGGTGATGGTCACCAGCAGCACCCGCAGGCTGTGGGCCGAGGCCACCCAATCGGCCCGCCCGCCCTTTTTTTCGGCCAATTGGGTCATCTCCGATGCGCCACCGATGGCACCAGAAAAATAAGTGGTGCTGCGCGTCAAGCCGGGGTTGCGCGCGTGGTTGGTGTTGTAGAGCCACAAGCCACACAGGTAGCCCATCACCAGTGACCACACGATGGACAAACCGATGGCCCACCACAGGCCAGCGATCAAGGCCACCATCTCGGGGGTGAAGTACAGGCCCAGCGACAGGCCAATCGTGGCCTGACCGAATTTGCGCATCAGCGACCAACTGTGCGTCGGTGCGCCTGCCAAGCTGGCGCTGGCGGTGACGATCAAGGGACCGAGCATCCACGGAATGGGGGTGTGCAACCACAGGCATGCCTGGGCGCCCAGCCAAGCCAACCCCAAGGTGCCCAACCCACGGGTCAGGGGAACAGGCGATCGGGTCAGTGGCATGCGCGGTTGAAGGGGCAGGCCCGGATTCAACCGAGGTAGATTTTTTGCAACAAGCGCTGCAAGGTGGTGCGTTCGCTGGCGCTCAAATTGGCACAGGCCGCATCCTCACTGGCCAGCACCCGTTGTTCGGCCTGGGCCAACAGCGCCTGGCCTTGGGCCGTCAGGTGCAAGCCCCAGGCGCGCCCATCGGTGGGGTGGGGCTGGCGCTGCAAACAGCCGCGCTCGGTCAACGCGCCGACCAGGCCCACCAAGTTGGGGGCTTGGATGTCCAGGGTTTGGCACAACTGGCGCGAGGTGATGCCGGGGTTGTGGCCCACCAAGCACAACAAAGAAAAACCAACCGGCTTGAGTTGCAAGTCGGCCAGGTCGCGCAAAAACAGGCCCACCAAATGCAAACTGCTGCGCCGGGCGTGGTAGCCCAGCAAGCGGTCTAAAAAATCGGTGCGCACGCCGCTGTGCGCCCCCACCACGCAAGGCATGGCGGGGGGTGCCTGGTTCACAGCAGCGTTGCGGGCCACGCGCCAACAGCGGCTCAGGACTCGGCGGTGAAGCCAATGCGCTTGACGATGGGGCCCCAATAATCAAATTGCTTTTTCATGTCGCGCGCCATGTCATCGGGCGTGCCGCCCAAAGGTGTCAGGCCAGAAACGGCCAGGCTGTCGATGACCATCTTGTCCTTCAAGGCCAGGTTGATCGCGGCATTGGCCGCATTGACCACTGCGGCGGGTGTTTTGGCAGGGGCGTAAAAGCCAAACCATTCTTCCACCGTCAGGTCGGGGAAGCCTTGCTCGGTGAAGGTGGGCACTTCAGGGACAAAGGGCGAACGCGTTTTGCCAGAGGTGGCCAAGATGCGGATCTTGCCGGCCTTGTGGTTGGCGATGAAGTCGCCATGCGGCGTGACCATGGAGGCGAGTTGGCCGCCAATCATGTCGGCCACACCCGGCACCGAACCCCGGTAGGGCACGTGTTTCAAGTCGACGTTTTGGCTCAGGCCCATCAAGGCCCCCAAAAAGTGGGGGGTAGAGCCCGCAGCGGGTGAGCCGTAGCTGGCATCTTTGGGGTTGGCCTTGGCCCAGGCCAAGTAATCTTTGACGGTTTTCACGCTGGCCGGGACCATCGGCCCCACCGCCAGGCCGTGCGACAGCATGGAGCCCAAGCACACGGGGACAAAGTCTTTGAAGGGGTCGTAAGACAGCTTGCTGTAGATGTGGGGGTAGATCGACATCATGGAATACGGTGTGAGCAGCAAGGTGGCACCGTCGGGTGACGCGTTTTTCACCGCTTCCACCGCAATGCGGCCAGCCGCACCGGTTTTGTTCTCCACCACGCCCGGGCCGCGTGAGTAGGGCGTGCCGCCCAATTTGTCGCCGATGCGCCGGCTGGTCACGTCGGCTGTGCCGCCTGCGGGAAAGCCATTGACGATCTTGATTTGTTCCAGTGGCAAGCCGGTGTTTTGGGCCATGGCCGCCCAAGGGCTCAAGGCCGCCAAAGCCACGGGGGCTGCGGTTTGTTTGAGAAAGTCGCGTCGTTGTTGCATCTTCGGTCTCCTGTGGTGGTTGTCAGTGGTTGAAAAAAAGTCAGTGCGAGAGGGGGAAATGGGGCCTCAGGCTTGGGGCAACCAGGTGTGTGGGGCTTGGCCCGCGTGCAAGGCCTGGACCAAGGCATCGCGTTGTTTGAGCACCGCCCGTTGGTTGATGGAGCCTTTGTCGGTGACCTCGCCTTTGTCGATCGAGGGCGGTTCGGTCAAGATGATGGCCCGCGCCACCCGGTTGGCACTGCCCGTGGCTTGGGCCGCCAATTGGTTGATGACGGTTTGAAAGTGGGCTTGCACCGCCGGGTGGGCCACCGCATCGGCCATGCTGGCCTGGGCATCCAAGCCAGCCAATGTGCGCAAGGCGGGGGTGGGAAACAACATGGCCCCCACCTCGTTGAGGTTCAGCCCGGTGATCACCGCGTCTTGCACATAGGGTGCCCCAGCGGCAATGATTTTGGCCCGCAGCGGACCCACGCTGACAAAGGTGCCGGTGGCGAGTTTGAAGTCTTCGGCAATGCGGCCATCGAATTTCAGGCCCAATTCGGGCCGCTCGGGGTTGATCCATTGCACCGCGTCGCCGGTGCAAAAAAAGCCCTCTTCGTCAAAGGCCTCGGCGGTTTCCTGGGGCGCGCCCCAGTAGCCCGGTGTGATGTTGGGGCCTTTGTAGCGCACCTCGGTTTTGTCGCCCATGGGCACCAGCTTGAGGGTCATGCCCACGGTGGGCAGGCCCAGGTCGCCCGCGCGCACATGGGGGTTGGGCACAAAAATGGCAAACGGGCCAGACTCGGTCATGCCCAGGCCCGTGCCCATCACGATGCGCTCGCCAATTTCGCGCTCTTGGGCGGCATGCAGGCGGTCCCAAATGGGCTGGGCCAAGGCCGCACCGGAGTAAAAAAACATGCGCACCCGGCTGAGCAAATTGCGCCGCAACAGGTCATCGGTTTGCATGGCATGGGAGATGGCCTCAAAACCTGTGGGCACATTGAAGTAAACAGTGGGTGCGACTTCGCGCAGGTTGCGCAAGGTCTCGCCCATCAAGGCCGCGGTGGGTTTGCCGTCGTCAATGTACAAAGTCCCACCGTTGTAAATGGTCAGGCCCACATTGTGGTTGCCGCCAAAGGTGTGGTTCCAGGGCAGCCAGTCGACCAACACCGGCGGTTCTTCGGTCAGCAAGGGCATGGACTGGCACATTTGCTGTTGGTTGGCGCACCACATGCGCTGGGTATTGATCACGCCCTTGGGCAACTTGGTCGAACCCGAGGTGAACAAAAATTTCACCACCGTGTCCGGGCCGGTGGCCTGCATGGCCGCATCAACCGCTGGCGTGGCGGTGGTGGCCATCAAATCGGCCAAAGCGGTGCTGGGCCGCTCGCTCAAGCTGCCTTGGTGCAGCACGATTTCCACATCAGCGGCCACGGTGGCGTTGATGGCCTTGCCATAGCGCTCGGCATCGCTGGCAAACACCAAGCCGGGTTGCAGCAGTTGCAAGATGTAGCGCAGTTTTTCAAAGTCTTGGCTGATCAGCGAATACGCCGGTGACACCGGGCAGTAGGGCACGCCCACGTACACGCAGGCCAGGGCCAGCATGGCGTGCTCCAGGCTGTTTTCCGACAAGATGACCACCGGCCGCTCAGGGCCCAGGCCGCGTGCGAGCAGGGCTTGGCCGATGCGCCGGGCCGCGTCCACCGCTTGCGCGTAACTGATGTGTTGCCAGTCCCCACGCTGGCCGTCGGCCAAGGGTTGGCGGCGCGCAAACAAGCTGCGCTCGGGCGCGGCTTGGGCCCAATGCAGCAATCGATCGGTGATGCGCGCGGGCGGGTGGGCCAACTCGCCCACACCTTGAACGTACTGCACGCCGTCGTTGGCGTGGCGCACCTGGACATCGGTCACGCCAAAGCGCAAGGGGCGGTAGCGGGGGGTGGTGGTGTTCATGCTTTTTGCACCTTGGCCGCGCGGCCTTCCAAAAAGTCACGCACCCGCTGCTTGGCCTCGGGTGCGGCTTGGGTGATGGCGGAAATCATGGCCTCGGTGAACAAACCGTGGTCGGCCGATTGCTCGGCAATGCGCGGCAGGGCATGCATCAAGGCGTAATTGGTCAAGGGGGCATTGGTGGCCACCCGCTGGGCCAGTTCCATGGCCTTGTCAAAGGCCGTACCGGTGGGCACCAGGTACTGGGCGAAACCCAGCCGTTCACCCTCGGTCGCGTTGTAAACCCGACCGGTCATCATCATGTCGGTCATGCGGGCCACGCCAATCAGCTTGGGGATGCGCACCGCCCCCGAGCCGCCGACAAAAATGCCGCGCGTGCCCTCGGGCAGGGCATAAAACGCGCTCTCGTCGGCCACCCGGATGTGGCAGGCGCTGGCCAGCTCCAAACCGCCGCCGACCACGGCGCCGTGCAAGGCGGCGATCACGGGCACGGGGCCAAATTGCATCGCGTCCAGGGCGCGGTGCCAGGTGCGGGAATGCATCATGCCTTGGCCGGCATCGCGCTCTTGCAATTCACTCAGGTCCAGGCCAGCGCAAAAGTGCTCGCCCTCGCCATGCAAAACCACGGCGCGCACCGTGTTGGGCAAGTGGTCAAAGGCGTGGTGCAAATCGGCGATCAAGCCATCGTTCAAGGCATTGCGCTTGAGCGGGCGGGTCAAGCGGATCACGGCCACAGCATCGCGCAGCTCGGTGTTCAAATGGGATGAGGGCATGGGGTGGATCCTGGTTGTCAAAGTCGCTTAAATCGATTATGGTTATGTTTAATAACTAATTCAAGGCGGCTTCCGCCCCTGTGACCCCGTGTTTTCCCTAGGGGAAACAAGCCGCCAAGCCTTTCAACGACTGGAGCACCCCATGGACCACGCCAATTTGGTCGCCATCGACATCCACACCCATGCAGAAGTGAGTTGCCGCAACCCGTTTGACAACTATGGCGAGGAATACGACCGCGCCGCGGACAAATACTTTGGCTCCAGCCGCCGGCCCACCATTGCCGAGACGGTGGCCTACTACCGCGAGCACAAATTGGGATTGGTGATGTTCACCGTGGACAGCGAGTCGCAGTTGGGCCGTGTGCGCATCCCCAACGAAGAAATTGCCCAGGCTGCGCGCGACAACAGCGACATGATGATCGCCTTTGCCAGCATCGACCCGCACAAAGGCAAGATGGGCGCGCGCGAGGCCGAACGTTTGATTGAAAAAGAAGGGGTGCGTGGCTTCAAGTTCCACCCCACGGTGCAGGGCTACCACCCTTACGACAAGATGGCATGGCCGATTTACGAGGTGATCAACCACCACAAATTGCCCGCCATTTTTCACACCGGCCACAGCGGCATCGGCTCGGGCATGCGCTGCGGCGGCGGTTTGCGCTTGGCCTACAGCAACCCCATGCATTTGGACGATGTGGCCATCGATTGGCCCGACATGCAAATCGTCATGGCCCACCCCAGCTTTCCTTGGCAAGACGAGGCCCTGTCGGTGGCCACCCACAAGCCCAATGTGTGGATCGACCTCTCGGGTTGGAGCCCCAAATACTTTCCCAAGCAGTTGATCCAGTACGCCAACACCTTGCTCAAAGACCGGGTCTTGTTTGGCTCGGATTACCCCTTGATCACCCCCGAGCGCTGGATGAAAGACTTTGAAGTGGCCGGGTTCAAGCCCGAGGTGATGCCTGGCATTTTGAAGGGCAATGCCGTGCGTTTATTGGGTTTGTGAGCGGGCCCACTGGGGCCCCTTGGCCGTCCACTAAACTTGTTCCATGTTGAGGATGTATCCATGAGCAGTAAGCAAGCATTGCCGGTGTTGGTCGCGGGCGGGGGCATTGGGGGTTTGGCCGCCGCCCTGGCCTTGGTGCGGCAAGGTTTCAGCGTCAAGGTGTTTGAACAGTCGCCTGAAATTGGCGAGATTGGGGCCGGTATCCAACTCGGGCCCAATGCCTTTCATGCCTTTGATGCCCTGGGCGTGGGCGAGAAGGCCCGCAGCATGGCGGTCTACACCGACTACATGGTGATGCACGATGCCGTCGACGAGCAGCAAGTGGGCTACATCCCCACCGGTGAGGCTTTCCGGCAGCGTTTTGGCAATCCCTATGCGGTGATCCACCGCGCAGATGCCCACCGCGCGTTGTTTGACGGCGTGCAGGCCTCGGACCAGGTGTCGTTTTTCACCTCCACCCGCATCCTCAAGGTCACGCAAGATGCCGACACCGTGACGGTGCAAGACCAAAACGGCCAGCTCCACCAAGGGCAGGCCTTGATCGGTGCCGATGGGGTCAAGTCGGTGGTGCGCGAGCAGTTTGTTGGCGACCCGGCACGGGTGACCGGCCATGTGGTCTACCGTGCCGTGGTGGACAAGTCGGAGTTCCCCGCCGATTTGCAATGGAACGCGGCCAGCATTTGGGTGGGGCCCCATTGCCACTTGGTGCATTACCCCTTGCGCGGGGGTGAGCAGTACAACGTGGTGGTGACCTTCCACAGCCGCAACACCGAAGAGTGGGGCGTGACCGATGGCAGCCGCGAAGAGGTGCTCAGTTACTTCCAGGGCATTTGCCCCAAAGCGCGCCAGCTGATCGACCTGCCCAAATCATGGCGGCGCTGGGCCACCGCCGACCGCGATCCGATCGGCCGCTGGTCGTTTGACCGTGTGACCTTGTTGGGCGATGCCGCCCACCCCACCACCCAATACATGGCCCAAGGCGCCTGCATGGCGATGGAAGATGCCGTCACCTTGGGCGAGGCCTTGCGGGTCACCGGCAAAGACTGGATCCGCGCGTTTGACCTGTACCAGCGCTCGCGCATTGCCCGCACCGCCCGCATCGTGCTGTCGGCGCGCGAGATGGGGCGTTTGTTCCACGCCAAAGACGTGGAGCGTTTGGTGCGCAACGACCTGTGGCGGGGACGCACCCCGGAGCGCTTTTACGATGCCCTGGAGTGGTTATACGGATGGAATGTGGCCAACTGCCTGGCCGCACACTGACACACAAGGAGACAAGCATGAATGCCATGAACGACCTCGGCAGCCTGGCCGATTTGCCCAACGAATACGTGCAAGCTTTGGCTTCGCACAACTTGGTGCCTTTGTGGCCGAGTTTGCGCGGTGTTTTGCCCCCCCATAAACCCCGGCCCAACACCCGCGCCACGCACTGGGCTTACAAGGACATCAAGCCCTTGTTGTTGCAAGCGGGCGAACTCACCCCCATTGAAAAAGCCGAGCGCCGGGTGTTGGTGCTGGCCAATCCCGGTCATGGCCTGGACAAAATGCAAGCCAGTGCAGCCATTTACCTGGGCATGCAGCTCTTGTTGCCCGGCGAGTGGGCGCCCTCACACCGCCACACGCCCAATGCGGTGCGCATGATCGTTGAAGGCGAGGGCGCTTACACCACGGTGGATGGCGAAAAATGCCCCATGAGCCGGGGCGACCTGATCCTCACCCCCACCGGTCTGTGGCACGAACACGGCCACGACGGCACCGACCCGGTGGTGTGGCTCGATGTGCTGGATTTGCCCATCATTTATTACTTGGAGACCTCCTACCACGTCAATGGCGATCCCCAAGCCCCCGTGCCTGGCCGTGGAGACCGCATCCATGCCCATGGCGGCATGGCACCCACCCGCATGTTTGTGCGCAGCCCCAAGCCCTATCCCATGCTGCGCTACCCCTGGGACCAAGCGCGCGCCGCCTTGGTCACCCTGGCCAACGACGAACCCGATGCCGAGTCGGTGCAAATCACCTACATCAACCCCGAAAACGGGGGGGACGCAGAAAACATCTTGGGCTTTTACGCCATGATGCTGCGCCCCGGCCAGACCTTGCAAATGCCTGCCCGCTCTCCCGCTTGTGTGTTTCACCTGATCGAGGGCGCGGCAGATGTGTCCATCGAGGGGCAAAAATTCTCGCTGGCCGAGGCCGATACCTGCTGCGCCCCTGGCTACACGCCGGTGACTGTGGTGAACCGCTCCAAGAGCCAACCGGCCTTTTTCTTTTTGGCCGACGAAGCCCCCTTGCACCGCAAACTGGGTGTCTACGAAGTGCGGGCCGCCACCTGAGCCGTGCCATGCAGCTGTATAACTTTTTCCGTTCGGGCACTTCGCACCGCTTGCGCATCGCGCTCAATCTGAAAGGCTTGGCCAGCGAATACGTGGCGGTGGATTTGCGCACTGAGGCGCACCAACAGGCCGACTTCAAGGCCTTGAACCCTCAAGGTTTGGTACCCGCCCTTGTCAAGGACGGCAAAGTGATGACCCAGACCCCGGCCATCATCGAATGGTTGGAAGAGACCCACCCCACACCGGCCTTGTTGCCCAGCGATGCCGATGCGCGGGCCCGGGTGCGTGCGCTGGCGGCCATGGTGGGCTGTGACATCCATCCCGTCAACAACCGGCGCATCTTGGAATACCTGCGCCATCAGCTCAAAGCCGATGAGGCGGCCATCAACGCCTGGTGTGCCCACTGGATCACCCAAGGCTTTGATGCTTTTGAGGCCTTTTTGCGGGCGGACCCCCAGCGCGGGCGTTTTTGTTTTGGCGATGCGCCGGGTTTGGCCGATGTCTACCTGGTGCCCCAGGTCGAAAGCGCCCGCCGCTTCAAGGTGGACATGGCGCGCTGGCCGCTCATCACCGCCGTGGACGCGGCCTGCATGGCTTTGGAGCCCTTTCAAAAAGCCGCGCCCGCGGTGCAACCCGACGCGGCTTGACACCTCAGGCGGGCAAGGCCACCCCCTCGTGGGCCAACAAGGCCCGCTTGCGGTCCAAACCGCCCGCGTACCCGGTCAATTGACCTTGGGCACCCAACACCCGGTGGCAGGGCACGATCACACTCCATGGATTGCGGCCCACCGCCGCCCCCACCGCACGCACCGCTTGGGGTTTGTTCAGTTGTGCCGCCAGTTGGCCGTAGCTGACCGTGCTGCCACAAGGAATGCCTGACAAGGCTTGCCACACGCTTTGCTGAAAAGGCGTGCCCCAAGCGCTCAAGCGAGGGGTTTTGAAAGCTGGCTGGCCTTGCTGGAAATAAGCCCGAATCTCGACTTCTGCGCTGTCCAACCAGCGTTGCTGGCGCACCACCGGCCAAGCGCTGGCATCGGGGTGGTGGCTTTGGCCCTCAAACCATGCCCCGGCCAAACCCGCTTCACTGGCGGCCAGCAGCATGGGCCCCAAGGGCGTGGATATGGTTTTGCGTACAAGCATCTTGTCTCCCGGTGGCGTTCGATTTGAGCACATGCCTGGCCTGGGTTGGCGGCAAAAGTGAACCTTGCAACCCCCGATGCCCCTTTTCGAAAATTTATAACACTTTTGTATATTAATAAACTTAAAGTGCTATATAATTTGACAATGAACACAAAATTTACATCTTTAATGCCTCAATCGTCAATTTCGGCGGTAATGCCATTTATTGCTCTTTTGGTGATGTTTGTGGCGGGATCCATGCCTTACATCAACCCATTGACCCCGCGCATCAACAGTGATTTGGCGGCTTTCTTGGGTTTGGGGATGTTTGGTTTGTTCACCCACTTGTCGCTGGCGCGAGAGCACCAAACATTTCGCTGGAACGCTTTGAGCCTGTTATGCGGTTTTTGGTTCGTCTTGGCGTGCTTGCAGTTCATCTCGGGCGTGTACACCGGTTACTTCAGCTCATTTCTGATCAGCGTCTCTTATTTCTTGGCGGTGGTTCTTTTGACCGCTTGGGTCGGCATGTGGGTGCAGGCCCAGCGGGCCGCTGAATTGGCTCATGCGGTGATGCTGTCTGTTTGGTTGGCGGGCATGGTCACGGCCTTGGCCATTGGCTTGCAAATGCTGGGTTGGCAGGATGTCTTGTCACCCTGGTTGCAAAAGTCAGTGGCCTTTCCCCGCAACGGGGGTTTTTTGAGCCAACCCAATTTGGCGGCCAGCTTGATGACCTCTGCCTTGTTGTGTGTGGTGTTCCTCAGCCCCAACACACCCAACCAAGCGGCCTTGCCCAGCGGCTGGCGCTGCCTGTCGATGGCCGTGTTGCTTGTGGCCATGTACGGCACCAGTTCGCGCACCGGTTACATCGAGGTTATGGCCATGGCCGCCATGCTGGCGGTTTTCCGCAAGCGGTATGCGATCCACTGGGTGTGGCTGGCAATGCCCTTGTGGTTGTTGCTGGTGTTGGTGTGGGGTGAGTGGATGTCGGCCCTTCAATTCATCAATGCGCAGTTGGCAGCGGACTCGGTGGGTGCTGTGGCCAATTCCAGTGCACATCGCTTGCAAATCTGGAGCGACATTTGGCGAATGATCCAATCGGCACCAGGTTTGGGTGTGGGGTGGCGTCAACTGCAACTGAGCGAAGTGCTGATGCCCGGCATCGTCGAGCCCGTGGACCATGCCCACAACTTGTTTTTGCAAATCCAGGTTGAGTTGGGCGTGCTGGGCAGCTTGGGCCTGCTGGCTTTCTTGGGCCATGTGCTGTGGGTGGTCAAGCCATGGCAAAACCTGCAAAGTTTTCAAGTGGTGATGCTGGGCGTGGCCATCTTGCTGGGCATGCACAGCATGTTGGAGTATCCCTTGTGGCATGCCTTGTTTTTATTCTTGTTTACTTTTGCCATGGCTTTGCTGCTGGGTTTTGTGCGCCAAGATGATGCACCCCCTGGTGCGATCAAGTTGGCCGCCATTGGCACGGTATTGCTCACGCTGTGGGTGGGGCTGGACCACAGCCATTCGTACAAAGCCTATCGGAATTTATCGGAAGACAAATCCACCGAAGCATTCATCGCAGCCAATCAACGGGTGTGGTGGAACCGGCCGTTGTTTGACAGTGTGTTCATGCTCAATACCCCGGTCAGCACCCAAACCTTGCACATCGTTCGACCGATCGCGATGGAAAACGCCAACACCTACTCGCAAACGGCGTTCGCCAATTTGCCATTGCTCAAGGTGCTGGTGCTGGAAGGTAAAACCGATGTCGCCAATCATTTGCTGTGGCGCATGTGCCGCTTTTTCCCTGAGGATTTATGGCCCAACGTGATCCGACACATGGCCCAGCAGGCAGAGCCGAGGTTCCGCGACTGGGCGGCACAGGTGCCCCCCATGGAAAACTGCAAAGACTGATGGCGGGTGATCAGCGCACCAGACAAGGCATTTTGGGGTCAAATTGCCAGCCCGGCATCAGGTACTGCATGGCCACTGCATCGTCGCGTGCGCCCAGGCCGTGTTGCAGGTACAACTGGTGCGCGGCCTCCACCTGATCCATGTCCAAGCTTATGCCCAAGCCTGGTTGCTTGGGCACTTCAATCTGACCGCCTTGGATGCGCAGCGGTTCGCGCGTCAGGCGCTGGCCTTCTTGCCAAATCCAATGGGTGTCGATGGCCGTGACCTGGCCCGGCGCTGCCGCAGCCACATGGGTGAACATGGCCAGTGACACATCGAAATGGTTGTTGGAATGTGAACCCCAGGTCAGGCCCCAGGTTTGGCAGGCTTGGGCCACCCGCACCGAGCCTTGCATCGTCCAAAAGTGCGGATCGGCCAAGGGGATGTCGACCGATTGCAATTGAATGGCATGGGCCATTTCGCGCCAATCGGTGGCCACCATGTTGGTGGCGGTGCGCAAGCCAGTGGCCCGGCGAAACTCGGCCAGCACCTCGCGCCCCGAGTAAACCCCTTCGCCGCCACAGGGGTCCTCGGCATAGGCCAGTTCGCGGTGGCGATCGCGGCACAGCCGAATCGCATCTTTGAGCAGCCATCCGCCATTGGGGTCGAGGGTGATGCGGGCCTTGGGAAAGCGCTCATGCAAAGCCACGATGGCCTCCATCTCCGCCTCGCCGCTGAGCACACCCCCTTTGAGCTTGAAATCTTCAAAGCCGTAACGCGCTTGCGCCGCTTCGGCCAAGCGCACCATGGCCTCTGGGCTGAGGGTTTCTTCGTGGCGCAAGCGCTGCCAGTCGTTGTCGGCACCGGGTTCGCTGCGGTAGGGCAGGTCGGTTTTGCGCCGGTCACCCACATAAAACAAGTAGCCCAAGACCTGGACCCGGTCACGTTGCTGACCGTCCCCCAGCAGGGCGGCCACCGGCACCCCCAAAAACTGCCCCAGCAAATCCAGCAGCGCACTTTCAACCGCGGTCACCGCATGGATGGCCACCCGCAGGTCAAAGGTTTGCTT
>JACCEE011303808.1_pt1 | contig 15830 bp, 24 predicted proteins | sample 7449931 | NCBI WGS metagenome assembly JACCEE01 (sample SAMN15323457, study PRJNA562643) | freshwater metagenome | isolation source: river surface water | place: USA:Blue River Watershed | collected 2017-08-19 | reverse complement strand
ATTATACGGAGATTAGCTCAGTTTGGTAGAGCAGATGCTTTGGGAGCATAAGGTCGGGAGTTCAAGTCTCTCATCTCCGACCAAAATGAAGGGGTTGTAGCTCAGTTGGAAGAGCAGTTGCTTTGCAAGCAATGGGTCATTGGTTCAAATCCAATCAACTCCAATAAAGAATTGCGAAGTATTTTAATGGAAGAATAGTAGGCTCATAATCTACAGACAGATGTTCGATTCATCTCTTCGCAACTAAATATAAAAACCTGACATTTCATTAGAAATGTCAGGTTTTTTAGTAATATACATTAGTTGAGGGTACATACAAATATGACTATAGGTATTTTATCATTTTTATTAATTTTCACATCTTCCAGCACATTATACTATTCTGTTAAGTTAGAAGATTTAAGAAGAGCTTTATTTAATAATAAAGAATTTACTATGCCAAATGGACAAACATATACATGTCCTATAACAGAAAATAAAAAAGACATAGAGTATTTTATTAAATCCGAAGAAAGGTTTAAGTTTTAAATAACACATTAATATATTTAAATTATTGCAAGGAGAAATTATAAATGTTACCAAAAGAAATACAAGAAAAATATGAAAGTTTATCTTATTTAAAATATTGCACCATTCCTCCATTAAAGAAGATGGTAGAAGATGCAAAAATATTTAATTTACCATACGATGAATTAGAGCATCAGCTAATTCAAATAGAAGATACGTATAAATACTATTTAAATAATTTAATATATCCTAAACTTAGTATGATTAATCCCTATAGTGCTGAAGAATTTTCAGCAGTTAAAAAATTACAAAAATTGGCAGAAATTAAATTATTGCATATTTCATTGAATACTGAATGTCATGATATAGACAGTGAAATATTTAAATGTTATGAAGTACTTGTTAAATATCTATAATTATGCAAGAAGTATTAATGTGCCTTAACATACCATATGAAATAAGACGTATAGCTAAAAGATATGGAGTCACTGTTTATCGTGACGTAGAAAATTGTGATAATAATACTGCATTTTGTACAGGTGATGAAATCTTTATTGGAAAATTTGATGATCATGATATTGAACTAATAGCATTTTTTTCATAAATTAGATCATTATGTCATGAACACAACTGTTCTTCACGGTAAACCTATGCTATATATCTAAGTTATCTTGTGAAGGAACTGCTTGGGAAGTTGGTTTTGGTATTGCATATAAATATGGATATATGTGGGATGATAATCATAAAGTTATGAAATGGGCAAGAAAACAATCTCGTTCTTATTGGTATAGTGATCAAAATAATCTTCATCGATAACATTAAAAAGGATTTAATTTAAACGAGTAATATTAATCATCAAATATTTAACCTATATGATACCCATGGAGTACCAATATCAGTATCATTAAACTATATAGATAAAATCAATAAAGATAAGCCATTGAATATTGTTATTGATCTTACAGAGTTAATTATCTATGCAAATATTACATTAAAGAGAAACATATATACTATATTAAAACTATTAGATGAAGCTCTAGTAGACGTGCATGGAAATACAGAACAATATCATAATATAATGATTAATTTACTAAACTATGTAGCTAAAAGTAAAGAATTGGTCTTTAAAGAAAAAGAAATAGATAAGATTATAGATATGTATAAAAAAACATAATAGCTATATTAAATAAAAATATCTTTTAAATTTGATTTAATGTGTATAAGTTACTATAATACACATACTACTTTCAATACATTAAACACTATAGAGGAATCTAGTATGACGAACAATACCAATGCTTTTGTTGCTGCATTAAGATCAGAACCTTCTAGTACTATTGGGGGAAATGGAATGCCTCAATATGATCAAATCGGTGGGCAATTTAAAAATATTATGAAATTAATACAAATTGCTAAAGACGGAATTAAATCTATTGATAAAACAGAATTAAAAGGTATTATTATTCAAGGGTATTTAGAAAATCCTTTTATTTTATCTATGGCACTTTTATATATTAGAGCAATTACCAGAGAAGACCAACAAACTAAATTAAGCATATCGGGTATGGGAAGAAGAGATATTTTTATATTTTCATTAAATACTTTATATGAAAATGATTATAAAGATATAGTTATTTTTCTATCATCTAGAATACCTTTAGTTGGATACATTAAAGATGCAACAGGTAAATCAAAAGGACATGAACCTTTAAACTATAAAATTATACGTGATTATGTTATGCCTATAATTATAGAAGGGCTGAAAGATGATAATTATAAATATTTAATAGCTAAATATTTACCTACTGAGGGAGATAAATACTTTAAGATATTCTTAAATGCTTTTATCTATGAATCAATTATTCCAGCAGTGAAAGACCAAAGCTATCAAAATAAAATATACCGTAAATATGTTTCTGGATTACGAAAAGAAGCTTTCTTAGTAGAACACTATATACACTCCAATAATTATTCAGAAATAGATTATAAAAAAGTTCCATCCAGAGCAATGCTACAGTATCAAAAATTATTCAAGAAGAAAGACTTTGAAAGATACTCTAATTTTATAGAAAAAGCTATATCTGGAGAAACTACTATAAACTCTAGTACACTATACATTCACGAAATATATCATAATTTAGAACAAAATAAAAAGAATAAAATCAGCATTGAATGGAAGCAATTTGAGGCAATGTGGAATAACTATCCTCAATTTTTTAACATTAATGGGAATCTATTAACGGTTATTGATGGATCTGCGTCCATGAAAGTTCAAATAGATAATGGAAAACCGTATACATATCTTGATGTTGCTAGGGGATTGGGATTATATGTTGCAACTAAATTAAATACTGGAGCATTTAAAGATATTGCAATTGAATTTTCAAGAAATTCTAATATTATAGATTTAAAAAATAAATCTTTGAATGATCAAGTGAAAGAATTATATAATAAATCTAAGATAGAAAATACAGATATTGAAAAAGTATTTAATCAAATACTTAAAATAGCTAATGATAATAATGTTTCTCAAGAAGATATGCCAAAAGCAATTTTAATTATTTCGGATATGCAATTTGACAGAAGTGGATATAATATAACTGCACATGAATTAATTAAAAAGAAATACTTTGAATCTGGATATGAAGTACCTTTGATAGTATATTGGAACTTAGATGCAAAATCATCACCCGTTAAATACAATTCAGTTGGTGCAGCACTATTAAATGGATATAGTGTAGGAACATTGAAAGCTATAGCAGATTTAGATTTTAAGAGATTAGATGTTAATAGTGTTACTCCTGAAAAAATTATTCTTTCGAATATATTACAGCCTGCTTTTGCATATGGTGATGAAGAAATTCTTACAATTATTAATCATCATAGATCTGTGTTCTCATTAGATCAGTAATAAATAATTGATAATTTCTAAAAATACGTATATAATATTTTTTAAGCCTATACCTTCTTGGTATAGGCTTTATTATTAATGAACCTTTGTGGAGAATAAAATTATGTATAAATTAGTTATTAGTGTTGCTGTTATATTGTTTATCGGATGGATTATATATTTTATATCGTTAGGTGGTTATCTAAAAGGTGAAGAATTTATAATTAAATCTCTAAAGAATGAATCTGAGGTTACATATAATAATGTAACTTATGGGTGTAAATTAGTTGAAAAAAGTAAGTAGTTGGAGAAATATAATATGAATATTGTTATGTATGGAGTAATTACATTATTAATTTGTACATGTATTTATGCGTTATGGGTATCATCATATAATGCTGGTCAACAAAATGTAATACGTGCTTTAAGAAATAATACAGAAGTAGCTAAAGACGGTGTTAAATATTCTTGCTATCTTAAAGCTATAAACTATAAAAGATTTGCAACACAACAGGATAATTAATATGAATATTGTATATAAAATAATAATTCTTGTATTATTAGTTTTGATCGGAGGGTGCTCACAACAAATGTGTGACGTTACAATTATATCAAAGAATGATGAGAAAAAAATAACAAAACAACGAATGGCAATGCCAATCTCATTAGGTACTAATGAATTTTCATCCATATACGTATCTAATTGTGATTAATCAAATAGCACTACTATATTCTCTTTAATAAAAAATGATAAGGATTAAAAATCATATGTCATCTAATGTACAATATAATGGATTCGATAATTCAGTAACTACTGATTCTGGATACGAAGTTCAAAATATCCTAACAACTAAATATTATGACACTAATTCAAAAGAATTTAAATATACTTATACTTTTAAATTAAAATTGCCTAGAAAAGTATTAGCAGAGCTAAATAAACATAGAATTATATCTCAGTCTGTTGGATCTAGTAGGGCAATACCATTTAAAACTCATATGTGGAATACAATTAAACGTGGAGTTCCTTTACAGACATCATTAGCTAATAAAGGTATGATAGGAAAAGATATAGGTAAAGTAAGAAATAAGATACTAGCATCTTTGTCATATGTACAACTTCTTTTAAATGCAGGCATTTCTAATATACGACATATGCTTGGCGAACATAAAGAACAGTTGAATAGAACTATAGAGGCATGGTCATGGGTAGAGGCAATAGTAACTACCTCAGATTGGTCTAATTTTTTAAATCAACGGTTACACGGCGCATCATTAGATATTATGCCATTAGCTAAATGTATAAAAGAATTATTGCCTATTGCAGAAAAATCAGCAAAAGAATTAAAATTTGGAGAATGGCATATTCCCGGAATTAAAGATATTGAAAGTAGTGATACATTAACTAAAATATTAGTATCTGCAAAACGTATGGGAAGAGTAAGTTACTATCCTTTTGGAACTAAAGATTTAAATCCAAATTTAGATAAAGCTAGGGCAGTAACTGATTTTTTACTGCCAAAGCCTCAACATTTAGTCCCATTTGAACATCAAAGATTATTTATGCCAAATATGCAATATGGCTTTTATCAAAATATGATTCCTGCTAGATATTTAATAAATGGCGTTGATTATCCACAAGATACAATATACGCTGTTTATCTTATTACAGATATGAATTTTCCATTAAATGTGGGCTATTAATCACTTAGAGTATAAATAATATGAGAAGTATAGCTGTTAATGAAGATTACGATATTCAAGTAGAAGATACTGTTTCAATATATAAATTATTATGCGATAAAAAGAATTTAAATATCGATTTAGGTGAAATATTTAGTATTTATTTATTTTATAAAGAATGTTATGACCTGTATTATGACATTGAAATCTTAAAAGAGCTTAAACTGTACAATATTAGTGAAGCTTCAGACTTAACATGTATTAAAATACTCAGTTCTAATCATATTATTGAGATAGATAATATGGATTATATGACAATACTGAATAATACTATACAATCTAAATCATTGTTGTTGGCTTCATCTCCAAGGATTAGTTATGATATATTTAGGAAGTAAAGCTAAAATACATGATTTTATATTATCTTCTATTTTTAATGATATGAAATCCAAAAATCAAACTTCTAGTATTTTTGTAGATGCATTTTGTGGTGGTGGAAATTTAATACAATTTGTACCCTCTAGATATGTTAGAATAGCCAGTGATATAAATAAATATACAATAAGTTTTTTAAATAAAATTCAGGAAGATATAAGTTGGCTACCAAAAGATAAACATAGTTGTGATCATATGGACTATAAATTTATGAAAAGTTCAGTACTGCAAGGTAATCAATTTTTATCAGATAATGATTTAAAGTATCATGATTACATTATAGCACATGTCGGATATAATCTATCATATTCAGGTAAATTTTTTGGCGGATTTAGACAAGATAAATCTGGAAAAAGGGATTATGTTAAAGAAGCATATACTCATACTTTAAAACAGCTTAATCTTATACGTGGGATTAAGTTTTATGAGAGGTCTTATGAGTTTTACAGTTCTGATGAATTTAAAGAAGCAAATTGTATAGTATATTGTGATATACCATACAAGAATACTACTAAATACGATGCAAATGATTTTGACTTCGACTATACTGCTTTTTATGAATGGTGTAAGTATATGAAGTCTTTAGGACATTACGTGTATATATCTGAGTACTGCATGCCAGAAGAATTTAAAAATATTGCTAGTAAGAACATAGTAAGTAAAGTGAATCAAATAGGAAATAGTTCAATAAAAACTGAAAAGATATTTACACTATAATGTGAAATAATAATGTAAATATGTTCTACTGCAATATAACATAGATTATATTTATAAATTTTAGTATACTAATACAATAATTAAAATATATTAAAAATAATGGAGGAAGTATAAAAATGATTACATTTGATTATTCAGGAAATTCATATACTATTTATAATACATTGTCTATGTCAGAATTTAAAAGATTTATAGATAAGTTAATAGAACAAAAAAAATATATCCCGATCAAAGGCTCTAATTATTCAAGACAACAATTAGAATATATGATTAATGAGAATTCTTCATATCTTCAAATTGATTTTATTGTGCAATCAGGGCTTTATACAGTAAATGAATCTAAAATTGATTTTATGTGGAACCTTTTACGTTTATGGGATATTAAATATATTGATATACTTGATGGAGTATTAGACAGGAATATTAATATTTCAATATCATCTACTTCTAAAACTTTAGAAGATTTATCAAATCAGAGAGGTTACATAGAAGAACAAATTACTGAGTTTAGGATATCTGAAATTGCTAAGATTTCAGCATATTTTACATAATTTGCATTATTAAAAAAAGGTATTAATCATATGGAAAAATCTTTCGTCAAATGGGTAGGAGGTAAATCTAGAATATTAACTAAAGTAATTGATAGTTTTCCAGAAAAATATAATACCCTTATAGAACCATTTGTAGGATCAGGTGTAGTAGGACTAAATGTATCTTCTTTTTGGATACTTAATGATATTAATAGTGATTTAATAGATTGTTATAAATATATAAAAAATATGGATCCTTCAATATTTATACACGATTTAAATAAATTATTTACTGAAAATTCTAATACTTCTGAAATATATTACACTGCTAGGAATCTATTTAACAGATCAAATAATATATATTTAAAATCATTATTATTTATATATTTAAACAGACATGGATATAATGGGTTGTGTAGGTATAATTCTAAAGGAATTTATAATGTTCCTTATGGAAGATACAGTAAGCCATATTTTCCAGAACAAGAAATATTGTTGTATCATAAAAGACTTCAATTATCTGAAATATATAATATTGATTTTGAAGAAATATTTAATTTAGCAAAAGAAGGTGATTTGATATATTGTGATCCTCCATATCTTAATACTTTTTCAAATTATAATGAAAGTGGATTTACATTAAAAGATCATGAACGATTATTAAACAAAGCAGTACAATTAAAAGAATACGGCATTACTACCATCATAAGCAATTCTATGGAGTCTAAATATTTATATTTAGATTGTCAAAATATATTAGATATAGAAGTATTGAGGAGTGTTGGTAGTACAAATATCAGTAGAGGTAATATTTATGAAATATTGGTTATCGTATAACAATTAAAAAGGATTTTAAAATGAATATTGGGGATCTATTATACTCTGATTCAATAAAATTAGATGATACAGTGCAGTATGGGGATGAGCATATTGGATATATAATTACTATAACATTTACTAATGTTTCAGAAGATAATAAATTTTTACAAAAATATATACAGTGTTATTCAGAATATCCAGTTAAGAATGACGATGATTTTATTTTAAAACTTTCTGTAAAGTATGAAGATTTATTAAATGCAGGATGGGAATTTAATATTATTGAATTTGGGCCTGTATGTTTTTATAGGATACCTGAATTAGAATATTTTCAATATGAACAAGGAATAAATTATATAAATTAAAGCTAGGAGAGGAATATTATGGAAAACATTAGAAAGTTTGGATGGATTCCAGATTTACCAGATCATAGAGACTTAGTATTTAAGGCAACTAAAACACGAGTATCTTTACCCGAATCCTATGATCTACGAAAAGTAAAAATCATGCCAAAAATATTAGATCAAGGAGAAGTTGGAAGTTGTACTGCTAATGCAGCAGCATCTGCTTATTTATTCTGTAAATTAAATTCAGCTAACTCTACTAATGCTGTTGATGTCAGTAGATCATTTATTTATTATTGGGAGAGAATACTGGAGGGAACTTATCCATCAGATTCAGGTGCTCAAATACGAACAGCCATAAAAGTTCTTGCTAGATATGGTTCATGTGCTGAAAGATTATTTCCTTATTCAGAAAGTACGTATAACAGAAAGCCTACATCTAGACTTATTAAAGATGCTTTAACTAGACAAATTTTAAAATATGAAAGATTACCGAGATCTTTATCTTCTTTTAAAAAATGTATATATCTAGGAAATCCATTTTTATTTGGATTTACTGTATATTCTAACATAGACAACATTAAAGACAACGATAATATATTATCACTTCCTTCTTTATCTGATAGTTTAGAAGGTGGTCATGCGGTATTAGCCGTAGGATATGATAATACTAAAAACTGTTTTATTGTTATGAATTCATGGGGTAGTGATTGGGGAGATAATGGGTATTTTTATTTGCCATATGAATATCTAACAAATAGTAACTTATCTGATGATTTTTGGACAATATCCGATGTAGAGTAATTTAACTTAACAATGGGGGATATGTTTTATATGAACAATACTACATATATTGAAGATAACATTAAAGGTATTGTTAAAAGATTAGCTGGTAGTGTAATAATCTATGATAAATCTTATTATCTTATAAAATTAAATAATTCATATTTAAGCTATAGTGATGCCCATCACTTATTGTCTCATTTAATGTTGATTAGTGATGGAAAATATGACAAGAAAGTTAATTAGTCTAGATTCAAAAGATGTAATAACAAATACTAAAGGTATTCACCATTTAAAAGATTTAACCGATGTAATGCAAGATACTAAGTATTCAGATATGCTATTAAGTTTTGTAGGTGCATTTGTTGCACCAATTATCTTACTTCAAGTTATGAAAGCAATATCTCCGCTAGATTATAGTTCATATGATTTAATAGGAGGTATTTTATTGACATACACATCATATTTACTTGCAAAACAAAGTATAAGAAGTGTAGTCTCTGAGTATATAGACTATTTTATATTATTTGAAATTATATCTTTTTTGATAGTGCAGTTATTAAGTGTCGACAGTCTTGTGTTAAGATTTGCATCATTGGTAATATTTTTTCCTATTTTATCTGAAATAAGAAATGCAATTTTATCTGATTATATTAATAATATGTTAATTGGATCTGCAATAACAGATTACCAACAACAACGAAGATCTTATGTAAATATGGGAAATCTACTTGGATTATCATTATCAATAGTTTGTCTATATTTTAATATAATGTCAAATTTAGAAACTTCATTAATTATTCAATTTATTGGATTCTTACCTTTTATCTTATCGGTAAAACAATGGAATATTCTATATAAAAATGTAGTATTATTTGATACTCAAATCGTTAAAACCTTAGGAGGTAAGTATTAATGGATCGTATAGTTATAATGGCTGAAAAAAATAAATTTTCAATAACGTATAACCCTAAAGAAAAAATTATATTTTTCGAAGGGTCTTTACTGCTTACTGTAGATCAATATAAAGAAATATTAGAATCTTTTTACAATATATATTTAAATATACAAAAAATAGAAAATTATATTACATATATTACACTTGATATAATTAATTTAAAATTTTTAAATAGTTCTGGGATTTCAATGCTTACATCATATTTGATGTCTTATATGTCAGAACATACGAATATTTCTATTCTTATAAAAATAAATAAAATATATTCATGGCAAAATAAATTATGTATTAACTTAAAAAGGATAATACCTCAAATAGAAATTAAAATTAATGAGGACTAATATAAATATGAATTATCAAGAGCAAATAGATGCAAAATATTCTACTATCCTTCATATACATAAAGTATGTGAAAATATTTTAAAAATATCAGAATATCTTATAAAAAATAATTATCATAATATCTCAGATAAATTATTAGATAGATCATTATTGCATGATCTGTCTAAGCTACAAGAACCTGAATTTACAATATTTATGGAGTCCACTAAAAACTTAAAAAATTTAATTTATGGATCAAAAGAATATACAGAATCTTTAAAAAATCTTGGTGATGCACTATCTCATCACTATAGTCACAATCGACATCATCCTGAATATCATGGAGGAATACTACACATGAATATTATTGATATTCTTGAAATGGTTTGTGATTGGCATGCTTCTTCTAAAAGAACAAATAGCTCTAATTTAGAAGAATCATTAAATATTCAAAAAAAGAGATTTAATATACCAGATCAATTATTTTACACTATAGTTAGTATAGTACAGTATCTGGAAGAAAAAAATATAGATAATATAGACATTGATTCTCTTATTTTAATTGTAGGGGATTCAAATGTACAATAGTGATTGGAATGTATCTAAAACTATTTTAGTTACGATATCTATAATACTCTTCTTTGTTTTTTCTGCAGTTGAATATAATTCATATAAACATGCTATGATAAATTCATCTATGGATTTAAAAGATCAAGCAGAAAAAGTAAGATCTCTGTTAATGGCATTTAGAAGATATCAGCAACAAGTAATTTTAAAATATAAAATTGAAATGGATGAAGTGCATTTAAATTTTTTACCTGCGTATGCCATAGGAAAGATATCTCAAGAATATCCCAATTGGGATAAATCAGGATTTACCTTTGAAAATGTTTCAGATGATCCTAGAAACCCAGAACATACCGCAGACATTTATGAAAAAAGTGCCATAGAGTATTTCAGAAATAATCCAAAAGAGCAAATTCTATTTAAACCTATAAAGCATGACGATGGAAAAGATTATTATCTGTATGCACGTCCTATTTGGACTGAACAATATTGTTTAGAGTGTCATGGTGAAAAAGAAAAAGCACCTAAACTGATACAAGAGAAATATGAAAAAGCATACGGATATAAAGTAGGTGAATTAAGAGGGATATTAAGTATAAAACTCCCTACAGCAGAAATTGATCAACGAGCATTTCATACTTTTATTACAGCACTAATATTGCATACTATGGCATTTTTAACAATATTGCTATGTATTTATTTAGTTATAAAGAATATAGTAATTAATCCATTAAAACAAATAGAGTCTGGATTATCAAATATATCTAAAGGTATATATAGTTATAGACTTCCTAAGCTTAACGGAGAATTTAACACTATAAGTAAAGTATTCAATGAAATGGTAGATACAATTGAATCTAATAAGAAATTACTGGAAGACATGAATGAATCTTTAGAAGAAAGAGTTAAAAAACGTACTTCTGAATTAGAAGAAGCTACAGCCGTAATTTCTCAGTTAAATGAAAGATTAAAAAATGAAAATACTAGAATGAGTGCAGAGCTTGAAGTAGCTAAAGCTATACAAGAAATGGTACTTCCTAAAAAAGATGAATTGGATAGGATTAAAGAATTAGACATATCTGGTTATATGAATTCGGCAGATGAAGTAGGTGGTGACTATTACGACGTAATTAAATATAAAAACAATATAAAAATAGGTATAGGGGATGTAACTGGTCATGGACTTGAAAGTGGTGTTGTAATGCTAATGGTTCAGACAGCGGTAAGAACACTGTTAGAAAATAATGTTACCGAGCCAGAAATATTTTTAGATGCTCTTAATAGATCACTATTCTCTAATATCAAAAGAATGCATTCTGATAAAAACCTAACTTTGTCACTAATAGATTATGATAATGGTAATTTAAAAATAATAGGACAACATGAAGAAGTATTATTGGTAAGAAAAAATGGCACTATTGAAAGGATAGATACTATCGATCTAGGTTTTATGGTAGGTTTAATGTATGACATAAATCAGTTTTTAAAAGAACATACTGCGTATTTAAATATAGGAGATGGTATAGTTTTATATACAGACGGTATTACAGAAACCATGAACATTAACGACGATTTATATGGAATTGATAGACTATGTATGAATATTTCCAATAATTGGGAAGGAAATACCTCACAATATGTTCAAGATAAAATCATAGAAGATGTTAAAGATTTTATTGGAACTTCAAAACCTTTAGACGATATAACCATATTAGTAATTAAAAGAATATATTAAAAGGAATTTACATGATAACTATTTTAGGTAATTATTTTGAGCCATCAGCAGAATTACAACAAGAAACACTTACATTGCATTTTTCACCAAGCAATTTACCTCTTAAAAAAAGATGGGAAAATAATGGAGTATCTGCTGATTTTATAGCTGAATACGTAAAAAACTTTTGGATAGGTCATTTTGAAGGAGAATATTCTTTAGATGATGAAAAATATTTTATACAATTAGAGAATTTACACAATAGTGTAAAATATGTAGCTAATGAATTGCTTGAAAATGCAATGAAATTTTCATATTGGGAAGACCCTAATAGAAATTTAGATGATCCTAAAAATAAAGAATATTATATAACTGAAAGTACTTTAGCTGGAGTTATACTTTCTTTATCAGAAGATAGATTAATTTTCTATATCTCTCATATAGCTACAAATGATCAAGCTTTAAAATATCTTTCATTTGTTAAAATACTGCTATCCGGAGATCCAGAAAAATTATATTATGAGACAATGAAAAATAGTTACAAAGAAGAGAATATTAATACTTCAGGGTTAGGAATTCTTAGTATGATATGTGATTATTCAGCTACATTAGGTTGGAAATTTAGACAAATTACTGAATCTTTAACATCCATTACTACTATGGTAACATTAAAGGTGTAAAAATTCTTGGAGAAATATAATAATATGATAAACATATCTGAAAATAAATATACTATCACATACGATCCGGATAATGCCATTTTAGTGTTTTCAGGATCATTACTTTTAAACAGTGCTAAAGAATATGAACCTATTTTACAATTACTTAAAGATTCTGCAGATAGCCAAGAACCTAATAAATTAGACATAGATCTACACGATTTATCTTTCATGAATAGTTCTGGGTTAAATATGATAACTAAATTTATAATGTACTTTAACGAAGTAAAACAATACAAATTGCAACTATCTATGATTATTAATAAAGATGTAATATGGCAAGAAAAATTGTGTACTAATATGAAAAAATTATTAAATTCTTTAAATATAAAACAAAGATAACTACATACTATTATTTGACAATTATATTTCAATATAATATAATATATTCTTAATGATGTTTTGGGGAGTAGCCAATTTGGTACGGCATCAGATTTTGATTCTGACATATGAGGGTTCGAACCCTTCCTCCCCAACATAAATTATATTAAAATTTATATTTTAATATTAAAGTATTAATTTTAATATGATTTATTCATCGGAGGGATGGCAGAGAGGCTTATTGCGGTGGTCTTGAAAATCATTACCGAGTAATGTCGGTCGGGGGTTCGAATCCCTCTCCCTCCGCCAATTTAAATAAATATAAATATCAATATATTTTTGATATTATTAGGGAGTGTTACCCAAGTGGTCAACGGGTCTGGACTGTAAATCCAGCGGCTTATGCCTTCGGAGATTCGAATTCTCCCGCTCCCACCAGACTACATTACAATAATATATAATATGAATTATGTTAAAATATATAATAGCCTTATTTTAAGGGGAATTAATAGATCTTTGTCTGGATATAAAGAAAGACATCATATCGTTCCTAAATGTTTAGGTGGGTCAGATAAAAGTGATAATCTAGTCGATTTAACTGCAGAAGAACACTATATAGCACATCAACTACTAGTTAAAATTCATCCTAAAAATCATTCATTAGTCAGAGCCGCTCAAATGATGATTCCGAATAGACGAAGCAATAAACTATATGGATGGCTAAGAAAAAGATTCTCTGTTGTACAATCTATAAGTCAAACAGGTCATAAGAATTCACAATTTGGAACATTTTGGATCTCAAACGGTATTGAGGAAAAGAAAAGTAAGGGTGAAATTCCAGATGGATGGAAAAGGTCTAGACTATCGAATTACTTTATTAATTACGATAGAATTATTGAAGAAAGAAAAATCAAAGAAAATATTAAATTCTTAAAAAATCAAGAAAAAGAAAATATTAAATTCTTAAAAAATCAAGAAAAAGAAAATAATAGGTTGCGTAAATTAAATGATCTTAAAATTCTTCATGAAATTTATCAGATTGAAGGTTTTGAAGGAGTTCTTAAAACTGGATACAAATATACTAAACAGAATTTAGTCAATCAGTTAGCTAAACTTCCTGAATTTATACCACAAAACGGAAAAAGACGAAAAAAACTAACAAGTTCTTAAAATATCATTGTATTTTTTAAGAATATTTGCAAATTAAAAGTTATAAATGCTTTGATAGTTCAGTGATAGAACAAAACAATGTCCTGATAAGACATAAACATAAGTTCAATTCCTTTTTCAAAGTACCAAAATAGATATATAGCTCTTATGGTGGAATAGGTATACACAACAGACTTAAAATCTGTCGACAATTTGTCATGTCAGTTCAAGTCTGACTAAGAGCAAAAGATTAAAGGGGTTATAGCTCAGTTGGTTAGAGCACTTGACTGTCACTCAAGAGGTCACGGGTTCGAGTCCCGTTAATCCCGCCAAATTTGGAGATATGTCAGAGAGGTCTATTGTAATTCCCTGCTAAGGAATTGGAGGATAACTCCTCCCGAACGTTCGAATCGTTCTATCTCCGCCAATTTTTAATTTATGAGAAACAAACTAATGAGTACGTTTATAAATAAATGTATTGATGATTTATCTAATATAAAAGATATCGATGAATATATAGAGATTTGGCATAATGAAAAAACTATTTCAGATAATATAGAATTATATGATTACTTAGGCTTAACTTATGCTGATTATTGTAAATGGTCTGGAATTAAAGATAATTTAAAAGATATTATTAAAAAATATATACTAGATAGATTAAAGCTTAATAAGTATTTTAGCATACTATCAAATCTTTCATTTTTTGAATCTGCTAATGATAACTTAAAGTCAAATTTATTTTATGTAGAGTGTGAAGAATTATTTGAAAATACTATATTTTTATATAATAAATATGATTATGATGAGTATTTAAATGCAGAGTATTACATAGTTTCTCCTTTTAATAAAGAAATTTTATCAGATAAAAGAGATTTAATCGATATTTATGAAAGTACATTAGAAGTTATCTCTTTTCAATTTAGTGAAAAAACTGGAATATGTAATATTAAAATAATTAATTTACTAAAACATAAAGATATTTTAGATAAAATTAAATTAATGTAAATTTGACATTATCCAATATATTATTTATAATGATTTCTATGATTAATGATTCATAAATTATATTTGGGATATTGTACCAGAGAGGTTAAATGGCGAAGTCTGCAAAACTTCCGATTCGTGGGTTCGAATCCCACCAATATCTCAAATATAATTTATAATCTATAAATTGGCTAGTAGCTCAGTTGGTAGAGCATCTGACTGTTAATCAGACGGTCGCTGGTTCGAGACCAGCCTAGCCAGCCAAATTATTGTCCATGTAGCTCAGTTGGATAGAGCAACAGCCTTCTAAGCTGTGGGTCACAGGTTCGAATCCTGTCGTGGACGCAATTTTTACTATAAAAAAACTATACAATAAATGAAGGATT
>JACCEE011298785.1_pt1 | contig 15840 bp, 10 predicted proteins | sample 7449931 | NCBI WGS metagenome assembly JACCEE01 (sample SAMN15323457, study PRJNA562643) | freshwater metagenome | isolation source: river surface water | place: USA:Blue River Watershed | collected 2017-08-19 | reverse complement strand
CTGCCGATGTTTGTAAGGAGAAAGATTTAGAAAAAGTGCTTTCTGCTGTGCAAAATGGGAAGGATTTGAAAATTAGTTGGATACACGAATCAGATCAAACAACCCATCATTTTCAAGTCGATAGTGTACTGAGAACCAAGCAAGCTTCGAGTGTTAAAATTTCGTGGGATGGCTCATCTTTAGATGTTGATAATGAAGGTGAGCAAATTGTTCCGGTTCCGTCGATCGATGATTTTATATTTGTTGAATCGGTTGCAGATCAGACTCAAGAACAAAAAATAATACTCCGTTTTTCCGATCCGATAAATGACAAACAAAACCTCGATGGATTAGTTCAACTAAACCCGAATATAGGATTTAAAACCGTCATCGAGAATAATAAAATCGTGCTCTATCCTTCGGAAGATGTACGAGGCGATGTGTCTGTCATTATCAACGATGTCATTGAAAATTCGCTCGGTCATAAGCTCAAACTAAAAGCGGTAACAAAAGTCTTTTTCGATGATATAAAACCTGCTGTACGTCTTATTGGAAAAGGAGTTATTATTCCTTCATCGAATGGATTGGTTTTCCCATTCGAAGCAGTTAACCTGAGTGCTGTTGATGTTAAAATTCAGAAAATTCATGAAAGTAATATGATACAGTTTCTTCAGGTGTCAAATCTTGATGGAGATAATGAATTATATCGTGTCGCTCAAACAATCGTAAAGAAAACAATTCCTCTTCAAAATAATAAAATCAATAAATGGAGTAAATATTCGCTCGATTTAGCCGAGTTTATAAAAGCCGAACCGGGTGCCGTTTATCGGGTTACGATATCATTTCAAAAAGGATATTCAACATATCGATGTTCCGATAAAATGTTTAAAGCAGAAAAAGATCTTGATTTGAAATCGTGGAATACACAAGATGACGAAGATGACTATAATGGAGATGGAGATTACTGGTCGTATGATTATACTGATGACTATTATGATGATAATTATGATTGGAATCAAAGAGATAATCCTTGTCATCCAATGTATTACCGAGGAAATGATAGATCTGTCAGCCGCAATGTCTTTGCCTCAGATATCGGCATTGTTGCAAAACGAGGATCTGACAAAGTTGTAAATGTATATGTGTCAAATATTATAACAACCGATCCAATGTCGGATGTTACTGTTGAATTATATGATTTTCAACATCAATTAGTTGGAACTGCAAAAACCGATATGAATGGGATGACTGCCGTAACTTGTCGTAAAACACCATTCCTTTTAATTGCGAAAAAAGATGATCAACGCGGATATCTGAAACTCGATGCCGGTTCTTCTATCTCGTTGAGTATGTTTGACGTAGAAGGAACTCAACTCCAAAAAGGTCTTAAAGGCTTCATTTACGGAGAACGCGGAGTTTGGCGTCCGGGCGATTCCTTGCATTTGGCTTTTATTCTCGAAGATAAAGGACATAAATTGCCGCAATCGCATCCGGTTGTTTTGGAATTGATAAATCCGAATGGACAAATTGTAAAACAAATCGTGAAAGCAAATCCGGTTAAAAATGTTTATTTGTTTGAAACATGTACCGAACCGTCGGCTCCAACCGGCGTGTGGATAGCAAAAGTGAAAGTGGGAGGCGTTGAATTTACAAAAGATATTAAAATAGAAACAATAATGCCCAATCGCCTCAAAATAGATTTGAAGTTTGCCGGTGATAAACTGTTTCAAAATTCGCAAGGAATCCTCGATGTAAAATGGCTTCATGGAGCTGTTGCCCGAAATTTGAAGGCTGATGTTTCGATGGCTTTAACAACATCAAAAACAGCGTTTAAGTCATTCCCTCAATACGCATTCGATGATCCTGCATCGGCTTTTGAATCTGATAATCAAACTGTGTTTGAAGATAGAATTGATGACGACGGAAAGGCAACCATCGAACCTAATATCAGTTTAGAAAACGGAGCTCCCGGTGTTTTAAATGCAACATTTAGCACCAAAGTTTTTGAACAAGGTGGCGGATTTAGCATCGATCACTTTACAATTCCTTTCTATCCCTATAATTCATATGTAGGTGTGGTGGTTCCCGATCAAACTGATTATCGGAAAATTTTGTACACCGGCGAAGATCATGCAATTAAGGTTGTTAATGTTGATTGTAATGGAAAATTGTTGAAACGTAGTAAAGTTCGTTTGGAAATTTATAAAGTAGAATGGCGTTGGTGGTGGGATGATTATGATAATCTATCAGATTATATGTCAAGTTACAGTACTTTAATCAAACAATCGGAAGAAAAGGTCATCAATGGCAAAGGTGATTTTAAATTTAACTTCAAAGATGAAGATTGGGGGCGTTATCTTATTCGCGTTGTTGACATAGAAAGTGGGCATAAAACCGGAGTTGTTGTTTATGTTGACAATCGTAATTGGTGGAGTCGTTCTCATGGCGAAAAGTCTGGAGTTACTATGCTTGCATTTTCAAGTAATAAACCGACCTACAATGTTGGTGAAAAAGCTGTTATAACAATTCCATCGAGCGATAGTGGTCGTGCTCTTATTTCGATTGAAAATGGATCGAAAGTGTTGAGTTCTACCATAATAAAAACGACTAAAAATCAAACAGTTTATTCATTTCCCGTTACTTCGGAAATGGCTCCAAATGTTTATATCAGTGTAACATATATTCAAAGACATGCACAAACACAAAACGACTTGCCTATAAGAATGTTTGGTGTAATTCCTATTGTTGTAGAAGATCCGGCAACGCATCTGTTCCCGATCATAAAAACAGCATCGGTGTATAAACCCGAAGAAAAAGCAAGTATTACAGTTCGCGAAAAAACCGGAAAACCAATGACTTATACAATTGCTGTCGTTGATGAAGGTCTTTTAGATTTGACACGTTATAAAACACCAAATCCGTGGAATAGTTTTTATGCCCGCGAAGCTCTTGGTGTTAAAACCTGGGATATGTATGATTTGGTAATGGGCGCATATAGCAGTAAAATGCAACGCATGCTAAGTATTGGTGGTGATGGTGAAGCTGGTACCAATCGTTCGGGAATGAAAGCCAATCGGTTTAAGCCAATGGTGAAATACTTAGGACCCTTTCATTTAGGAAAAGGTGAAACGAAAACGCATTCTTTTATGATTCCTCAATATATTGGTTCAGTAAAAGTGATGGTTGTTGCTGCTGAAGAAGGCGCTTATGGAAATGCTGAAACATCAGTTCCTGTTCGTAAACCATTGATGATACTTGGAACGTTGCCACGTGTTTTAGGCCCGGGAGAAAGGGTAAAACTACCGGTTAGCATCTTCGCAATGGAAAAACAAATAAAAGATGTGACAGTTCAGGTTTCAACTAACAACATGTTTACTATAAATGGTAATTCCAAAACATCAGTTAAGTTCAATGAAATTGGCGATAAATTGGTGTCTTTTGATGTTTCTGTGAAAAAACAGATTGGAATTGGACGAGTAAAAATAGTTGCTACATGCGGAAAAGAACTTGCTGAGTATAATGTCGAAATAGACATTCGCAATCCAAACCCTCGTGTGACTCAAATATATGATGGCATTGTTTCATCCGGACAACGCTGGAGTACCAATTTAACACCTCCGGGAATGTTTGGAACCAATAAGGGAGTCATTGAATTATCAGCCATACCACCGTTGAATCTTGAAAAACGACTCGAATATCTCATTCAATATCCTCATGGTTGTATAGAGCAAACAACCTCATCTGTCTTTCCGCAGTTATATTTGAATACCTTGTGCGACTTAACGCAATCGAAAAAGGCTGAAATTCAGAATAATATTTTAGCTGCCCTCGATCGTCTTCGTGGATTTCAAGTGTCGAATGGCGGCTTTTCATACTGGCCCGGTGATGGCGAAGCTTGTGAGTGGGGAAGTACCTATGCCGGTCATTTCCTTGTTGAAGCATCGAATAGTGGATACTCGTTGCCAATTGGAATGCTCGACCGGTGGAAGCAATATCAAAAAAATCAAGCTCGAAACTGGTCCGACAATAACCGTTATAATGATGATTTGATGCAAGCTTATCGGTTATATACTTTAGCATTGGCCAAATCGCCCGAGTTGAGCGCTATGAATCGCCTGAAAGAAAGCAAAACGCTGTCGATTGTTGCACGTTGGCAGTTGGCTGCTGCGTATCAAATTGTTGGTCAGCCCGAGGTTGCCAAACAATTGGTAAAAAACCAACCGACAACTGTTGAACGATATCGTGAACTATGGTATACCTATGGATCGAGCGACCGAGATCGAGCAATTATTTTACAAACGACCTGCTTGATGAAAATCAAAAATAAAGCAGCTCCGTTATTTATGGAATTATCAAAACGATTATCAAGTCAAGATTGGTTTAGTACCCAAGAAACCGCTTATATGTTGATTGCTGCCAATAGTTTTATCAAAATGGTTGGTACAAGTACTTCGGTTCAATGTCAATTGCAAATTAATGGAGCCAAGTCTCAATTGGTTACATCAACGAAAGCTGTGACTCAAATCGATTTAGGAATGAAATCTGCAAATCAGGGAAAGGTTCAAATTGTTAATACAGGCAAAGGACCATTGTATGCACATGTCGTTTTATCGGGTGTGCCGGTTGTTTTAAAAGAACCCGAAATGAGCAACGATTTACGCATGAGTGTTGAATATAAAACAATGGACGGCATTTCTATCGATCCGTCTCGGTTGATACAAGGTACCGATTTTTATGCAGAAGTTACTATCGAAAATCCCGGAACCAGAGGCGATTACAAGGAAATGGCCTTGACTCAAATATTCCCCTCGGGTTGGGAAATTCATAATACTCGGTTAAATGATGAGGAAAGCACCGTGAAATCATCAACATGCAAGTATCAGGATATTCGGGATGATCGTGTTTACACCTATTTTGATATTGAAGCTGAAGAATATACTCGGTCGTATTACGATTATGAAGATGAACAAGAGTCTTATGGAAATACTCGTACCTATGTTGTGTTGCTCAATGCAAGTTATGTTGGAAGATTCTATTTGCCAACCGTTTATTGTGAAGCAATGTACGATCATACAATCAATGCCTCAATACCCGGTCAATGGGTAGAAGTTGTTCCCGACGATGATAAATAAATTTTGCATACGATAAGGAATGATTCTAAAAGGTCGGCAGGTTTTTAATGCAATAAAACAATGTTCAAAATACAGAAAACATCTCTTAATAGGAGGTGTTTTCTTATTATTTGTTGCATATTGGTTTTGTTTGCCCAATCCTTTATTTAACGATCCGACATCAACTGTTTTATGGGATCGGACAGGGAATTTATTGTGTGCAAAAATATCAGATGACGGTCAATGGCGTTTTCCTCAGAACGATAAACGATATCGTAAATTTTATGAAGCTCTGATTCAATTTGAAGACCGAAATTTTTATCGTCATCCGGGAGTAAATCCTTTTTCGTTGTTTCGTGCATTTCGGCAAAATCTAAAATCGGGAAGTATCAAAAGTGGCGGAAGTACCATTACCATGCAGGTTATTCGTATGGCTCGAAAAAATAAGCCACGAACGTTTTATGAAAAATTCATCGAAATCATCCTTGCAACCCGTTTGGAATTGACATACAGTAAAAACGAAATTTTATCGCTTTATGCTTCGCATGCTCCTTTCGGTGGCAATGTTGTTGGAATAGAAGCTGCTTCGTGGAGATATTATGGCCGGGGAACAGAAAAACTGTCGTGGGCCGAAATTGCTACGTTAGCGGTATTACCAAACAGTCCGTCGCTTATTTATCCCGGTAAAAATCATTATAAATTAAAAATTAAAAGAGATCGGTTATTACTACAATTAAAATCAAAGCAAATTATTGATGATGCAACGTACAAACTTGCAATTGAAGAACCGTTGCCCGATAAACCTTTGGCATTGCCACAACGGGCACCTCATTTACTCGATCGAATTATAAAAGACGGATACGACGGAAAACAAGTTGTTTCTTCACTCAATTTTGAATTGCAAGAGCGAGTAACCGAAATTGTAGAAAAACATCATAAACTGTTGGCTTCAAATAATATTCAAAATGCGGCAGCCTTGGTTTTAGATGCACAAACCGGTGAGGTTTTGGCTTATGTGGGTAATACTCAAAATAAAGACAAACAAAATTATGGAAACAATGTCGATGTTATCACCGCACCCCGCAGCACCGGAAGTATATTAAAACCATACCTTTATGCAACCATGCTTAATGATGGACTCCTTTTACCCAATACATTAATTCCCGATGTTCCCACTGAAATCATGGGTTTTGCACCAAAGAATTTTAATTTAACATTCGATGGCGCCGTGCCGGCCCGAAGGGCAATAGCTCGATCGCTTAATATACCGGCCGTGCGAATGCTAAATACATATGGCGTAGCCCGATTTCATAATTATCTGAAAAAAATGGGAATGACAACATTAATCAATCCTCCTAAATTTTATGGACTTACGCTTGTGTTGGGTGGTGCTGAAGGTTGTTTGTGGGATCTGGCTGGTATATATGCCAGTATGTGTCGAACCCTGTCGAATTACAATCATAGCGGTGGACGTTATTTTAACGACAATTTCCATGCTCCCAGTTATTTCGTGACTGATAAAAAAACTCAAAATCACAGTCAATCAGAATCAACACTTTTAAATGCTTCGTCAATTTGGTTGACCTTCGAAGCTATGGTTGAGGTAGCTCGTCCCGACGAAGATGCTGCTTGGCAAATGTTTTCATCATCTTCAAAAATAGCATGGAAAACCGGTACCAGTTTTGGAAATCGCGACGGATGGGCAATTGGATGTACTCCTCGATTTGTTGTTGCCGTTTGGGTTGGAAATGCAAGTGGGGAAGGGCGTCCCAGTTTAACAGGGATTTCGTCGGCTGCGCCATTGTTATTTGATATTTTTAAACAATTAAAGAAATCGACGTGGTTCGAACAACCGTATAGCGATATGGTGTCAATACCACTGTGTCGTTATAGCGGTTATCGAGCATCGTCTATTTGCGAATTTGTTGATACCGTGTGGGTTCAAAAAAACGGATTGAAAACAGCTCCATGTCCGTATCATCAAATTGTTCATTTAAATAAAGCAGGAACTTTTCGTGTTACCAGCAATTGCGAACAAATTGATAATATGCAACATGTATCGTGGTTTGTTTTACCGCCAATCATGGAATACTATTTTAAATTGCACAATCCGTTTTATAAAACATTACCTCCTTATAAACCAGAATGTTTGGAGTATTTAGAATCGTCAAAATCGATGGATATTATTTATCCGAAAGAGATGAGCAAAATATATGTGCCAATTGATTTGGACGGAAAATTAGGAAAAACGGTATTTAAAGTAGCACATCGAAGTGCCAATGCTACAATCTATTGGCATCTTGATGATGAATATCTTGGTGCAACAATTGGTATCCATCAAATGAGTTTGTCGCCCGAACCGGGAACGCATGTGTTGACGTTAGTCGATCAAACCGGAGAGACCTTAACTCGTAACTTTGTTATTGAACAAAAAGAAAAAACGAAGTAATACTTGTCGGTTCTTCTGCGTAATTACATCAATTGTTATATCTCAAAAAAGATGTACATTTGATTAATCAAAAATGAATGTATGAATCAAGAATTTATCGTTCCTACCTTAGGAAATTGTACTGTCGAAAATCCAATCAAAACAAGAATAAGCGAAGAATCACAAAAACAGATATTTGTGAGAGAAGGCGAACGTGTCCTTTTTGATAGCACTCTCGATTATTTTAGAAGTTGTAAAGAAACCGGAGAGGAACCAATCTCTTTTGAAATAGCCGGTCCGCATGAAAAAATTTATTTCGATCCATCGAAAACCAAAGCAGCAGTAGTAACTTGTGGCGGGTTGTGTCCCGGGCTTAATAATGTGATACGTAGTTTGGTAGTTCAATTGTTTGAACGCTATGGAGTTAAACGAATAACAGGTATAAAATATGGCTATGAAGGATTTATCCCTAAATATGGTCACGAAATTGTTGATTTAACACCCGAATTGGTCGATACCATTCATACACAAGGTGGTAGTATTTTAGGCTCGTCACGCGGAAATCAAAATGTGTCTGAAATTGTTGATGCTCTTGAACGACTTAATATAAACATGTTGTTTACTGTTGGTGGTGATGGCACACAACGTGGATCTCACGAAATTTGGGAAGAAATCAATCGTAGAGGATTGAAAATAGCTTGTTGCGGAATACCTAAAACAATAGATAATGATATTAATTATATAGAAAAAACATTTGGTTTTGAAACAGCATTTTCCATTGCATACAATGTGTTGAAAGATGCTCATAATGAAGCCAAAGGTGCTTATAACGGAATCACTATTGTGAAACTAATGGGACGCGATTCTGGTTTTATTGCAGCATCGGCAACATTGGCTGTTTGCGATGTTAATTTTGTTCTCGTTCCTGAAATGGATTTCGATTTACACGGACCACGTGGATTTTTAAAAACACTTCGTGCTCGTTTAGATAGAAAGCAGCATGCATTGATTGTTGTTGCAGAAGGTGCTGGTCAGAACTTATTTGAAGATCAAACATTTGAAAAAGATGCTTCGGGAAATACACTTCATAAGGATATTGGAATTTATCTTCGCGAAAAAATAAAAGAAGACTATGATAGCAGAAAATATCGATACGCACTTCGATATATCGATCCTAGTTATATTATACGCAGCGCCCCTGCTACTGCCGACGATAGTAAGTTTTGCAGCCAATTAGCTCAATATGCCGTACACGCTGCTATGGCCGGTAAAACCGATTTTATTGTCGGAAACTGGAATGGTCATTTTACCTTATTGCCTATTCCAATTGCAGTAAAAGAACGGAAAAAAATCGATCTTAATAGTGAACTTTGGCGAAGTGTACTCGATGCTACGGGACAACCAGAGTCAATGAAAAATATTTAAAAAAAGGCGAGGCTTCACATTTGAATGCCTCGTTTTTTTATCATAAGATTGAATGATACTTTAAGCGTATTAAGGAATCTCAATAAAAAAAACATTTTGTTGATGATTTTTTTTCAAATATAAAAACAAAGCGTAGTTTTGTCGCACGTATTATTAAAACTAAACTTCATGGAATTTATTTCGTATTTGATTGAATTTGTGTTACATATCGATAAGCATTTAGCTGTGATTGTAAATGATTATCAGTCGTGGACATATTTGATTCTTTTTTTGATCGTATTTTGTGAAACAGGCTTAGTAGTAACACCTTTTCTGCCTGGTGATTCACTGTTGTTTGCTGCCGGTGCAATTGCGGCTCTCGATGGAAATCCTCTTAATTTAGGAACATTAATTACATTATTATTTATCGCAGCATTTGTTGGCGATAACATAAATTACATGGTTGGTAAATTCCTCGGTCATAAAGTGTATACCCACAATTTTAAATTAATAAAGCGTGAATATCTCGATAAAACACATGCTTTTTATGAAAAACATGGTGGAAAAACACTTGTTATTGCTCGTTTTATGCCAATTATCAGAACCTTTGCTCCTTTCGTTGCAGGAGTTGGCGAAATGGCATATCGTCGTTTTCTGATGTTTTGTGTAATTGGAAATCTTATTTGGGTCAATTTGTTTTTAGTTGCAGGATTTTATATCGGCAATCGTCCATTAATAAAGAAAAATTTCTCGTTGGTAATATTTCTAATCATATTTATTTCTTTGTTGCCGTCGATTTACGCTGTTGTTAATCAGTTTCTTGCAAATAGAAAAGCAAAAGCAAACGGATAATTTATCATGGGTTTGTTTTCTTTTTTTAAGGTCGAAAAATCGACTCCTCAAAAAATGGGATATAAATCCGACCAAGATGGCATAATAACACGCTATGCCCGAGAAAAAGATAATTGGGATATTCATCTAGCTCATTCAAAGCAAGTTATTCTTGATGCCGTTAAGCATTTCAATGCTCAGTCTGTTTCAATTCTGGGAAGTGGTTGGTTGCTTGATGTACCTTTAGACGAGTTAAGTTTGATGTGTTCGCAAGTCTATTTGTATGACATCGTACACCCGGCTCAAATACGGAATAAAGTATCAAAATATCGAAATGTTGCAACCGTAGATTGCGATGTGACAGGTGGAATGGTTGAAAAAATATGGACTTTGTTACAAAAAAAAGATACAAGCCTTGCTCAAATTAATAGCATTGAGCATATACCATTTCGTCCGCTATTTCCTACCGATTTAATAATCTCGCTTAATTTACTCAATCAACTCGATATTATATTGTGCGATTTTATTATTCAAAACAGTACTTTCAAAAGTGACGATCTTATGCCATTTCGGCGTTCTTTGCAACAAAATCATATCGATAGCTTACAGCAAGCCAATTTTTGTTTAATAACCGATTATAACGAAAAATTATATGATTTTAAGGATGCTTACATTTCGTCGAGACCATTGATTGTGGTGCCTTTCCCCGAAAAACAACATCAACAAAATTGGGAATGGAAATTCGATAGTTCCGGTTTTTATTACGACGAAAAAAAAGTGATTTTCGATGTAAAAGCCCTTTATTGATGTTCATAACTCGAATGTAAAAAAAGGCTTAATATCAACTGATATTTCTAACTTTGCGAGAAATAATTAAGAATATGCGATTTTCCGACGTAATAGGTCAAACTGCTGTTAAACAACGATTATTGCAATCGTTTTCAGATGGAAGATTAAGCCATGCTCAACTTTTTTTAGGACCCGAAGGTAATGGAAGTTTGGCATTGGCAATCGCTTATTCTCAATATATAAACTGCCCCAATAAAACAGCTGAAGATTCGTGTGGAACGTGTCCTTCTTGTTTGAAATATTCGCATTTGGCTCATCCTGATTTACATTTTGTTTTTCCGGTTATTTCAAATCCGAAATTCAAGGAACCCGTTAGCGATAATTATTTGCCCGAATGGCGTAAAATAAATACCGAAAAAAAATCGGTTTTTAGTTATAACGATTGGCTCGAATATCTCGATGCCGAAAATAAACAAGGAGGAATACAAAAGAATGAAAGTTCGGAAATAAACCGAAAACTGAATCTGAAAACCTACGAGGCCGAATATAAAACCATGATTATTTGGATGGCCGACAAAATGAATGAAACCTGTGCCAATAAAATTCTTAAAATACTCGAAGAGCCACCACCGCGTACCTTGTTTATTCTAATTACCGAAAGTACCGATGCGATATTGGCAACAATTCTTTCAAGAACCCAAATTGTAAAAATTCCCAAAATCGATACCGATAGTTTGTCTGCATTCTTGGTTCAGGAAAATGGATTTTCAACTGATCAAGCCCGAAATATAGCAGCTAATTCAAATGGAAATTTAGTAGCAGCACGAACCATAATTACTATGTCGGAACAAGCTGCTATGTTTTTCGAAGCTTTTACGGTTTTAATGAGAAAATCGTATCAACGTGATTTTGAGGGGCTCATAGAATGGTCGAAACAAACAGCCACTTGGGGCCGAGAACGACAAAAATCGTTTTTAGAGTATTGTTTGCAAATGATAAGAAATAATTTTGTTTTAAATCAAAAAGTTGACGGATTGACATATATGAATAAAGCAGAAAACGATTTTTCATCGAAATTTTCAGCTTTTATAACCGATCAGAAAATTGAAGAATTTGAATCAATAATGAGTGAAGCTCATTATCATATTGAGCGAAATGGCAGTGCTAAAATTATTTTTCTCGATGTCGCTTTAAAAATTGTCATTTTATTCGCAAAAAAACAATAAATTTGCTGTTAATGATATAGTTCAGAAGGTTAGTTGATAACAACTGCAAATCGCTGAACGAAAAATATATACCTCTCATTTATTGAGAGTCTTTTTTATACATTTTATATGATACAAGACGAAAAAAACGAAATACAATCTGAACAACCCGAAGTGCAAAATAAAACATTTGCAAACATAAATGGCAGTTTTAAACTCGACGTTTATGATTGGTTGCACGACATTCCTCAAATACAAAATAATAAGAAACTTGTTGAGGTCCGATTCAAAAGTACTCGAAAAGATATATTTGAAAATGTAAATAATCTGTCGTTGCAATATGGTGACATTGTTGCTGTAGAATCAACTTCAGGACACGACGTTGGCATTGTATCAATGGCTGGCGAGCTTGTTCATGAGCAAGTGAAAAAAAATAAAATGCAAATTCCCGCCGATGGATTCAAGAAAATTTATCGGAAAGCGAAACAGTCTGACATTGAAAAATGGAACGAAGCCAAAGCCTTGGAACATTCGACCATGATAAAAGCTCGTCAACTCTCGAAACGATTGAATTTGAATATGAAAATCGGAGATGTTGAATATCAGGGCGATAAAACAAAAGCAATCTTTTATTATATTGCAGATGAGCGAGTTGATTTTCGTGAATTGATAAAAGTCCTAGCCGAGGAATTTAAGGTTCGTGTGGAGATGCGACAAATTGGAGCTCGTCAGGAAGCCGGACGAATTGGCGGAATCGGTCCTTGCGGAAAAGCACTCTGTTGTTCATCGTTTATTGGGCGTTTTGCTTCAGTCGGAACTCAGGCTGCTCGCTATCAGGAGTTATCGCTCAATCCACAAAAACTTGCCGGTCAATGTGGAAAATTAAAATGTTGTCTCAATTTTGAAGTCGACAGTTATATCGATGCACAAAAAGATTTTCCGGAAACATCTTTGCCTCTTATTTATGGTGGCGGACTAAAAGCGTACTATCAAAAAACTGATGTATACAAACGTACGATGTGGTACATTTGTGAAAATACAAATAATATAAATACTTTTGTTGCATTGTCGGTTGAGAAAGTGAAAGAGATCCAAATGCTCAACAAACAAGGCAAAGAACCCGAAAAACTCGAAAGCGATACTATAATTATTGAAGATGCTGATGAACCCGATTATGAAAATGTTGTGGGGCAAGAAAGTTTAACACGATTCGATGATAAAAATCGACGTCATAAAAGTAAAAGACATAAACCAGGCAATAATCAAAATCAACAACAGAATAACAATCAACAAGGGTCTAAACCGCAGAATAATAATCCCAATCGGGAACAACATAATCGCAATCAAGCGAATCCCAATAATCAAAATCAGGGACAAAAAACTCAGGAACGTCGTCCGCCACAGCATCATCATAACCCGAATAAACCTCGCAATAATCAAAACGAAGGTGATGCAAAAAACAATAATAATGCAGGAGGAGGACAACAACCCAATCGGAATCATCATCGCGAAAAAAATCGCTATATAAATCGTCCGAATCAAAATAATAACAATAAAGGAACCGACACTGTTCAATCGTAATCTGAAAAATGAAAATACTACGCTTTGTAATATTTGGTATTGTTTTGTTGCAATTGGTATCTTGCCAGAGGGGTGTAGTGTACCAAAAAAATGCAGAAAATGCCGATGCTGTTTGGCATGAAGATTCAATAAAACGATTTACGTTGAAAATTGACGATACTTTGCAAGCTTACAACGTATTATATACCGTTGAAAATAATGACGATTATAATTATTCCAATCTATTCTTATTTACGAAAGTAACGTTTCCGAATGGAAGTATTATTCGCGATACTATGGAAATGGTTCTTGCGGCTCCCAATGGAAAATGGATTGGTAAAGGCTGGTTTGGTACATATAAAACAACATTCCCATTTCGACAAAATATTCGGTTCCCATATCAGGGAACTTATACCTTTGAAGTAGTGGAGGCTATGCGAAGTTTAAATAAGAAACTTGATGGAATCGTCTCTTTTGGAATGACAATAAAATACAGATAATAATGGGCAAGGATAAACTACGTAAATTTCAAGAAAACGAATCGTTTGCAAATGTAATACAACCCGAATTTGAAGATATTTTCAGAAAAGATCACGCTTTTAAAGGATCGTGGCATCGTAATTTCTGGAAAAATAATAATCCAATTACGCTTGAATTAGGATGCGGCAAAGGTGAATACACAGTTAATTTGGCAAAATTTTCACCCGAAAAAAACTTTATGGGCATCGATATTAAAGGTGCACGCTTTTGGAGAGGAGCAAAAACTGCCAATGAACAAGGCATAACAAATGTTGGTTTTTTACGAACTCGAATTGAATTTATAACCTCTTTTTTTGCAAAAGATGAAGTTGATGAAATATGGATTACCTTTCCCGATCCTCAATTAAAAACACGTCGAGCAAAAAAGCGATTGACTGCTGCAGGATTCCTTAATTCTTATCAAACATTTTTGAAACCTGAAGGTATCATTCATTTAAAAACCGATAGTCGTGAGCTTCATGATTACACGTTGGCTTTACTACAATTCAATAATATTGTGCCAATCGTGGCTGAAGCCGATTTATATGCTTCGTCAATTGTTGATCCTGTTTTATCAATTAAAACGCATTATGAATCGTTGTTCCTTGCTGAAGGTAAGAAGATTACATATTTGAAATTTACCTTGCCACAAGGGAAAACTATTATTGAATTGCCGGAAGAAGACTAAAATTCTTTCAACGTTTTAGTCTTTTTATACTCGTTCCATATGTCGCGAGCCATGATTTGAAGCTTTTGTTCAAAATTAAAACAACAAGCTGCAATTTTTAAACGAGGACCATGTTCCGACATCGTTACTGTAACCATTGCTTTTCTGTTGTTACATGACGCACATCGTTGACGTTCAAGTGTTTGTTTGATGTGCTTTGCAACTGATTGTAATTCTGAATTATCTATCATAATAATCTTAGTTATTCTTTATATCTTTTGACTGTAGATGTGTCAATTTATTACAATAAATCGGAGTAATATTTCGTCGAACAATTGATTGAATGGTTAATTTATTTGACATCAATCAGTAAAACATCAACCTTATCATCGAATAAAATTTCAAAAAGAAACAATCGAGCTTTGAAAACATTCATTGAACCGTATGTGTTAAACCATAGTAGCTTTTTTGAAGAAGGAAAATACTTTTTAATAATTTGATAATCTTTGAAATCAGTAGATATATACGTGTTATTTTCGGTCGAAATGTTTTTACGTATGATATGAATTTGATTCAAAAGTTTTTGATTGTCAAGTTGATATAAATCGGTAGGTAAATAGTATGATGTTTTAAACCCTTTTTCTCGAAACGATTTTAAAAAATGAGCATCGCCTGACTCTACGATTATATTCTCCTTATTAATATTAAAAAGTCGTAAAATAGAATCAAGCGTTTCAGCCGATTGTCGTTCAATATTAATAGATGGATTTTTAAAGTCAAGCCAAAATTGATGATTTTTCTTGTCTTTTAATGTTTTAAAATACGATGTTAGTAAAATTCCAGATTTCTGTTCGGGAGGGTGGTGAATGTCGAAATTATTAATATTCTGATCAAACACAATATCGAGTTCTATGCCTTTGAAAGACTGTTCTATTCCGATTAGTTGATTTATAGTGTTGATTTTGTGTGCCCAAATTTTATCTTTCTTAAGTAAACGCAGTGTCGTATTACTGAAAAAAGCGATCAATAAGACTGTCAATAGGGAAGATATTCCTAAAACAATTATATGATTCGTTTTCAATCTTATGTCCCCTATCGACATCTTAAACGTCTTAAAGTTTATTTATTTGAAGTGTCATTTATTACGAAATCTTGCGTCGAAACGACTGTTGAATAAAAATAATTGAGTGCAGCAAGAAAGCTTGTTTGAACATCTTTTGCTAAAACTTTCTGTCCCATGCATTCTTTAAAAACATTTCACGATATTGTAGACAGAGTCTCGTTCTATGGCTTCAAATCCGGCATTTTTTATTAGTTCTACCATTTGCGATGATGTCATTGCTGGAG
>JACCEE010011514.1_pt1 | contig 15841 bp, 10 predicted proteins | sample 7449931 | NCBI WGS metagenome assembly JACCEE01 (sample SAMN15323457, study PRJNA562643) | freshwater metagenome | isolation source: river surface water | place: USA:Blue River Watershed | collected 2017-08-19 | reverse complement strand
GGTCTTGATTGCTTGAGCTTACTTATTTAAGGTCATCTAATTAAGGGGCTATAGCTCAGCTGGGAGAGCGCTTGCATGGCATGCAAGAGGTCAGCGGTTCGATCCCGCTTAGCTCCACCAGTAAGCTCTGATCGAAATGTAGTGAAGTTGTGAAATTGCAGTACCGTAAGTCCAGGGTCCCCATCGTCTAGAGGCCTAGGACACCACCCTTTCACGGTGGGTACCGGGGTTCGAATCCCCGTGGGGACGCCAAGTTTTTGGAGCGGTAGTTCAGTTGGTTAGAATACCGGCCTGTCACGCCGGGGGTCGCGGGTTCGAGTCCCGTCCGCTCCGCCAACAAGAAAGCCCTTGTTTTGTAACAAGGGCTTTTTTCTTTTTCTCTGGTATGACTGCAAAAGAATGATTACCTTAAACAATGTGTCTCTGCGCCGTGGTGCTAAGTTATTGCTGGATAAAGCCACGGTAACCCTCAATCCAGGCGAAAAAGTTGGTTTGGTCGGGCGCAATGGCGCAGGAAAGTCATCATTGTTTGCATTACTGAATGGCTCACTTCACGAGGATGGTGGCGACTTTTCAATCCCCAAGATATGGCGCATGGCTCAAGTGGCCCAAAACATGCCAGAAACCATTGAAACGGCCACAGACTTTGTGGTGGCAGGTGACAGCCGTTTAATTGAATTAAGGCAAGCACTTCATGCAGCGGAAGCTGCTGGAGATGGCATGGCCATGGCACATGTCCATGTGGATTTAGCAGATGCGGGTGAGCACGATGCAACATCCAGAGCGCAAGCTTTGATTCTTGGTTTGGGGTTCAAGGTCAGTGAATTAAATCAACCTGTGAATAGCTTTTCAGGGGGTTGGCGCATGCGCTTACAGCTGGCGCGCGCTTTGATGTGTCCATCAGACTTGTTGTTGCTAGATGAGCCTACCAACCACTTGGATTTGGATGCTTTGGTTTGGTTGGAAGCTTGGTTAAAGCGTTATGCAGGCACCATGATTGTGATTTCTCACGATAGAGAATTCTTAGATGCGGTCACCAATGTGACTTTGCACATTGAGCATGCCAAGCTCAATCGTTATGGTGGCAATTACAGTTCCTTTGAAACCATGAGAGCTGAGCAATTGGAGTTACAACAAGCATCCTATGCCAAGCAACAAGAGAAGATTGCTCATTTACAAAAATTCATTACGCGTTTTAAGGCCAAGGCCAGCAAAGCCAAGCAAGCTCAAAGTAGGGTTAAAGCGCTGGAACGTATGGAAAAGATTGCGCCAGTATTGGCCGATGCCGAATTTACCTTTGAATTCAAAGAGCCACAGAATTTACCCAATCCCATGTTGGCCATCAGTGATGCAAGTTTTGGCTATCAGGTTGATGGCGCAGACAAAACCATTATTAAAAACGTCAATAAATCCGTCTTGGCTGGCCAGCGGATCGGTATTTTGGGGGCCAATGGTCAGGGTAAATCTACTTTGGTCAAAACAATTGCTAGAACCATGCCTCAATTGATTGGAACGATCACTGAAGGCAAAGGCTTAAATATCGGCTACTTTGCTCAACAAGAATTGGATGTGTTGCGTCCTGATGATAATCCAATGGAACACATGATTCGTTTGGCAAAAGAATTGGGTCCTCAGTCTGGTGAGTCGGGTAAAGAGCAGGACTTGCGTAATTTCTTGGGCACATTTAATTTTGCTGGCGACATGGTCAAGCAAACAGTAGGCACCATGAGTGGTGGAGAAAAGGCCCGCTTGGTCTTAGCCATGATTGTTTGGCAAAGACCTAATTTATTGTTACTCGATGAGCCAACCAACCATTTGGATTTGGCCACGCGCGAAGCATTATCCATGGCACTCAATGAATTTGAAGGTACAGTCATGTTGGTCAGCCATGATCGTGCTTTGTTAAGAGCTGTCTGTGATGAGTTTTGGTTGGTGGGGCGTGGAGAAATTAAGCCATTTGATGGCGACTTGGATGATTACCAACAGTATTTATTGAGTGAATCAAAGCGCTTGCGTGAAGAAGCCAAGTTGGCATCTGAAGGATCTGTTGCTCCAAACGTCATTGTTCCCGTGTCGACTCAAGAAAAAAAGGCACCCATTCAAACCAGTGAGCAACGCAAGATTGAAGCTGCTAAAAGGCAAGAAATCAATGCTCTAACGAAACCCTTTAAAAAGCAGATTGAAAAAATAGAAAAATTGATGGCTGACTTGCAAAGTGAACAATCTCAGCTAGAGGCTCGTTTGATGGAGCCACTTCAACCTGAAGAAATCGCAGAAACGGGTAAGAAATTAAAAGTGCTTGGTGATCAAATCAATGATTTAGAGGAGCAATGGATGGAGTGTGCTGCTCAAATTGAGGCGATTGAATCGAGCAGTTAGAAAAACTTGGTGTATCTCAAAAAGATTCGATGCTTATCTTCAAAGCTGGCATTTGAGTCAATATCTTGACCGTATTGCAAGGCCACGCGACCAAAAGAATATTTTCCAATCAGGCTCAATTGATAACGGTGAGTGGTCATTGCATTATTTTGGGCAACCCCTCTAAAAATAGTTTCACCACCCGCAGAGTAAAAATAAGATACAGCCACACTGTAACTCTGATTGAGTTCATAGAGTAAACCGGTTTGAGCGCTGTAAAGGGCTTTTTGTTCTAATTTGCCAAGTGCATTGGCCAATGATCGACTTTCTTCATTGTTGCCAAACCACAAAACATCAACAGCACTCATCCAATCCAAATCGGGAGCAATTCTGGTTTGATAGGCGACTTGCCCCGCCCATTTATAGCGATTCTCTCCCATATTAAAAACACGGTCGCTAGAGTAACTGCCTGTGGGGACCAATAAATATCCGGCCATTGCTAAATAGGTCTTAGTGGTTCGATTGACATATGGCCAGTAAGCCAAAACCAGGGTGGTGTCGATGGCACCAGTGTCAGAGGCATAAGGGGTTAAAGAACCCCCAGTTTGAGTTTTTCCAGTACCTGTGTGAAGGTAGAACAGGGCAGGTTGAGCATTTAACTCAAAGGCTCTTGTGTATCGGATTTGTGTTTGCGTTTGATTCACCTTGGCATTGCTAACGGCCACGCGCTCAGCATTCAAATAAGACAGTTGAATACTTTGTAAACCAGGGGTAGGGGCGGTGGCATCTCCAGGTTGCAAGTCGATGGCTTGAGCTAGCTTCATGGCGAAAAGAGCCACGAAAACCAAGATAGATTTGCAAAGAGGTATTGGAATATGTTTGAAATGCATGATGATCAATTTTTTGTGTGATTCTACTCGCTTGATAAAAATTATTTTTTAATCTCTATTGAATCCAACTCTGTCATCCAAATTAGAGTCAAAACGTTGTAAGAACAGTTAGTCGTTTATGATTGAAAATAGCAAAAGACCCGTGAATGGCTCGAAATGAGCGTCATCTTATAAGGAATTGATATGCATCAGAATTTGAAGAAAATTGGCCTAATGACACTGTTGATCGGCACCCTAGTGGGCTGTGCATCAACGCCTGTTGGTCCAAGTTTGACTGTGATGCCAGCACCCGGGAGATCTTTTGAAGTATTTCAAAAAGATGATCAAGAGTGCCGTACTTATGCACAAAACTCTCTGAACACCACGGCTGATGAGATTGCTGCTAAAAATACAGCCAAAACGGCGATTGTTGGCGCTGCGATTGGTGCAGTAGCTGGCGCAATGGCTGACGGTGGTAGTTCTAGAAATGTCGGCACAGGAGCTGCGGTCGGTCTATTGGGAGGGGCAGCCATGGGCGCAGCTTCTGGAAGTGATTCTTCTAAAGAAGTGCAGCGTCGCTATGACATCGCCTATCAGCAATGTATGTATGCCAAAGGTCATCAAGTTCCAGGTTATTCAATTCAAAAACCTGTGGAATCAAGCCCTAAATAAATACTGTGCACATAAGAGCATCAAACCTCAATCGGTGGATGCTCTTTTTCGAATCGTTTGGCTGTTCGTTTGAATAAGCTAATGAGTAAAGCGGCTGCAATCGCAAGACTGGCGCTATTGGCAAACCAAAATCCTTGTGCGCCTTGAAGAGGCTCAGGAATGTTGCCGGTTAGATTGAAGCCCAACACATAACCTCCACCCAAGCCCACGCCCCATAAAGAGATGGCGTAAATCCACATTGGCCAAAACGCCACTCGATAGCCTCTTAAAATAAACGCCGACGTGACCTGCAGTGCATCGAAAATCTGATAGAAGGCAATGAATAAAAATAAAGGAATTGCCATATTTCTGACTTCTTCTGGTGGCGCATACAAATCAAGCAAAGGATACTTGAATATCCAAACCAGTAAACCCACTAAAACGCACAAGCTCGTTGTAAATAGCAAAGCAGACCACCCAATTTCTTTGGCTAATTTGGGTTGATCTGCACCGATGGATTGAGCCACAAGAGTAGAGGTGGCAATTGAAAGGGATAAGGGCAGCATGTATAAAACAGTGCCTAAATTGGCAACAATTTGATGCCCAGCCAATGGAACTGTTCCTAACTTTGCAATAAACAAAGCCATGAATGCAAAAGAGGTCACTTCAATCAGATAACTCAAGCCAATCGGTAAGCCCAACTTAAGCAGGGTGCCAATTTTATGAGCGTCGGGTCGACTGAACTTTTCAAAGACTGCAAAGACTGTATAAAACTTTCCTTTGTAAACAATCCACAACATGATCATTAGCCACAGCCAATTGATAATCACTGTTGCTAAGGCACAACCAGGGCCACCCATGGGTTCAATACCAAAGGCGCCATAAATAAACAATGCATTGAGTGGCACTTTTAAAAAGAGACCACCAATCTGTATCCATGTGACCACACTGGGTCGAGAGATGGCATTATGAAACGCCACCAAGACTCTCATGGCCATACTCGCCGGCAAACCCCATGCCACAATTTGTAAATACAAAATTGCCTTGGCTTCAACTTCAGGGCTGGCATTAGCAATCGCTAAAAAGATGCCTGGATTAAACAATATAAGCATGCCAACCATGCTCAAACCAATCGATAGCCACCATGCTTGGCGTACTTCTTCACCAATCTCGGGGAAGCGTTTAGCGCCGAATAATTGACCAGCAATCGGGGCCAGAGCTGAAACAACCCCAGTCAAGCCTACATAGATGCTGATAAAAATGGACCCAGCCATGGCCAGAGCCGCTAAGTCATCGGTTGAAAAACGTGCCACCATGGCAGTGTCCATCACACCAAAGGCAATGACTGCCAATTGACCCACTAAGAGGGGGCCTGCCAAACTCAGTAAGCGTGGTATGTCTCTTTGAAGCTTACTGAGCATGACTCAGTACTCGATAGAGTCTTAAGCGTTCATTGCGATCGCTCACGCGTCGATCTTCCCAGATTAATTCCAACTGCTTGTTCAGTTTGCTCGCAGTCTTTCGTGCCTCGCCGGGTTGATTGCTGATCCATAAATCACAATTCACATCGTCTTTGAATTTCAACTTTGTGAAATAAATAAATGATCCTAATTGGCCATCACCCAGATGCGTTGAATTGATGCACAGCGATTGAGAAGGAACAGCTTGAACTAAGCGGGAGGCAACATCTCGATATGTTTTTGCGTAGTTGATGGTTGGAAGCCATAAGGTCATGAGTAAGACCCAAGTTAAAGTGGTTCCAGATGCTGAAATTACCACGGCTCTCCAAATCATCTTAGGAGCTCGAGAGGTTCTCCATTTGACAACGCTCACCCACAAAATGGTTACGGCAATGGCGGCAAGTACAGCAATCCAACTAAATTCTGGGATAAAACCGGGGACTTTTTTGGCCACATTTCTAGCCAGTCCTGCAGGTAGGTTCGTGGTCATCGCAAACCACATGACCCAAATAAATGCGCCCAAAATGGTGAATGTTAACAACGCAAACCAGTCAATAAAACTAATCACACTTCGTTTGATGATGGGCAAACTAAAGCAAGCCCAAATGACCAAAGGAGGAATGATTAATAGCAGTGATTGTTCGTTAAGTGCTGTTAAGTGAGTTAGGTAAATCAAAACAGCAATGATGAGTCCTAATGGCAGGGCCATATTGGGATTGCGTATACCACCCAAGGGATTGTTTGCACCTTTGCGCCAAAACCAGAGACTCCAAAGAGCCAAAGGCCATACGGGCCATGCATACAGTGGAAAGTTTCTGGCTAAAAAGCCCAAAGATTTAGAAGAGGCATGGCCTTGAATGGCTTCATTGTTCCACCATGCCTGCCAAGCCATGCTCATTTGGGCAGAACTAAGATCTGAGAGCCACCAAAGCAAAGGCCAAAGCCCTAAGCCCATTAAGGCAACGATCCATGTTGTTCCAAGCCACTTGGGGTGGGGTTTAACTTCACAGATGGTCAGAGAGAGAATCAAGCCTGCAAAAATCAGTACAAACAACCAGAGTGAAGCTGAAAGTGCAATGACGGCCAAACCGATGCCGGTCCAAAAGCCCCCTTGAAGAGGTTTATCCAAGCCTCTGACAAGACCATACAAAATGGTGGTCACTCCTAATAGTTGTGCGAGCGCTGGTGTGGTTTCATGAGCGCGCAAGGCCAAGCCAACACAAGCCAAAAATATCATCAGCGCACTGTCAGCCAGTGTGCGACCATAATCTCGTGGTTCAGGTTGACCACCAAGAGCAAACGCCGATGGTTGCACTTCAGGCCTGCGTCCTAGCAGATAACTGGCGTGCCAAATGGCTGCGCAACTTAAGAAAAAGCAAATGGCTGAATACAGTCCTGCTGAATTGGTGGCGCCAAGAATGGATTGAAACAGTCCAATGAGGCTGGCACCTAACCAATAGGGCAATGGTCCAGCCAGGATTTCTGAGCGGCCATCGATGTGAGGCAGTAACCAATCTTGCCAAGTACCATTGGCCAAGGTCCACATGGCCCCAAAACCAGCAGCGTCATCATTTTTCCATGGATCACGACCAAAAATACCCAGAAGACCATATGTGGCGGTGATCAATACCAACACAAAGCGAGGTAGTGTGGATGTGGCCGCGGCTGTTAATCGAATGGATCTCATGCGCTATAAATTGTGACCTGATTGTTTCTGAATGAAAAGCCAATATGTAAAAAAGGCAGCTCACGCTGCCTTTTTGTCACGACTTCGGTCAAGCCGGCAATCTTAGGCAGATTTTTTGCCTGTTGCTTTTGTACCGAATTTCTGACGGAATTTCTCAACACGACCGGCTGTGTCCATGATCTTCTGAGTACCAGTGTAGAACGGGTGTGACTCTGAAGAAGTTTCAATCTTCGCCAATGGGTACTCTTTACCGTCTTCCCATTTGATGGTTTCTTTAGTAACGATCGTAGAGCGAGTTTTGAAGCTGAAGTTGTTAGATACGTCTAAGAAAACAACTTCTTTGTAATCTGGGTGAATACCTTGTTTCATTTAAATGTCCTTAAGCTGGGTAGCCGCCCATTGAAATAATGGGTACTTGCCTGAATCAAAACGAGAATTGTAGCAAAAAATAGAAGATATTGGCTTGTTTTAGGGGAGGACTGGCTGAAAAACCTTGTTTTTAGCCAGTAAATCCCTCTATTTGCCTAGTTTTTACCCGCCACGACGCATCAATTCAAAGAATTCAGCATTGTTTTTGGTTGATTTGAGTTTGTCCACAATGAAGTTCATCGCCTCAATATCATCCATGTCTGAGATCAGTTTGCGCAGAACCCAGATTTTTTGGAGCAATTCAGGTTTGATCAACAATTCTTCACGGCGAGTACCTGACTTATTCAGATTAATCGCTGGATAAACGCGACGCTCAGCAAGGCGACGTTCCAAATGAACTTCCATATTGCCTGTGCCTTTGAATTCTTCGTAGATCAAATCATCCATGCGGCTACCGGTTTCAATCAAGGCCGTCGCGATGATGGTGAGTGAGCCGCCTTCTTCAATGTTTCGCGCTGCACCAAAGAAACGTTTAGGGCGTTGTAAGGCATTGGCATCCACACCGCCTGATAATACTTTGCCAGAAGAGGGTACAACGGTGTTGTAGGCACGTGCCAAGCGCGTAATGGAATCAAGCAAGATAATCACATCACGCTTCATTTCAACCAAACGTTTGGCTTTTTCAATCACCATTTCTGCAACTTGCACGTGACGAACCGCTGGTTCATCAAAGGTTGAGGCAACCACTTCACCTTTGACTGAGCGTTGCATCTCTGTCACCTCTTCAGGGCGCTCATCCACGAGTAATACGATCAATACGGCATCAGGATGATTGGCGGAGATGGCATGAGCAATGTGCTGCATCATGACTGTTTTACCGGATTTGGGGGACGCGACCAAAAGCGCACGCTGACCAAAACCAATCGGAGAAATCATGTCAATGATTCGACCCGTTAAATTTTCTTCCGCTTTGATATCCCGTTCCAAGAGCATTGGGCGATCAGGGTGAAGCGGCGTTAAGTTTTCGAACATGATGCGGTTTTTAAGCGCCTCAGGTGCTAAACCGTTGATCTTGTCGACTTTCACCAAGGCAAAATAGCGTTCACCTTCTTTAGGAGTTCTTACTTCGCCTTCAATGGCATCACCGGTATGTAGATTGAAGCGGCGAATCTGGGCTGGTGAAATATAAATGTCGTCGGTTGAAGCCATGTAGGAGGCTTCTGGTGAGCGAAGAAAGCCAAAGCCGTCAGGCAATACTTCAAGAACGCCGTCTCCAAAAATGGTCTCGCCACCTTTGGCGCGTTTTTTCAAAATGGCAAACATCAACTCTTGCTTGCGCATGCGTTGCGTGTTTTCAATTTCAAGGCCGGCGGCCATTTCAAGGAGGGCGGATACGTGGAGTGCTTTAAGTTCGGTGAGATGCATGTAGGTAAATTAGGCTAGAGCCTTAGTGAGAAAAATCAAAAATGAGTTGAAAGAACAAATAGATAGAAATTATTTTGGGGAGTGTTCGGAACAGAACGTCCCGTCTTGTGAGTGAATTCTACACCCTAATTTAAAAAAGGGGAAATTTAACGCTTTTAAGGCGGAAGCAGGCCAGCTCATCCCATGAGCTGGCACGTCCCTATACTTAAATGTGACTGTCTAAAAATGCTGTTAATTGAGACTTAGATAAAGCGCCTACTTTTTGAGCAGTCACAGTACCGTTCTTGAAAAGGATCAATGTTGGAATACCGCGGATACCAAATTGTGCTGGAATGCCTTGATTTTCATCCACATTCATTTTGGCGATTTGAACTTTGTCACCATATTCCTTGGCCACTTCTTCCAAGATGGGACCAATCATTTTGCAAGGACCGCACCATTCTGCCCAAAAATCTAGTAATACTGGTTTGGCAGATTTCAAAACATCTTGATCAAAAGATGCATCGCTTACGTACTTAATTGCGTCGCTCATAGAGGTCCTTTAGTGAATTTTGTGTTTTATTGGGTGAATTATTAGTTTTAATGATTATCTATCCATTACAGGCAATATATTATCAATAAGCGCCTATTTGTGCATACTCTCTGATTCATGTCATATTACAAAGAACACCTCGTCAGCCCTGATGATCACATCCTAGAAGGATTGGCTGATTTCATTTGGGCCAGCACCTTGGCTGAGAATCGAACCCCTTTGGTGCTTCTGACAACTTCTGGGCCGGCGTATGGTCTCAGGCAAGCCCTGGAAAACAGACGTCCTAGAGACTTGCCTTTGCAATTGGTTTTTCTGCCCAGGGTCATGAGCCTGGGGTCCTGGCTGAATGAAACCATTGGCTTGAAATCTTTGGGTGCTCAAAAATCAGATATAGAACGATGGTTAGATGTCTATCGCGCTTTGTCTGAGCGACCTCAACTCAATGCCTTGCTATTGGATAGCACGGAAGCCTCGAAATGGGCATTGGCCAAAAACATTGTTGAAGTGTGTGATTTACTTTCCGATGCCAGCTTAGGGTTGACAGATGTCATCTCTGAAGAAACTTTTATGACCGCGATTCAAGCTGTTTATCGAGGGGCGTCTCGACAAATTGTCGAGTTAGAAACCAGAATTATTTTGGCATTTTGGGAAAATTTAAGTGGACAGCAAGATCCTGTATTTCGTCAAAGAAAAGCGATGAATCTGCGTTTGGACGAGGCAATGCACGCAATCCAACCTTCTCCGATTATTTATATTGAATCGGCCAACCCCAGTCCAGGTTTCCAAAAAGCAGCCACGCAATTTCTTCAGGCTTACGCTAAAAAAACCACTGTTCACCACTGCATCATGGATTATTCAAAGATTGCGCTTTGGCCAGAGTGTTTAGATCCAAAAACTACAGACTTAATGAATACGGTTCAGCAAAACCAAGCACAGTATTTTGATCATCAAAATACTGACGCGCCATTCAATCGCCGTATTTTTAAAGCCAGTCATTTTGAGGATTCAGCTTGGCAGGGGGCGGGTGCCATTGAGCAACTTTTACAAGATGGACATCGACATATTGCATTGATTGCTCAAGATCGATTGGTTGCTAGACGCATGCGAGCTTTACTGACTCGTTTTGGTCCGGGCTTGTCGGTGCATGATGAAACGGGTTGGAAGTTATCAACCACGCGAGCTGCTGCTTCAGTCATGTCATGGTTAGACGTGGTCAGACAACCCTTAGGTCCCAGTGCCTCGGAACTGATGGATTTTTTGAAAAATCCATACATCGATTGGTCAGTCTTGGGCTTTGCCGCAAATGAAATTTCTGAACACTTAGAGTTTCTAGAAAATCTATTAATTGAATCAGATGTTCGTGGATCTTGGATTGGTCTGCAATTGGCATTGAGCAAAAAATCGGAAGAAGCCTCAAAAATACATGCACTGATTTTGCAACTAAAAACTCTCAGTCAGGCTTGGTCAAAATCTTCTCAAGACTGCAAGGGTTGGTTTGATCTTTTGGAGAGCGATTTACTTCAGTTGGGCATGCTAGATTCTTTGAAAAAAGACATGGCTGGCTTGCAGTTGATCCAAACTTTGTTGCCGATGAAGTCATTGACGCGTCATCAACTTAAACAATCTGAGTGGCTGGCTTTATTAGGCACGATGATCGAAGAGGCAAGTTACATTGAGGCAAGTCCGAGAGCGGCTGCCAGTATCACGATATTGCCTCTCAGTGCGACCCGTTTAAGAAGATTTGATGCTTGGGTGATGGTAGGCTGTGATGACAGTCAGTTGCCATCCTTATCAGAGAGCCCAATGTTTTTATCGGCATCCATCAAACAACTCTTAGGTTGTAAAACACAAGAAATGGAGTTTGCTCAGCAAGCGCGAGATTTGTCGCAATTGATGATGTCTCATCAGCATTGGCGCATGATTTGGCAGGCCACAGGCCCTTCTGGAGAGCCTAGACAAGCATCGCCTTGGTTGCAACGATTGTATTTACACCGATCAGACTTTCTCAAGGAAACTCTCAAGAAGGTTACCCGCGTGTATGAGCCAAAGCCAAGCCATATGCCTGCCCCCAGTCTGCCTGGCAATTTTGTTAAGCCGGAGGCCATGAGTCCAAGCGCCTATCGCACTTTGCGCGAATGTCCCTATCGATATTACGTGACTCGATTATTGGGTTTAAGGGAGAGAAATACATTAGATGCTGAAGTTGATTTAAGTTTGGTCGGGCAAACTCTTCATGCATCCTTACGTGATTTTTATCATGGCCTAAAAACCAATCCTATTGAGTCTGATAACTCATTTGAGAAAATCAAACGATTAAGACAGCGTCTATACGCGATTTCCTATGAACATTTCAAACCTTTGTTAGAAGTTGATGGTCGTTGGTTGGCTGCCTGGATTGAATGGGAATCCTTAATTCCTGAATGGATTCAATGGCAAGTTCAGCGGGAGGAGGCCGGTTGGGTCTTTCATGATGGTGAAAAACCTGTTGGATTTAATTTAGAAACAAGTCATGGCCCTTTCCAAGTCAGAGGCTTTGTCGATCGTCTTGATATTCACCCTGAACAAGGCGTGGCAGTCATTGACTACAAATACAGCAGTAAGACATCTATTTCTAAGAAAAAAGACCGCATCAAAGATGACCCTCAGTTGGTCATTTATGCCAAAGCCATCGATGGACAAGACATGGTGGGGCAGCAATCTGTGAGCGTTGCATCTTGGGTATCCTTAAAAGAAGCCGACACCGTTATTCAGGTAGACGACTTGGTGGAACACATGAATGAATTACCGGTACAAATGATTGCTGACATAGAAGCCCTTTGGGGAGGGGCTGGCATCCAAGCCAGTGCACCAGATAGTATTTGTCAATATTGCCAAGCACGAGGTATTTGTCGCAAAGGAATGTGGTCATGACACATCCAAGTCAAAACACCTTGATAGATCAGCTCACGAAAGACGCTTGCAATCCGCAGCTCTCAGTCGTGGTGGAGGCTTGTGCTGGCAGCGGTAAGACTTGGTTGTTGGTTTCAAGAATGTTGCGTTTGTTATTGGATGGGGCGAGGCCCAGTGAAATTTTGGCCATTACCTTCACACGCAAAGCTGCGCAAGAAATGCGTGGACGCCTTGACGAGCTTTTGCGCGAGTTAGCAACTTGTTCTGAATCTAAATTGATGGAGGAGTTGCTTAAGCGTGGCTTATTCGGTGATCAAGCAATTGAACTAATGCCCAAAGCCAGAAAATTATTTGAAGAAGTCTTATCTGATCCGCACCCACTGAGCATAGATACCTTTCATGGTTGGTTCACGCGTTTGTTAAAAGGAGCTCCTTTGGGCTCGGGTGTGCCACAAGGACTTAGCTTGAGAGATGACTTTAAACGTCTTCAAGATGAATGCCTCAAAGATTGGTGGGCTAACTTGCCATCTGGTGGAAAGCAAGAAACTCGATCTGCTTATGAATTACTGGTCAAAGAATTGGGAGCTCACAATGCCAATCAATTATTCATTGGTCCCAAAGGATTTTTAACAGTTAAAGCAGAGTGGTGGCGCTATCTCGAGCAATCTAAGTGGAAGGGTCTGCATCCGAAGCAGGCCGTGAGTGGCTGTTCTGATTGGCTGTCTATTGAAGACCCACTGAAAAAACATCTAGACAATTCTGAAGACTTGATTAATTTAATGAGCTTGGCCAAACATCTTGAAAACGGTGGCACCAACGACAAAAAATATGCTCGAGCGATTCAAGAGGCTCTGACCATCCATGCCCATGAATTCTCAATGGATGAGATTGCCAAGGCCCTGCGCCCAGCATTTTTAACAGGTGAATTTGAGATTCAGAAAAAGTTAAAAGCCTCAGGGGAGTTAAAAAAATCTCTCAAAGGTCTCGTGAATGCTGAGCAATTAGAGCAACAAATTGATCGTACACGAGAGGCTTGGGCGCAAATTCTTTATGACCATTATTGCTGGGCAGCCGATGCAAGAGCGCATCGCATTCATCAGGCATGGTTGACTGTAGGCATTGACATGTTGACGCATTATCAAGCCCAAAAAGAAGTTCTGCGTGTTCAGGATTTTTCAGATTTGGAGGCGTATACGGCTCAATTGATGTTGTCATCGGACATGGCTCACTACTTGCAGGCCAGACTGGATGCGAGATATAAACACGTCTTAATTGATGAATTCCAAGACACTAATCCACTCCAGTGGCAAATCGTTTTATCTTGGTTAAACGCTTATGGAAAGGATGAGAGTAAACCCACCGTCTTTTTGGTGGGTGATCCAAAACAATCCATTTATCGCTTCCGTCGCGCGGATGTGCGATTGTTTAATCAAGCCAAGCAATATTTAGAAAATAACTTTCAGGCTGTGTTTCATCCGTTTAATCAAACGCGTCGCAATAGCCCTGCTGTACTTGAAGCGGTCAATGCCGTATTTCAATTGGTCGATGTGCCATCTTCCTATCCTTTTCAAGTTCAAACACGAAATCCGCAAGCGGATGATTCATTGGGGCATGGAGAGGTTGTGTGTTTGCCACTCATCGCGCCTCCCAACATTGCCATCAAAGATGATCGAGGGGCATTGTCAGATCCCTACATTGATCTCAATCAAGAGACTAAGGCGCAGCAGAGTTATGAAGAAGCATTACAAGTTGCGCAGTTAATTCAACAAATAAAAAATGAAAAAAATGCCGCTTGGAGTGACTTTTTAGTTTTATTGAAATCTCGCACGCCTTTGACTCAAATTGAACGAGCATTCAGATCGGTGGGTATTCCATGCGATAGTCCGCGACAAGGTGGCTTATTAAAAACTTTGGAGGCAGAAGATTTGGTGGCTTTGTTATCGGTGCTAATGACCCCGACTGATGATTTGGCTTTGGCACAGGTGCTCAGATCCCCAATCTATGGTTTGAGCGATGCAGATTTAATGAATTTAATTTCACAGCAGCAGTCGTCTCAAATAGATTCACTATGGGTGTTGCTGTCTAAACCAGACAATCACTGTCATTCAATTTATCAGACATTGTCCGCTTGGGCTGAATTAGCCAAGCGTCTACCTGTTCATGACTTGTTAGACCATATTTATCACCAAGCAGATTTGCGACGGTGTTATGCGCAAGCAGCACCCGTATTGCAACGAGATCAAGTATTGTCTAACTTGGATGCGTTTTTATCATTGGCCCTCGAGTTAGATGGTGGTCGGTATCCAAGTCTATCCCGCTTCATCGCTGAATTAAAACTAATTAAAAAAGGGGCAGATGAAGAAAGCCCTGATGAAGGAGATGCTTCAGGTGAGGATGACACCGTTGATGATGAGTCTGCAACTTTGGCGGAATCCCGTGTGCGAGTGTTGACGATTCATGCGGCCAAAGGACTGGAGTCACGTTTTGTTTTCTTGATGAATGCCAATGTGAATCGTTCAAGTAGAGACTCTGTCAGCGTTTTGATGAGTTGGCCACCTGGAGATTTGGGGCCAGATCATATTTCGCCCATGTTCTCAGCTAAGCCCAAAGATCCAGCTCGCGAAGTGCTCAGGCAAAATGAAAAAGACATCGAGATCATTGAAAACTGGAATCTTTTATATGTGGCTCTAACACGTGCAAAAGAGGCGGTTTACATATCTGGTTCTGCGGCAAAGGGTGATCAAGCGATTGCGCCCAATAGTTGGTATGACCGATTGATTAGAGCAGGCATTCCGCAAAGAGATGTTTTAGTTCAGTCATCACGAAAGACTGTGGATGCGGGTTCAGCGATTTTGGTGCCTCAAGAGTTTTTAGACTTCAAAGTTACCTGGCAGGGTGAGGTGAGAGAGCCAGCTTATTTTGACGAAGAGTTGATCGATCCTGAAAGGCAGCAGGTCATTGATCTGGGGGTGGCTTTCCATGCCATCATGGAACATCTGATGCGTGCGAAGATTCAATCGACTTCGGAATTACCCAATTCTGAAGAATTGAAGGCGTGGTTAAAAATTGATTCAAACTTTGTTGAGCCGGCCCGGCAGTGTGCCATTAAGATTTTGTCCTCCGAAAAAGCCAAGAAATTTTTCTTTGATGAAAATATCATCAACTCTTGGGAAGAGCTGGATATCAGCACTCAAGATGGACGCTTATTGCGTATTGATCGTTTGATTGAGTTGCCACAAGAACTGATGATTCTTGATTACAAGCTATCCATTCCTAAGCCAGAGGATGAACTTTATGCCAAGTACGCTTTACAAATGGCAACTTATCGTGAGTGTGTGGCTCGTTTGAGACCTGATAAAGCCATTAAAAGCTTTTTATTGAGTGGTCAAGGCGAGATTTTGGAGATGGTTTAAGTCTATTAGGAAGAACTCAATGAAATTTTTACTTCAAAAGTATCTAAAAAATAGTCAAAGAAGGTGGACGAGCCTGACCCTCGGCACTGGTAGTAATTGGGTTTGGCTGCTCCGTTCCCGACCTGACCAGGTTACCAAGCCACCATGCGAGGAGGCCCGTCCTCTGACATTCTACTGCCTTCTACTTG
>JACCEE010056260.1_pt1 | contig 15854 bp, 14 predicted proteins | sample 7449931 | NCBI WGS metagenome assembly JACCEE01 (sample SAMN15323457, study PRJNA562643) | freshwater metagenome | isolation source: river surface water | place: USA:Blue River Watershed | collected 2017-08-19 | reverse complement strand
GGCGCTCGCGAATGTTCGTGCCGTGCTCGACGCCGCGGGGTGTTCGCCGGAGCGCGTCGGGCGTATCACCGTGTACGTGACGGACAAGCGCGCCTACCTCGCCGCGGCACGCACCATCGGGGCGTCCTGGCGGACGCACCTCGGCAGGCATTTTCCCGCGATGGCGCTCGTGCAGGTCGCTGACCTGCTCGAAGACGGTGCGATGGTCGAGATCGAGGCGACGGCGGTGTTGCCGCGCCGCTGAGAGGAGGACGTCATGAGGATCGAGAAGCAGGAGGGGGTGGCGTGCGTGACCCTCGACCGGCCAGACCGGCTCAACGCGCTCACCTTCGAGGTCTACCGCGACCTCGCGGCGTGGTTCCGCAACCCGGGCGATGACGTCCGCGCGGTGGTCATCACCGGCGCGGGGCGTGCGTTCTGCTCGGGCGGCGATGTCGAGGACATCATCGGGCAGCTGTTCTCGCGCGACATGCAGGGACTCCTCGCGTTCACGCGCATGACCGGTGAGCTCGTTCTGGCCATGAAGGCGTGTCGGGCGCCGGTGATCTCCGCCATCAACGGGGTCGCCGCGGGGGCCGGCGCCATCATCGCCATGGCGAGCGAGCTCCGCATCGCGTCCGAGAAGGCGAGCGTGAGTTTTCTCTTCAACAAGGTCGGCCTCTCAGGGGCGGACATGGGCGCGTGCCACCTGCTGCCGAGGATCGTCGGTCAGGGCCGCGCGACCGAGCTGCTCCTCCTCGGGACGCGGATCGACGCGGCGGAGGCGCATCGCATCGGCTTCTTCAACCGGGTGGTCGCGCCGGACGCGCTGCTGGGCGAGGCTCTCGCCGTCGCGCGCACACTCGCGGACGGACCTTCCTTCGCCAACGCGATGACCAAGGAGATGCTCGAGCGCGAGGCTGATGTCAGTCTGCGTGCCGCCATCGAGATGGAGGCACAGGCGCAGGCCATCTGCATGGCTCACCCCGATTTTCGGGAGGCCTTCGATGCCTGGGTCGAGAAGCGCGCCCCACGCTTCAGGCGCGCCTGACGACGTTCATCCGGGTTCCTCTCCGTCGGGCGTCTCGTCCGGCTGCAGCTGGCGCAGGTCCTTGAGCGTCGGCAGGTCCGCGAGGCTCCGCATGCCGAACAGCTCCAGGAACGCAGGGGTGGTCCCGTAGGTGAGGGGACGACCCGGTTCGTCGGAGCGGCCGAGCATGCGCACCAGGCCGCGTTCGAGCAACATCCGGAGCACGCCGCCGCTGTCGACGCCGCGAATGTCGTCAATGGCGCCCTTGGTGACGGGTTGGCGGAACGCCACCACCGACAGCACCTCGAGCGCGGGCTTCGAGAGCCGGAAGGGCTTGCCGCCGCGGATGGACGCGACCCACGGCGCCATGCGGGCATCGGTTCGCAACTGCCAGCCGTCCCCGACCTCGACGAGACGAAGGCCAGCGCCCGTTCGGAGCATCCGCTCGCCGAGGGCTTCGAGCGCGCCGCGCGCTGCGGAGGGTTCCACGTTCAGCGCGCCCGCGAGCTGGTTCAGCGTGACGACGCCCGGAACAGCGAAGAGACAGGCCTCGACCGCTCCGACGAGGAGGGCCGCAGGCGGGGCCCGGAGCGCCCCGTCGTCGCCGCTCGACGCGCTCGTCTCGGGGGAGCTGGAGACCTCGAGCGTGACGACCTCGCCGTCTCCCTGCTCCACTTCTTCCGAGGTGGAGGCTACGGAAGCGTCGGCGGAGGCTGCTTCCGCCGTCTCTGTGCCCGGCGTCACGAGCGGCTCGGCGGGCGGTGGCGCGCTTGGCGGCGTGGACCCGCGCCGTCGTAGCGGGATGACCTTCTCGTCGCCGCTCATCCGTCGGTGTCCACGCGCGCGCGCGCTTCCTCTTCCTCCTGGGCGCTGATCACGCGCAGGTCGGCTTCCTCGGCATCCACGCGCGACGTGAGGCGGATCGGCCCGAGGTGCGTGGACTGGGCAACGTCGAGGAACTGGTGGCGCGCGAGCTCGAGGGTGGAGAGGAACGTGAAGATGCGTCGAGGGCGCGTGTGGGCGCTCACGAACAGGTCGGAGAGCAGCGCGTCGACGCGTCCCTGGAGCGCGCGCAGGACACCTCGACAGGTCTCGACCAACGAGAAGTTCTCGCGGTGGATCTCGTGCACCGGCGGCGGTCGGGAGGCCCGCTCCAGCAGGGCGTAGAACGTCTTCAGCAGGCCGAAGTTGTCGGTGACGGGGTCGATGGGCTGCTCGTCAGGCGAGGTGGGCACCGCTGGGCGAACGAACACGTCGCGCTCCAGGCGCTCTCGGGCGCCGAGCTGCTCGGCGGCGTCTCGGTAACGCTCGTACTCGAGCAGCCTGCGCGCGAGCGCCTCGCTGGGGTCAAGCTCTTCCTCTGCCTTCTCGTCGCTGCGCGGGTCGCGCGGAAGCAGTTCACGCGCCTTCAACTGGCACAGCGTGGCCGCCATCAGCAGGTAGTCACCCGCTTTGTCGACGTCGAGCACATCGGAATCTGCGAGGAACGCCAGGTAGGCATCACAGATCCTCGCCACGGGGATCTGCCGAACGTCCACACCCTCGCGACGAACCAGGAACAGCAGCAGCTCGAGCGGGCCGTCATAGACAGCCGTTTGCACCGGTGGCTCGGCCCTCCGCGGAGCGGAGAGGTCGGTCACGCGCGCGGTCGACGGGGAGGCCGGCTGCGAGAGCATGGTGGATGCGCGAGGGGAGGCGAGGGGAGCGCGGATCGGAGAGAGCCGCGCCGGGTGCGACGACGGGAAGACGTCGCGGAGGGGATGAGCCGTCTTACAACTCTGGCGCCCTCTTGACAAGCGTAGCGTGCGAGATAGTGCCGTGACGTTCTACGAACCGAGGAGATCCCGTGGCTCACCACAAGGACGCGATCAAGCGTATCCGCACCAGCGAAGCGGCGAACGACCGCAACCGTGCCTACCGTACCCGCATGCGCAACCAGATCAAGGAGCTCCGCGCCCTGATCGAGTCTGGCGACCACGCCACCGCGAGCGCCAAGCTCGGCGAGACGGTGTCCACGCTGCACAAGCTCGCGCGCAAGGGCATCATCCACCGCAACAACGCGGCGCGTCGCATCTCCCGTCTCTCCCTCGCCATCAACAAGATCGCGAAGGCCTGAGCCGCTTCGGCCCTGCGGGGCCGTGACGAACCCCGTGTGGCATGCCACGCGGGGTTTGTTCGTTGGAGCGCGCGGCTGTCCCCGAAAGGGTGGACGCATGGGAGCCTGATGCAACGACGCCGCCGCGACGAGAACGTCGGCGGCGGCGCTTCAACGTGGGCGTCTCAGTAGAAGGCGGCGCCGGGGCCTTCGTTGGCGCGGCCGTCCACCGCCTCGAGCGCAGCGATGGCCGCGCGCGAGGCCTGCGCGATGTCCTCTTCGCCACCGGCGAGGTACACGCGACCGAACGCGCCGAACGCGACGATCTCCAGGATCTCGACCTTGGCGGCCTTCTCGGCCTCGTTGGCTGCGAGAAGGGCATAGCCGGCGGGGTGGCACTCGAGGATCCAGAGCGTCTGCCCCTCGTCGATGATGTTGCCGTGCCGCATGCGGTTCGTGATCTGGGCGTGGTAGCCGGTGATACCCGTGATGGTCTGGCTGCTGACGATGCGCGGGCGCAGGCGCTCCTGGGCGGTGATCTGCAGTGCATCGAGCACCGCGTCGCCGGCGGCGCGAACTTGTCCCTGGTCGGTGTGCTGGAGCTGCAGGCAGCCGAACTGGCGCTCGACGACCTGCATCCCCGGGGTGCAGGAGGTTTGCTTCAGCGCGATGTCGGTGACGACGTTGACGTCCATGCCCGGGGCGACCTCGAAGAACACCGCCGCCTGACGCTTCAGCGGCATGTACCCGCGCGACACCGTCGCGAGGAACGCGGCCGTCTGGGGCTGCAGGATGTCGATGTAGGTGAAGGCCCGAAGCTCGATGTTGGTCGCCATGCTTCCGGCGTTATCGGTGCGGCGAGGGGAAGTCAACGATCGTGAGCGCGTCGCTCGGGCACGCCGGCGCGCACGCCGGTCCACCGGTGATGTCCTCACAGCCGTCGCATTTGTGCGCGAGGTCGAGCACGTTCACCCTTCGGATGCCGTCATTCGGGCAGGCGCTCACACAGGCGCCGCATCCCGTGCAACGTGCCTCGAGCAGCTCGACGCGGCCCCCGGGGTAACGAAGCAGCGCGTGGTGTGGACAGACCCGGACGCAGGGACTGTCGGGGCAGTGCGTGCAGACATCCAGCCTCGGCAGGCCCGCGACCACGCGGATGGCCAGACGGCGGCGCTCCAGTACGAGGACGTCGTCATGGCGGAGGTCGTCGTGGCCCTCGTGCGCTGCGACGCACGCGACCTCGCAGGCGCCGCAGGGCGCGCACGCGCCGGGGTCGAGCACGGGGTAGCGGAGCGCCATGCGCGCATCGTACATCGTGCTAGGATGGCCGGCGAGGAAGCCCCATGCGCGCGCTGTTCATCGTCCTGCTCCCCCTGCTCGGCGCCTGCTCTTCGGAGTGCGATGACCCCACCCGGATCAACGGCACCTGGGCGATGTTCCACGCGGTGCAAAATCTCGGCGAGGGCGGTGCCACCGTCGATGACGCCTACCCGACGTACGAGGTCATCCCCAACGGATGGACCCGCTGGGAGGTGACGTGGACGGCGGCCGGCACCGCCACCCTCCGCGTGACGGACGCAGCCGAGCGGCAGGGGGACTACGGCGACGCAGGCGAGCAGAGCTACGTCGGCACCATGGCCTCGAGCGACGCGAACTGCAACGCGCTGCACCTCGACGTCGCGGGTGACTGGCAGACCGCCTCCGGCTCGATGCACGCCTTCACCTACGCCGCGGACGTCACGTTTACGGGGGACGGCCTCGGCGGAACCTTCGCGTACGACGACACGTGGACCGGGACGCGCGAGGACGCGGAGGGAAGCGCCCAGGACGTGTCCGGCGCCCTCTCGGGAGCGACCGGCTCGGTGCAAGGCGTCCTGCAGACCGACGGCTTCGACACCGGGTTCGCGCGCTGAGTCGTGACGCGCGCTCTGCGCGCGTCGTCGCGGTCGGTTAGGCGCCCGCCATGAAGAACCTCCTCCTCGCCGGCGCCGCGGCTGTCGCTGGCTACATCGCAGGTCACCTCAGCGTGGGTTGGTCCGCTGGTCTGTTCACGGGTCTCTTTGCGTTCGCCGTGGTGACCTTCCTGCTTTGGCGCGCGACCAGCAAGAAGCTCGAGGCGATCGGCCTCGCCGCTCAGACCCGCATGCAAGCCGGGGACGTCGATGGCGCACGCGCCGTGCTCGTCGAGGGGCTCTCGCTCGGCAAGGAGCAGGTCCTGGTCGCCGAGCAGCTCCAAGGGCAGATCGGCCAGCTTGACCTCATGCAGGCGGTGGGCTTGCTGATGCAGCGCAAGACCAGCGAGGGCCGCGCTCGTCTCGAGGCCGCGCGTGACGCGCTCGAGAAGAGCTGGTCCCGCGACTGGCGCTCGCGTGCGCTCCTCGGCGTGGTGCTGCAGCGGCTCGGAAAGCATGACGATGCCGTCGTGGCCTTCGAGGCTGCGAGCGGTCCCGGCGGGAGCGAGGCGCTCTTCTGGGGGATGTACGCTTGGGCGCTGAACGAGGCGCAGAAGCGCGAGACGGCGCTGGCCGTCGTCGGACGCGGTCTGGCCGAGTGCAAGGGCAACGCCGCATTGACTTCCGTGCAGGAAGCGCTCTCCAACAAGAAGCGCCCCGACTTCGGCGCTGCGTTCGGCGACGCTTGGTACCAGATGTTCCCGGATCAGATGAGCCAGGAGCAGCTCATCGCGATGTACGAGCAGTCCACGGGCAAGAAGGTGCCGCCGGGCGCGCGGATCGGCGTTCCCGGCGCAGACCCCGGCGGTCCTCGCGGTCCTGCGCGTCCGCCGAAGACCTACCCGATGCCGCGTCGCTGAACCTTCGTGCCGAGGTCGCCCCCGCTTCGGCGGGGGCGTTCTGCGTCCGGGGTGGTTTCATCGTGTTTGGCAATTTCGTTTGTTTCGCTTTTTGCACGATGCGCGTGCAAATTGAACGGGTCTGTGGCGGTTCTCGTGCATGAATTCGTCGGTTGGGACACAAAACGTGCACGCCATCGCCTGAATGCGCGCCTTTTGTGCACGCTCCCGTTACATGGCGTCGGGCAGCAGGAAGCTGCCCACAACCTTCCAGGAGTCGCCATGAGCATCATCGGACAGCCCGCTCCCCAGTTCGCCGGTCAGGTCGCCTTCAAGGGCGAGGTCCAGAACGTCAGCCTCGACGACTACAAGGGCAAGTGGCTCGTCCTCGTGTTCTACCCGCTCGACTTCACCTTCGTGTGCCCGACCGAGCTCGTCGCGTTCTCGGATGCGGCCCACAAGTTCAAGGAGATCGGCTGTGAGCTCATGGGCGTGAGCGTGGACAGCGTCCACACGCACCTCGCGTGGATGCGCACCCCGCGCAGCGAGGCCGGCGTCGGCGAGCTCGAGTACCCGCTGTTCGCGGACCTCACGAAGAAGATGTGCGCCGACTACGACGTCCTCGCGGGCGCCGTCGCCTTCCGCGGCGTGTTCATCATCGACCCCGAGGGCAAGGTCCAGAGCGCCACGGTCAACAACCTCCCCGTCGGCCGCAACGTCGACGAGGTGCTCCGCACCGTGCAGGCCTACCAGTTCGTGCAGAAGACCGGCAACGTCTGCCCGGCGAACTGGAAGGAAGGCGACGAGGGCATGTCCGCCACGCTCGAGGGCGTGAAGGGCGTCATCGGCAAGAAGCGCCGCCGCAAGGCCTGATCGTTCGGTTTTGGGGCGGGGGCTCTCCGCCCCCGCAACGCCCCCGGTTCACGGCGGGGGCAACCGCGGCCCCTGACGACCCGCACAGCAGCGCGTCCTCGTCGGGGGTCTTCGTCCGTCCACGTTTCGCTCGAGGTGTTCCACATGGCCGCAACCGACCTGGATGATCGCAGCTTCAAGAAGACGCTCGCCGCCGCGCAGGGGCTCTCCGTCGTGGACTTCCACGCGAGCTGGTGCGGGCCCTGCATCATGTTCAAGCCGAAGTTCAAGCGCATCAGTGACGACTACCCCGACGTGGGCTTCTTCATGGTCGATGGCGAGAAGGCGCCGAACGCGCGCAAGTCCGTCACGATCGAGGCGCTCCCGTACTTCGCAGTCTACCGGGACGGGCAGTTCGTCGAGGGGATCTCCACCGACCAGGAGTCTGTGTTCCGCGCGTTCGTCGAGCGGCACCGCGCCGGGAGCAACGCGTGAAGGCGACGGAAGTCCGCGCGCTCGCGGAGCGTCATGATCTCGCCGCGCTGGAGGCCGCCGTGGAGGCGATCTCGGAGCGTGAGGAGGATGTTCTCGGCGTCGAGGGCGCTGACCTCGGCGAGAAGCTCACGCACCTGCTGCTCGCCATGCGGGTGCGTACCCGCGTGGACGCGGGTGAAGCCCTCAAGGATGCGTTCCGCGCCGAGATGGCGTCGGTTCGCGACGTGATGACGAACGGATAGGGTGTCCGTTCTCCGCCGTCAGTGCCAGGTTTCGTCCTGACGCTGACGGCGTGGTGCGCTCCCGGATCGGCCCCCGTCGATGACCTCGAACCTCCGAAGGTCGCGCTCGATGCGGCGTCGCTTCCACGCCAGCTGCAGTCGGCGGATCTCGCCGCGCCCCGTGCGCGACCATGCGAGCGCCCCGAGCCACGCGCCGAGCGCGATGCTGCTCCCTAGCGGGCTCGCGTACCCGGGTCGCGTCAGCGCCACGAGGAACCAGAGGAAGCTGAGCGCGCCCGTGCCCCACGCGATGAGCTCTGCGCGGATGGGGATGATGAAGAAGAGGAGGATGTTGGCGCCCGGGTGGGACCATCCGAACAGGGCGACCAGCGCGGCCAGCAGCGGCGTGAGGCCGACGAAGGCGGCGTCTCCGAGGCCGAGCGTGGCAGAATCCTTCACCGCCAGGCCGGTCGCGATGCCGACCCCCACGGCGCCGAGCCAGCTCACGAGGACGGCTCGCCCCAAGGCTCCGCGGCCGAGCGCCCTCTCGAGCGGGGCCACCAGGAAGAAGATGCCGAGCCATCCGAAGATGGCGGACGTCGGGTCGCTCGCCAGAAGGAACGCGGTGAGCGGCTGCCACGGCGCGAACCCCGCGCCGAACGGCTGCCACGCGAGCGCCGCTTCGGCGGACGTGCCCGCGAGCAGCTGCACGACGTAGACGGCGAACAGCCCCACGATGAGGTTGCGGGTGAGGGGAGTCCAGTTGTCGCCGAGGTTCATGGGCGCGTCCGTCCGATGGCAGTCCCCTATCTCCTAGACGCCGTCACGGCGTGCGACCAGCCTTACGCGCGTTCGCGCCGCCGCCGTGCGAGCAACGCCGCCGCCATCGTGAGAAGGCCAGCGCCGGTGGCAGGCTCCGGGCCGCTCGCGCATCCACAGCCGGACGTGGTGCCCTCCACCACCTCGAGCGTGTCCGGGGCCTCGGGTGCGGCGTCATCGGTGGGGTCAGGGTCGACGACGGGCGCCGTGTCTTCGCCACTGTCGTTGCCGCCCGTGTCGGTGCCCGAATCGCCGGTGTCGCCGGTATCGCTGGTGTCCGTCCCGGTGTCGCCCGTGTCCGCGCCCGTGTCCGTGGAGCCGGTGTCTCCGGTGTCATCGCCGGTGTCCGTGTCGATGACGCAGTCCTCATCGGTGGTTCCGTCGCAGTCGTCGTCACCGTTGCCACACGCGTCCGTGGCGCCAGGGTGCCGCGAAGGGTCGCTGTCGTCACAGTCCTCACCGCCCCAGGCCGTCGCGCGCGCACCGTCACCGTCCGCGTCGAAGTCATCGTCTCCCGCGCAGTCCGCGTCCACGCCGTCGTAAGCGCGGTCCGTCGCGCCAGGGAACACGGAGGCATCGGTGTCGTCACAGTCGTCGCCGCCCACGAAGCCATCCGCGTCGCAGTCCTCGCAGGTCACGACGGAGGGATCGACGCCGTCGCAGTCGCTGTCGACGCCGTCGCCGGCGGCATCGGGCGCGCCCGGGCGGATGCTCGCGTCGCCGTCGTCGCAGTCCAGCCCGCCGACCTCGGTCGACGGGAACCCGTCGCCGTCGACGTCCCCCTCCACGGTGCCGTCGCAGTCACTGTCGACACCATCGTAGGGCGCGTCGGTCGCGCCCGGGAACACCGCGTCGTCGGTGTCGTCGCAGTCCTCGCCGCCGTACCAGCTCGTCGTGAAGCCGTCGCCATCGCGGTCGAAGTCGTCGTCGCCCGCACAGTCGGCGTCCACGCCATCGTAGGGGAAGTCGCGCGCCGCGGGATAGCGGCCCGCGTCGTCGTCGTCGCAGTCCAAACCCAGGGGGCTGCCGTCGCCATCGCAGTCGTCGTCCGCTTCGCCGCCGCAGTCGCGGTCTAGGCCGTCGTAGCAGACGTCCACCGCGCCAGGGTGCGTGGCCGCGTCGGCATCGTCGCAGTCGTCGCCGCCGTGGGCGACGTCGTCATGGCCGTCACCATCGTCGTCGAACTCGAGCGCCCCGTCACAGTTGGTGTCGATGCCGTCGCCCATCGTGTCGGTGGCACCGGGGAGCACGCTGGCATCATCGTCGTCGCAGTCGTCGCCACCGTAGACGTCGGCGTCGTGACCGTCCAGGTCGCAGTCGTAGTCGCTGGCGCCGTCACAGTCCTGATCCACGCCGTCGTAGCACGTCTCGCCGGGCGCCCCCGGGTACGCGCTGACGTCGGCATCCTCGCAGTCGGTTCCGCCCCAGGCCGTGGCGTCGTAGCCGTCGCCGTCCGCGTCGTAGTCGGAGATGCCGACCCCCGCGCAGTCGCTGTCGATCCCGTCGTACGGGGTCTCGGCGGCGCCCGGGTACACCGTCGCGTCGGCGTCGTCACAGTCTGTCGCGCCGGCGAACGGGCCGCCGGGAATCCCGTCGCTGTCCGCGTCGTAGTCGTCGTTGCCAGCGCAGTCGGCGTCGACCCCGTCGTACCAGGCGTCGAGCGCGCCTGGCGCCACGGCCTCGTCTGCGTCGTCGCAGTCGTCACCGCCGAAGGCAGCGTCGTCATGGCCGTCGGCGTCCGCGTCGAAGTCCGAGGCGCTGTCACAGTCGGCGTCGATACCGTCGTACCAGGTCTCGACCGCGTCGGGCGAGGTTCCCGCATCGGTGTCGTCGCAGTCGAGGCCGAGGGCGAACCCGTCGCCGTCGGCGTCGAAGTCGTCGTCGCCCGCGCAGTCCGCATCGACGCCGTCGTACCAGGTCTCCGCAGCGCCGGGAGCCACGCTCGCGTCGGTGTCGTCGCAGTCGCCCTCCCGCTCGGTGATGCCGTCGCCATCGGCGTCGTCCAGGCCGAGCGCGCTGAACGTGAGGTCGTCGATGCCGAAGGTGCCGACCGATTCGAGCGTCAGGCCATCGAAGGCCATGTCGGGGTCCAGACCGACGAACGCGGTGCCGGCGGCGAGCGTCGATGTGTACACGACGATTCCGTCGCTCCACAGCGTCAGGCTGACGGGATCTTCCGCGTCCAGCAGCGTGAACGCGACACCGGGCTGGTGCTCGGCGAAGTCCGCTTCCAGCAGCGCCCCGCCCTGCGCGGCGCGTACGCCGTTCGGAGCGGCGCCGTCCACGTCCGCACGCGCGGTGGCGTCCTCGAACGCGACGCCGCGGGCGGCGTAGGTTGTGCCGACGTCCGCGCCGTTCGCGAGCGTCTCGAAGTCGATGACGTCGGTCACGTCGAGAGACACCGCGGCGGCCCACGTCGCGGCGTCGGACCAGGTGCGAAGGTCGCCCGCGTCGACGATGCCGTCGCAGTCGTCATCGATCGCGTTGGCAAGAACCTCGTCCGCGACGGGACTGACGGACGCGTCGGCGTCGTCACAGTCGCCGCCATCCTCCGTGATCCCGTCGCCATCGTCATCGGAGGCGCTCGCCATCAGGGGACGCAGCGCGTCGAGGCCGATCCCGTCGGAGCCCGAGCGGATGACCAGCCGTGCGACATCGCCGTTGAACGTGAGACCGATGAACGAACCAGCGGGACGGTCGTCGCCAGCGAGGTCGAGCGACCAGCTCGCCAGGAGCGTGCCGTTGGGATCGTAGGCCGAGAAGACGACGGTTCCGTCGGGATCGAGGATCTGGAACGAGAGCCCGCGGATCGGAGACGTGAAGGTGAGGTCGGCGTCGTCTCCGGGGGCGACCCGCGCGCCGAGGGATTCCACCGGAACGGTGCCGTAGACCAGGTCATCCGTGAGGAGCGGGCGTGCGAACGCGAACGGACCGGTCGTCGTGACGCTCGTCCCGTCGCCGAGGTCTTCGAAGCCCCAGGTGCCCGCGGGCGTGCCGCGCCGCTCATCCACGTCCCAGTCCCACGCGTCGCTCTCAAGGCGAACCCGCACGGCGTCGTCGATCCAGCCGTCACAGTCGTCGTCCACGCCGTTGGCGGCGACTTCGGTGCGGGAAGGGTTCGCGGCGCCCAGCTCGTCGTCGCAGTCGTTCCCCCCGACCTGGGCATCGACGAATCCGTCGCTGTCACGGTCGGCGAAGTCGGGGGCATGCCGGTGGCTGTAGATCAGCCCTTCTCCGGTGTGCGCCAACGTGTCACCCGGTGCACCGAGCCAGGTGGTGGCGTGGCCCTCGTCGACGGTGGTGGCCAGCGCCGTTCCCAGGCTCGCGCCTGCGTTGGTCGCCACAAGGATCTGATCGGCGTCGAGGTCGAGCGGGTGCGCGGAGAAGCCTCCCGCCAATCCAGCGAAGACGTACGCGGCGCCGGCTCCTCCAGCAGCGACAGCCGCGTTCGGCGCGCTGACGATCAGGTCGTCTGTACCGTCAGCGTCCGTGTCCGCGCGGGACATGGCGGAGCCCAGGCGACCGGACCGGTAGGTGCCCTCGATGGACGGGGTCGCCGTGAGCGTCGTACCGGCGGCTGCGCCGGCGATGCTGCTGCCTGCCACGATGTAGACGCTGCCGTGGTCGGTTCCGGTGTAGCCGACCGTGTCGTGGTTCGGTGCGGACACGGCGAGATCGGCGCCAGCGCCTGCAAACGCGCCGGCGGTGAGCGTTGTTCCGAAGCGTCCGCCCGACGACGAACCCGCGAGGGTCACGGCGCTCGCGACGCTCGTGGCCCCGGGAAGTTCGAGCGCGGGCAGCACGTACACGAGGCCCGTGCTGGACGCACCGCCGACCGTGGCCAGCGGCGCGCCGAGGATCACATCCATGGTGCCGTCGTCGGCGAGGTCCGCGATGGCGACGCTGCGTCCGAGGGAGCCCCCCGCGACGACGCCGTCCACTGAGCTGCCGACGGTGGCGATGCTCCCGGAGGCGGGCAGGCTCGCGCCGCCGTAGACGGTCCATGCTGCGCCGATGTCGACGTCCGCGCCCGAGTCCGTCGTAGGCGCCCCGATCACGAGGTCGTCGTACCCGTCGCCGTCGAGGTCGCCGGCGGCGATGGCCTTCCCGAGGCGTCCTTGCGCGCTCGATTCGCCCAGCCAGATACGGCTCGCGCCCGAACGGCCGCGGGTGCCCCCGAGCACGAGATCGTCGAAGATGGACACGCTGCCGGCGCTGATGCCCGCGGCTCCGTCCTCCGGCGCGCCGCCGGCCAGGTCGAGGTGGCCGTCGCCGTCGAGGTCCCCGAGGGTCAGGGCCTGCGCGAAGTACGTCGCACCGCTGCTCCACTGGATCACGGTGTCGGCGTCGCTCGTCGCCAGGTCGTCCGTGCCGTCGTGAGGCAGGAACACCACGCTGGCCTGGCCACCGCCGACGGACGGTGAGCCAAGCACGATGTCGTCCTGACCGTCCCCGTTGATGTCACCGGAGGCGAGGGCGCTTCCCCCTGCGGCGAGATCGACCTCCGTGGCCCACGGCGCGCCCAGCTCGTCGGTAAATACACGCGCGCGCGCGGGACGCTGATCCGCCTGTCCGAACCAGACGCTGGTCCCGGACGAGAACGCTGCACGGCACGACCAGGGCAGTCCGGCGACAGCGCCGGCGTGGGAGCCCATCGCGCCGACGAATCCTCCTAGACCGCCATCGAAAGCGGGCACACCGAGATCCACATCATCGAGGACGACGGCGAGCTCGCCACGACCTTCCATGAGCCACGCCTGCACCCGACCGGCGCCGGGAGCGCCAGGGACCGTGAAGGCTTCCCAGCTCACGACGAACGTGCGCGTCGGGTAGGTTCCCAGGGTCTGCGTCGTCACCGTGGGCGCGTCGAGGTCGGACCAGAACACGGCCGCTCCGGTGAGCGCGGGGTCCGTCCCCGGGCAGGAGGGCGTGGACGAAGGCGGCGTGGAGAACCACAGCGCGCCGTCCTCCGCCACCTGCACGCTGTCGTAGGCCGTACCGTACCAGGTGAAGCTGAAGGGCAGATCGACGCGCTGCGTCCCGTTGGGTGCGATCGACAGCCGCGTCGCGCCTGACGTCGCGATCCAACGATGGGGCGGTCCGTTCGGCTCGAGGCTGTCGGTCCAGGCCGTTCCGCTGGCGTCGGGGCGTCCCGTACCGGCGTGCGCAGGGAGCGAAAGCGCGATCGAGGCAGGAAGCAGCAGCAGAGCGTGGCGCATGCGGAAGCCTAGCCGGGGACCGGGCGGGTGTCAGGGGGACCCCGCCAGCGAACCGATGTGCGCCGACGGCGTACCCCTCGCCGCATCGAGGCACACCCTCCCCACATCGGTACGCAAGCCTGCTCGGCTCCGCGTGACGACTGGTCGCTCTGTCCGCATCGTGCCATTCTCCTCCGCATGGGACTCATCCGTGCGCTCGAGGCGTGGGACATCGTTCGCGCGCGACCTCGTTACCGTTTGTGGGGGCTCGTCGTCAGCGCCGTGCTGGCTGGCTCGGTGTACGCGTCGGCGCGGAACGTCGTGAACCACCCGGCCGCGGGCGCCGCGGCGATGACGACGTTGATGGCCGTCTGGTGGCTCGGCGGCGTCATGCCCATGGCCGTCACCGCGGCGGTTCCGCTCGTGATGATGCCGGCGCTGGGCCTCGGCTCCGTCGCCGAGGTGGCGGGCCTCTACGCGGACCCGCTCAACGTCCTCATGCTCGGCGGGTTCCTGCTCGCCTTCGCGATGGAGGAGGTCGACCTCCACGCGCGTGTCGTACGCGCGCTCCTCGCGCCTGTCTGGGTACGCAGTTCACCGCGTCGCATGGCGTTCGCCTTGATGGTTGCGGCCGCGTGCGTCTCGGCCTTCATCAACAACACCGCCACCATGCTGATGATGCTCCCGACGGCGATGCTGCTCGCCAAGGCCTGCGGCGACGCCCCGCGCGTCCGCTCTGCCTTCGTGCTCGTCACGGCCTACGCATGCAGCATCGGCGGTGTCGCGACGCTGGTTGGCACGGCGCCGAACGCGGTGCTGGCCGGACTGGCCCCTCGCGTCGGCGGCGTCCAGCTCGGCTTCGTGCGCTGGATGGCCATCGGTGTGCCGTTCGTCGTGCTGGCGCTGCCGGTGGCGTGGTGGGTGGTGACCCGCGTGGCCTTGCCCTTGCCGTCCCCCGTGGGGACGCCGCCTGAGCGTCCGCAACAACATGCGTGGACACGCTCGGAGGGCATCGTGGCTGTCGCGATGGCCTCGTGCCTGACGCTCTGGCTCACGCGCAGCCCGCTCGACGTGGGTGGCGTCCATTGGGCGGGATGGGGAGGCTGGTTCGCCTCGAAGGTTGACGACGGCTACGTCGCGATGGCCATTGTGCTCGTGCTGTTCATGCTACCCGGCGAGCCGGTGCGTTCCATGGATCGACATGTCATCGCCGCGAACCACGGGGACGACGCCGGCGAAGACGCGTTCCTGCTGTCGTGGCGTCGCGCGTCGCGTGCGGTGCCGTGGTCCGTGCTGGTGCTGATGGGGGGTGGCTTCGCCATGGCCGAGGCCGTCACCGGCTCGGGCCTGTCGGCCGCGCTCGCGGACGCCATCGCGTCGCTCGGGTCACTCCCACCGCCGCTGCAGGTGTTCGCCATCAGCGCCGGGATTGCGTTCTTGAGCGCGTTCACGTCGAACACGGCGACGACGCAGCTCGCGCTGCCCCTGCTCGGTGCGGGGGCCGTGGCGGCGGGGGTGCCGCCCCTGCTCTGGATGGTACCTGCGACGATCGCCGCCTCGTGCGACTTCGCGCTCGCGGTGGGCACGCCGCCGAATGCCATCGCCGCGGAGGCAGGCGGGGTGCGTGCCGCCGACATGGCGTACGCGGGCGTTCTGCTCAATGTTCTGTGCGCGGGCGTGACGACGCTGGTCGTGCTCGTCATCGGCCGCGTCGTGCTCGTTCACTGAACCCCTTGACACCCATACGCGCGTTCAGTAAGTGGGTCGTATGGACGACCTCGCACCACGGCAACGCCAGCTCCTCGACTTCATCGCCGCCCACACCGACCAGAAGGGTATTCCGCCTACCCTCCGGGCTATCGGGGAGGCGCTCGGTATCCGCAGCACCAACGGCGTGAGCGAGCATGTCGACGCGCTCGTCCGCAAGGGCTACCTCGAGCGGGTAGGTGAGCGTGCCTCGCGTGGGCTTCGCTTGACGGCGCGCGCGACGGGAGGCTTCCGCGAGCAGGGCACGGTCGCCGTGCCGATCGTGGGTCGTGTTGCCGCGGGGCAGCCGATCCTCGCTGAGGAGAACTACGCAGGGACGCTGCATCTGGACAGCGCCATGATGCCGGCCAACGCCTCCGTGTTCGCGCTCGTGGTCTCCGGAACCTCGATGATCGAGGCCGGCATCCTGGATGGGGATTTCGTGTTCGTCCGTCAACAGGACGCGGCGCGGCCGGGGGACATGGTGGTGGCGATGCTCGACGGCGAGGCGACGGTGAAGCACTTCTGGCGCGACGGGGCCAACGTACGACTGGAGCCTGCGAACGCCGCGCTCCGGCCGATCCTCGTCGATGCGACGCGAGCCTTCCAGGTCCTTGGCGTCGTGATC
>JACCEE010826771.1_pt1 | contig 15870 bp, 14 predicted proteins | sample 7449931 | NCBI WGS metagenome assembly JACCEE01 (sample SAMN15323457, study PRJNA562643) | freshwater metagenome | isolation source: river surface water | place: USA:Blue River Watershed | collected 2017-08-19 | reverse complement strand
GAAGGAAAATGTTGATAAAGAACCGGTTTACTGACCTCTGCACGATCTGCGATGTCATCCATCGACGCAGCGTGAAAGCCCGAAACTGTGAAGACCTCAAGAGCGGCGGATAGAAGTAAGGCACGCCGTTCATCTCTTGGTAATCGTGCGCGGCCATCTAATCTCTCAGTGGTACTCATCGGCTTCATCGTACGAGATTGAATGGGAATTAACTAATAGAAACCAGTACGCTTGGTTCCCATCATGGAAAATCTTCGACTTCTGCTGGTACACGCTCACCCCGATGATGAAACCATCAATAACGGTGCCACCATGGCGCTTTATGTTGAGCGTGGCGCAAAAGTTACGCTCGTGACCTGCACGAGAGGTGAAGAGGGTGAGGTGCTGGTTCCTGAGCTGGAACACCTAGCAAGTAATAAAGAGGACAAACTTGGCAAACATCGCGAAGGCGAGCTAGCCGATGCGATGGCTGTTTTGGGAGTAAAGGACTTTCGATTTTTGGGTGCGCCTCACAAAATTTATAGAGATAGCGGAATGATGGATACCGAACCCAACAAACGTTCGGATAATTTTTGGAACGCGGATCTTGATGAGGCAAGTGCACACTTGGTTAAGATAATTCTTGAGGTAAAGCCGCAGGTAATGATTACTTATGATGAAATCGGTGGTTACGGACACCCCGACCATATTCAGGCACATCGCGTTGCTATGCGCGCTGCAGAGTTAGCCCGTGCAAAAGGATGGGAAATTAAAAAGATTTACTGGAATACGATTCCTAAATCGGTAATTGAGCAGGGAATAGAAGCGATGAAAGGCACTGGAAACCAGTTCTTTGGCGTTGATAAAGCGGAGGATTTTCCATTTGCCCAACCTGATGAGTTGGTAACAACAGTAATTGATGCAGAGTCATACGCGGAGCGGAAAATGCAGGCAATGAAGGCACATCCCACTCAAATCTCAGTTGATGGTCCCTTCTTTGCACTATCAGATAATTTAGGTTTCAAAGTTTGGGGACAGGAGTTCTACCGCTTGGTTTACGGCGAGAAGGGCAGTGATCGCAACCAAGATGGTCGCGAGATAGATCTCTTCTCAGGAATCTCCGCTACAGGCAATTGAATATGAGATTTTTATTCAACCTAATCTTTGGTGCTTTAGTTGGTGTATCTGGCACATTTCTACATAACTCTTACCGACCAGTTGGATTACTAATCTCAATTTTGGCGCTTTGGCTTGGACTTAAAATGGTAACCAATATGAATCGCACCAAGGTTTCACAACTAGCCTTTATCTTGGGATGGTTATTTGTGATTGTTCGTGCCTCGACTTTAGGCAATGGTGGAGAGGTTTTAATTGCAGCAAATCTCTACGGCAACTTCTTGGTATTTGGAGGAGTATTGATCTGTTTTGTTACCTTAGTTCGCAGAATTAAAATTTAATCCACTTCCAGCTTTGGCCTGTACTGGTATCTCTTACCTCTATACCTTTTTCCAACAGTAGATCCCTAAGCTCATCACTTTTAGTAAAATCCTTTGCACCGCGAGCAGAAATTCTCTGCTCCAGAAGTTGGATGAGCTCCTCGGTTAACTCTTTTTCGGGTAGCGCGAGCAGTCTTAAGCCAAATAACTCATCTACCCTCTCAAAAATATAAGCTCTCTCTTGATCTTGTAACTCGAGATCCTTTTCCACCGCGCGCAGCTTCAACATCGCCCTAGGGGTATCAAGATCATTAAGAAAATCCTGCAACATAGCCTCAACCAATTCTTTGGCACGAGCGGATTCCTTTGCTTCCATAACCTGCCACTGTTGGTACTTCTCGCGCCAGCGTTGCAAAGTTGAGTAAGCGGCGTTGATTGAGGCCCATGAAAGATCCATCTGGCTGCGGTAACGATTCTCTAGAAAACAAAAGCGAACAGCCAGCGGATCGATTCCGCGTTGTAGAACATCCTTTACTAAGACCACATTTTCAGCGCTCTTAGACATCTTGCGGCCTTCAAATAAGAGATGTTCACCATGAAGCCAAAGTGAAACCGCTTCAGAGCTGCCAGCTCCCGCTTTTACTAATGGATTAGATTGAGCTCTCTCATTTTCATGATGCGGAAAGCGTAGATCTATTCCACCAATGTGAAGATCGATATGTCCATTCAAATAATGCAATGACATTGCAGAGCACTCGATATGCCAGCCCGGAAAGCCTTTACCCCATGGGGTTTGCCAGATCATTTCAGCGCGATTGCCAGCAGACTTCCATAGCGCCCAATCTGCGTGAAATCTCTTGGCACCACCTTCGCTGAACTCATAACGATGGCCCGGCTTCAAAGCATCCAAACGGTTGCCACTTAGTTCGCCATAGCTTTGAAATTTGGCGGCGGAAAAGTAAACCGAATCATCATCTCCAACATATGCATAATCCATAGCGATGAGTTTCTTAATATGCTCAATCATTAAATCAATGCATTCACTGGCTCTGGGATACTTATCAGCTGGCAAAATATTCAGCGCCGCTAAATCGGCATGAAACTTGGACTCATAATCTCTAGCTATTGCGAAGGGATCACGTTTTTCTAACTTGGATTGGGACAACATCTTGTCCTCTTCAAAATCATCACTCATGTGGCCTACATCAGTTATGTTTTGAATTAATCTGACTTTATAACCGGAAAATTCCAAAGCTCGCTTTACCAAATCACCTAACAGAAAGGTTCTTAAATTTCCGACATGAGCATCTCTGTAAACCGTCGGGCCACAGCAGTAAATCCGAATACTTTCGCCATCTGAACTGTGTACCCCGGCCAACTGCCTGGACAGGGTGTCATAGATCTGAAGCGTCTTGGGCTCTATTATCTCGCGCTTCATACCCACCTATTCTGTAGGATATGAGCCATCGAGTCACCAATGGTCAGTCAAGAATGGCCATAGAAAATTTGAGGAGTAGAACATGACTTATGTGATTGCCCTTCCTTGTGTGGATGTAAAGGACAAGTCATGTATCGAAGAGTGTCCGGTGGATTGCATCTACGAAGGCGATCGCATGATGTACATCCAGCCTGATGAGTGTGTTGATTGCGGCGCCTGCGAGCCGGTCTGTCCGGTTGAGGCGATTTACTACGAAGATGATGTTCCATCACAGTGGAATGAATACAAAGAGGTAAATGCAGAGTTTTTTGATGAGATCGGATCCCCTGGTGGCGCCAGCAAGGTTGGCCCAATTGCAAAGGATCATCCGAAGCTACTTCAGATTCAAAAGAAGCCAGCTGAATAAGGGGTCCTTATCAAGCTTCCTGACTTTCCTTGGGATGCTCTAGCCCCATACGGGCAAAGAGCACGCTCTCACCCGCAAGGAATCATTGATTTATCCCAAGGCACACCGGTTGACCCGACACCAGAGTTCATTCAAGAGGCTCTTCGCGCCAACTCCAACTCACCTAGTTATCCCGTAACTACTGGAGCTGCGGAGTTAAGAGCGGAGCTACGTCGTTATTGCATAGAGGTTTTAGGCGCCTCGGGAGAGTTTGATGTTTTGCCAACCATTGGTTCTAAGGAGATCGTGGCCTTACTTCCTTTCTTGCTGCAGGTGAAAAAACTTTTAATCCCAGAGATTGCTTACCCCACATATAAAGTCGGCGGAATTTTGGCTGGAGCGCAGGTAATTGAAGTTGATATAGATGCGGCCCATTGGCCCACCAACGGTGTTGATTTAGCGTGGATTAACTCGCCTTCAAATCCAACTGGAAGAGTGCAAAGTGACGCCGAGCTAGTTGCGGCAATTGAGTGGTCACGCAATTCGGGTGCGGTGCTGGCCAGCGATGAGTGTTACCTGTCTTTTCCAGATACCAAGCAAGGTAGGTCGGTTCTATCGCTAGCTAACGGAAACAACAAAGGCCTACTGGCTATTCACTCATTATCAAAACGTTCCAATTTGGCTGGCTACCGTGGATCTTTTATCGCAGGTGATGCCCAACTAATCAAACAACTTCTAGAAATTAGAAAACACATGGGCATGATGGTTCCGCTTCCAGTTCAGATGGCAACCGCTGCAGCTTTGAAGGATGAGACACATGTTCAGCAACAGGCGGTGCGCTACAAAAACCGTCGTGCAGTTCTAAGAGCAGCATTAGAGAGATTGGGATTTAAAGTGGAGTTTTCTGAAGCGGGACTTTATTTATGGTGTAGCCGCGGTGAAGAGGATTGGCAAACCGTTGCTTGGTTCGCAGATCGTGGGGTCTTGGTAACTCCTGGGAGTTTCTATGGGGATAAAGGTGCGCGTCATGTTCGTATCGCCTTGACCGCAACCGATGAAAAAATCAATGAAGCTGCAAAACGTCTGGACGCCTAACTAAAAATGGTCACGAAAGGGATTTTGCTAGTTGGCGGAAAAGGTACTCGTTTAGCGCCCCTAACCAATAACACACCAAAGCCAATGTTGCGGGTGGCAGGAAAGCCAGTTACAGAACATCAGATTGTTAAGGCGCGTAACTCCGGAATTACAGAGCTGGTGCTGGCAACCTCTTATCTGGCAGAGGTTTTTGAACCTTACTTTGGTGATGGTTCAGAGTTTGGAATCTCCATTACCTATGCTGTTGAAGAGACACCACTTGGAACTGGTGGTGCTATCGCAAACGCTGCCAGTAAGTTGGAGTTGGCAGAAAATGATTCTGTCGTAATCTTTAATGGTGATGTATTAAGCGGTCATAATCTTGATGAACAGATTGCTTTGCATGAAAAATCAAACTCCGATGTGACCCTTTACTTGACCAAGGTTCAAGATCCACGCGCTTATGGCTGTGTTCCAATTGACCAACAAGGTCGAGTACAAAGCTTTTTAGAGAAGATGGAAAATCCAATCGCAGACACCATCAACGCAGGTTGCTACATATTTCGTACCCGTGCCATTAAACAGATTCCAAATGGCCAAGTTGTAAGTGTTGAGAGAGACACCTTTCCAAAGTTACTCGCAGAGGGTTTCAATTTATTTGGTTATTTAGATAATAATTATTGGATTGATATGGGCACTCCACATTCATTTATTAGAGCCTCAAAGGATTTGATTCTTAAACCGGAGCTATCAACCGCTACTAGTGGAGTGGTAAATAATTCTCTAATCGCTTCAAATGCCAAGATTCATCCCAGTGCCCGGATTGGAGAGGGTTCAACAATCGGGGATGGGGTGCTAATTGACCAGAACTGCATCATTTATGGCTCGATGATCTCAAGCCAGGCAACTATCGGGGCGGGTAGTGAGATTCGAGATAGCTACATTGCATCAGGCAAAGAGATTCCACCCGATAGCAAACTCATCGGCCAGATAATTGGCGAATAAAACTCAAAATCTCAACAATTGAGAGATATCTCAACAAAATACCCCTAAAAATCTGAATTTTTACCCAGATTTTTGGACTCCGCCGCTTGACTCCAGGGAATAACACGCGTGTAATTCTCCCCATTGGGCCCTCCGTAAGGTGTGGGCCACTGTCTTAGGAGTATTGCTAATGACTGATGCTCGTCGCATAGAGCAGACTTTCATTCCCGGTCCAAGCATCCAATTGGGTAATGGCGAAATCGTTGAACTGTCATGGCAGGAGCGAGCGCTATGTGCCCAAACCGATCCAGAAGCATTCTTCCCTGAAAAAGGTGGTTCAACCCGTGAGGCTAAAAGAGTCTGTCTCTCTTGCGAGGTCAGACAAGAGTGCTTGGAGTATGCACTCGCTCATGATGAACGCTTTGGCATCTGGGGCGGTCTATCTGAACGCGAACGTCGTCGCCTCAAGCGCCGACCCGCGTAATTCCCATCCATATAAAAACTTCTATTTTTATTTAAGCCAGAGGCGGTGAAATGCCGACTTCCAAACAATTTGTAACCGCCATCATCGTTTCTCATGATGGTGCACTTTGGCTGCCTGAAGTTGTTGCATCACTCGCCAAGCAACGTCGCACCATAGATCAAGTAATTGCGATTGATACAGGTTCGCAGGATAGCTCTGTAAAACTACTAAAGAGCGCCGGCATAACCACTATTGTTACTGATCGCGATAAAGGTTTTGGCGCGGCCGTTAGCGAGGCTTTAGCAAGTTCAAAATTGAAAACCGCCCCTAGTGAATGCACAGAATGGTTGTGGTTGATTCATGATGATTGTGCGCCCGCCGCAAATGCATTAACCGAGTTATTAGCTGCAGTAGAGGAGCGACCAAGTGTTGCGGTTGTAGGACCAAAATTACGTGGTTGGCATGATCGCAATCATTTGTTGGAAGTTGGCGTAAGTATCGCCGGCAATGGAGCGCGTTGGACCGGTTTGGAGTATCGAGAAGCGGATCAAGGTCAACATGACAATGTCAGCGAGGTTTTGGCGGTAAGCACGGCGGGTGCACTAATAAGGCGTGATGTTTTCGAGGAGTTGGGTGGTTTTGATCCCGAGCTAACTTTATTTAGAGATGATGTTGACTTTGGTTGGCGGGTTCACACTGCTGGACATTCGATAATCGTCGCACCTCAAGCTGTTGCCTATCACGCTGAAGCGGCAGCCAATGAAAGACGAAGCATCGATGTTTCCGGAACCTTCCTTCATCGTCCACTGTTGTTGGATCGCAGACATGCAGCCTATGTGTTACTTGCGAATGCATCTTGGTGGCTAATGCCGCTGATTGCATTGCAGTTATTGAGCGCCTCATTTGCCCGTGCGATTGGATATTTGCTCGCAAAATTACCCGGATATGCTTTAGATGAAATAGCGGCGGTTGGATTGTTGATATTGCAGCCGCAGGATCTAATTCGCGCCAGAAGAAATCGGCGCAAGCATCGTTTGGTTTCATCTCAGGTAATTGCCCGCTTTGTTCCGCCGCGTGGATCACAACTGCAATTGGCAGTAGAGAGGACGCGAGCCGCAATTTCTCGAACTTGGCGAAACAGCTCCCTACATGAGGATAAAACATCCGTTACGAGTTCAGCTTTGGATTTAAATGATGAGGCGTTAGAAAATGCTGATATCGAACTTGTTAAGCCACCGTCACCAATATCTTGGTTACTAAAGCGTCCGATACTCTCCATTTCCATATTGGTTTTTATCATTACCTTGATTTCTTCCAGATCAAGATTCGGAACTATCGTCGGTGGAGCTTTACCTGAAACACCTTCTAGCGCTTTAGATTTGTTGCGAATGTACTCAGATTCCTGGCACACCGTTGGATTGGGCTCCAGTGCGAATGTGCCACCCTGGGTGGCTTTCATTGGAATTGCAGCCCTACCCTTTGCTGCTAACTCATCGTTGTTTGTAACATCACTTTTTATTGCAGCGGTACCGATGGCGCTCTGGGGAGCTTATTCACTGGCAAGAAAATTTACCGAACTACATTTCTTAGCTCTAGGGGCGGCGCTACTTTACGCTTTTTCACCAGCAACTTTGGCCGCTATAAATAGTGGACGGCTCGGAACAGTCGTATTGGTTGTTATTGGACCTTGGTTTGTGCGTGCACTTTTTGGATTAGAGCAGCTAGAAAATCTAGGCTGGCGCAAGACCTGGTGGCTAGCATTATTGCTTTCAATTGTCTGCGCCTTTTCACCGCTAGCTTTTATGACAATTGTTTTATGGCAGTTCATTTTGGTGATTTTTGATGTTGTCGCTTTCAATTCGAAAATAAATCCATTATCTAAAGAGTTATTTGATCGCAAAAATTCTCGTCGTATTGCTCTCATTGCCACGCCAATAATCGTAAATGCGCCCTGGTCATTGGAGTTCATTCTGCACCCATCGAGAATCCTCTTAGACCCAGGTTTAACGATTGGGGGCGGTGAAGTTTTCTCAATTATCTTGGCGAACCCAGGCGGTTTGGGTGCGCCACCAATTTGGATGATCTCTCCGATTCTGTTGATCGCTTTAATTGCTACCTTTGTAAGCAAAACAGCGCGCTTAGGTGAGATTGCGCTGTTTTTTATTGGCCTGGCTGCCATTTTGGGCTCAAGACAGGTTGCAGGTCACGGCAGTTTTGAAGCCGAAAGTCTATGGGTGGGTTCGCTGCTGGTAATTCCAACTTTAACCGCTTTATTGGCGGCAGTAACAATGGTCGATCATTATGTTCCAAGCCTGTCTGAATCACACATTGACTATCGTCATGTATTGCTCGGAGTTACCAGCGTACTTGCGACGTTTTCAATTTTATCCTCGGCAACTTGGTGGGTTTCAGGCGCCTCTAAAACTCCACTGCACACTAAGCAAAACTCGGCACTACCAGCATTTTTGAGCGCAAATGCCCAAACTGTCGATAAATTCAAAACCTTAGTTATTAGAAATAATGGAGGTCGGATTAATTATTTTATTGCTAGAGATAGTGATCTAAAACTTGGAGAGCCGGATGTAATCACTGGACTTTCTCCTGTAGTGACCAAGGCAATTAATGATCTAGTTGCCGGTTCTGGGGTCTCAAGTAGCCAAGTCTTTGCAGAGTTTGGAATCCGCTACATATTTATGTCCCGCCCATTAGATGATGATCTGGTAAGAACAATTGATGGGGCAGGTGGATTTACAAGAGCAGCTGACACAAATGAAGGTATTTCTTGGAAAGTCCCGGGCGCTTTGGGACACATCTCATTCCTGTCTGACGATGGAATGTATTCGGTGCTACCAAGTGGAGATATTGGCGCGCAAGGTTCTCTGACAACAACCGGAACCATCGTAATCACAGAAAAATACGACAATCGCTGGAGGTTATTACTAAATGGAACCTATGTTCCAGCTACCGTTACAGAGAATGGGATTCCAAGATTTAGAGTTTCCGAACCTGGAGAATTCATTATCTTCCACGATGCAACATCACGACGCGGTTGGATATCACTTCAGCTAATCACCTTAATTACTTTGGTAATTCTCGCTCTTCCAGCACGGCGCAAGAGAAGTCAGATGCGTGAGGAGGAGTTATCGTGAAAGAAACCCGAGCCTCATTCGCCCTACTTTTCTTTATCATTGCGGCTCATATCGCCTACTTGTTGCCGCAGACTGGGTCATCAAGCGAGATTACTCAAAGTTATGCGGCAACGGTCTGCCCCGGATCCATTGGGGATGCCCGTTCAACAAATTTGCTTCCCAGTAAAAGCACTTTGATTCGCGAACTTTCCCAACCTAATTCCAAACTTAGAAAGAATGGGAAGGGCAGTTACTCCATCTCCCAGAACGCCCTATTTGTAGATGGAACCTCCACCAATGTCACGCAAATTCAATCCAAGGCAAATCGCTGGACCGCCGCTCTCACCTGTTCTGACAGCAGCAAAACGGCTTGGTTTGTCGGTGGCACCGCAAATGTTACGAGTCAATCTAAATTAGTTTTGGTAAATAGCGGACTTGGAGATGCCATTGTTGATGTTACGAGTTTCTCAGAAAATGGTCGTGGCGCTACGGTGCCGATAACCATCAAAGCATCTTCGGAAAAAGTCATCAGAGTTGATAGTTTTGATCCAGGCGCAACGCGAATAGTTTTGAAGGCTGAGACTCGAAGTGGACGTGTAGTTGGTTATCTTTTAGATGAGAGGGTTCGCGGCCTTAACAACATCGGTGCTGATTTTGTGGCTCCCATTTCCAAAGCTGAGCAATCTCTTGTCATTGCATCCTTGCCTGTTCGATACGGCGGAAACAGCAAAGCCGTTCACACCGTGAGGATTATGAGTACTGGCCAGGTAGATGCAAATGTCAGTATAGAAGTTGTATCGCCTGAAGGCGTTTTTATTCCAGTTGGGTTTGATGATGTGAAACTTGAAGCCCAGCAGGTAAAGGACTTGGATTTATCTGCCGTAGATATGGGCAGCAAAACTTTTGCACTCAAGATTTCGAGCTCGGCACCAGTGGTTGCCGGAGTACTTACTTCTGTAAAGAGTGGTGCGGTATCTGACTTTATGTGGAGTGCACCTTCACAAAGTTTTGGAAATGTTGCCTTGAACCTCTATGGATTAGAGCCCACAGTTACCTTTGTCGCTGAACGGATTCAAGTCATTGTGAATTGGCGAGATAACAAAGGAAAGCAGTTCAGCAAGAGTCTGATTGGCGATGAAGTTTTGAGTTGGAAGGTTCCGCCCAACACACGGTTAATGACCTTTACTAATCAAACCGGCGCCAGGGCGGCCATGAATTGGATCTCAAGGGATGGGGTCACCCATCTTCTCTTAGCCTCCGGTACAAGCCTGGAGAGCGCTTCTAAACCAATTGCTGATATCGCGGTGATTCAACCAACTAGATAGAGGAACTGCTTGAGTGAGAGCGACTTGATTACCCGCCAATCCAAGTTTTTACAGGATTATCAGACTAATCTCACGCCATGACCAGTAATAGTGGTGCTGACTCCCATCGGAGCAATTCACAGCTTCCCAGCGTGGTCGGTCGACGCTGCACTAGATCGGGCTGTTTATCCAATGCGGTGATGACACTGACTTACATTTATGCCGATTCCAGTGCGGTGTTGGCACCGCTTTCCACCTTTGTAGAACCTCATGCATATGATCTCTGTGAACAACACTCAGAGAAGTTAACAGTTCCAAAGGGTTGGAGTGTTATTCAGAATAAATCTGATCTCCCAGCGCCAAAACAATCCACCCAAGATATTTTGGCTATTGCTGAAGCAATCCGCCAAGTTGCAAAACAAGAGAGTAACGCGCAGCCTTTAGCACCTGAAATTGGTAGGAGAGGCCATCTTCGCTCTATTCCAAAACAAGATTGACCAAAAATGAATCTTGAAATCATCAATAGAATTATCAAGGCCTACGACATCCGCGGCTTAGTTGATGATGAACTTTCAGTTGATTTTGCCTTTGCACTAGGAATCTCTTTTGCAAAGTTCGTAGAGGCGCAGCGGGAACCTGCCACAGTTATTGTCGGTGAAGATATGCGTCCCTCCTCTCCAGATTTGGCCACTGCTTTTTCTGACGGGGTAACCTCTCAAGGGCTTGATGTAATAAGAATTGGTTTGTCATCAACTGATCAGCTTTATTTCGCTTCCGGTCATTTAAATCTACCCGGCGCAATGTTTACGGCAAGCCACAATCCAGCTGCATATAACGGGGTTAAGTTGTGTAAAAGTGGTGCGAAGCCAATCGGTCAAGAGTCTGGCTTGCTATGGATAAAGAACCAGATAATCGGCTCTCTTCAGGAAGGCTTCCCAATTCCTAATAGGCCAGTTGGAAAGGAAACCCAACGTGATTTGCTGCCCGAATACGTCTCTTATCTATTTTCCTTGTTTCCCAAAAACATCTTTGATAATAACTATCAGGGCCGTCCTTTAAGAATTGCTATAGATGCAGGAAATGGAATGGGTGGTCATACCGCTCCTGCGGTAATGCGGGAAATAAATGCACAGGTAGATGGAATCTACTTTGAGTTAGATGGAACATTTCCAAACCATGAAGCCAACCCCATTGAGGCCAAAAATTTGGTTGATTTGCAAGAATTAGTAAGAGAAAAATCGGCGGACATTGGACTGGCTTTTGATGGGGATGCGGATAGATGTTTCCTAGTAGATGAGAAAGGAAATTTAGTTTCGCCATCTGCTCTAACAGCATTAATAGCTGAGCGTGAGCTAAAGAAATCTCCTGGCGCACCAGTGATTTACAACCTTATTTGCTCCCGAGCGGTACCTGAGGTAATTATTGAAAACGGCGGTGTGCCACTTAAGAGTCGAGTCGGACACTCCTACATAAAGAAAATGATGGCCGATCATGATGCGGTCTTTGGTGGAGAACACTCTGGCCACTTCTACTTTAAGGATTTTTGGTGTGCGGACTCTGGAATGCTGGCGGCATTGCACGCTATAGCCGCGCTATTGGACACTCAAACACCGCTCTCTGAGTTAATGCTCAAGTACAACACTTACTATCTAAGTGGTGAGATAAATACTCAGGTTTCAGATCCACTACGGACTATTGCTCAAATTCGGGAGCACTTCTCAGATTCAGATTCAATTGGGTCAAATGAACCAATACTTTTTGATGATTTAGATGGTCTAACGGTCTCTGCTGCTGATTGGTCTTTCAATGTTCGACCCTCAAATACCGAGCCATTATTGCGGTTGAATGTAGAGGCGCGCTCTGAAGCGGAGATGCTGAAGCTTCAAGAGCTGGTGTTGCGGCTTATGGCAAACCGCTAAACTAAGCCAAAATTCAGCGCTCTCGAAGGGGATTTAACCAAGTGAATCTAGCTACCGCAACTACGCCAAAACATGACATCGCTAACCCAGCGCTAGCCGCAGAGGGCAAAAAGCGCATTGAGTGGGCAGAACGCAACATGCCGGTTCTTGCGCAGATCCGTGAGAGATTTGAAAAAGAGAAGCCATTCAATGGAATTAGGTTTTCTGCCTGCATGCACGTTACTACAGAAACTGCGAATCTAATGCGCGCTTTGAAAGCTGGCGGTGCAGAGATTGCACTATGCGCATCAAACCCACTTTCGACTCAAGATGACACCGCTGCAGCGTTGGTCCACGAATATGGCATCAGCGTATTTGCCCGTAACGCTGTAGATCGTGATGGTTATTACGCGCACATCAATGCTGCGCTAGATATTGAGCCACATCAAGTTTTTGATGATGGTTGTGACTTGGTAAATACTTTGCACACAACCCGCAAAGAGTTACTACCGAATATTGCGGGTGGTTGTGAAGAGACAACCACCGGTGTAATCAGATTGCAGCAAATGGCACAGGATGGTGCGTTGACATTTCCAATGATTGCTGTAAATGACACAGACACCAAGCATATGTTCGATAATCGCTACGGAACTGGACAATCAACTGTCGATGCAATCTTCCGCGCTACCAACCAACTATTGGGCGGAAAAGTATTTGTTGTCGGAGGTTTTGGTTATTGCGGAAAGGGTGTCGCAGAGCGCGCCCGTGGTATGGGTGCCGATGTTGTCATCACTGAAATTGATCCAACCAAGGCGTTGGATGCTCTAATGCAGGGTTATCGAGTCATGCCAATGCTTGAGGCAGCCAAAATTGGTGATGTCTTTGTAACGGTAACTGGAAATCGCACAGTACTGACCGCGGAACATTTTGCGGTTATGAAAGATGGAGCGATTTTGGCTAACGCTGGCCATTTTGATATCGAGATTGATGTTGCTTGGCTGGAGAAAAATACCAAGAAGAATCCACGTATTCGCCATCAAACCGATGAGTATGTTCTTTCCAACGGCAATCGTCTATTGCTTATCGCCGAGGGTAGATTGGTAAATCTAGGTGCGGCAGAGGGTCACCCAGCTGTCGTTATGGATATGTCATTTGCTGATCAAGCTCTCACAGCAGAGTGGTTGGTGAAGAATGCCAAAAACCTAACTCCTGGTGTTCATTACGTTCCAACTGAAATTGATAAAGAGGTTGCTTCCTTAAAGCTAAAGAGCATGGGTGCAAAGATCGACACCTTGACTCCAATCCAGGTTGAGTATTTGAACTCCTGGAAGCACGGCAGCTAATGACCTCGGTTATGGTCGTCGATGACGACCAAGATCTTGCTGAGATGCTCGGCATTGTTTTGAATGGCGTTGGCATTGAGGTAGATCTAGTAAGTCGAGGCGATGAAGCGGTTGAGGTTTTTCGCAACAACCCACCAGATTTAGTTTTGTTAGACATTATGTTGCCAGGCATGGATGGCATCGAGGTGTGCAAACAGATTCGCAAGCAATCGGTACGAGTGCCTATCGTCATGCTCACAGCAAAAAGCGATACCCATGACATCGTAAAAGGTTTAGAGGCCGGTGCTGATGATTACATGGTCAAACCATTTAAACCTTCTGAATTGGTAGCGCGTATTAGAACAAGATTGCGTCGTGCCGGTGGAGAGATTTCCAGCAATCTAACAATTGGCGATCTGGCTATCGACATTGTTGAACACACTGTTACCCGTGGCGGAAAAGAGATTCCACTTACTAGATTAGAGTTTGATTTACTCGTGGCTCTAGCAAAAGAGCCTGGCCGAGTTTTTACGCGAGAGGCTTTGTTGGGCGAGGTTTGGGGATATCGACACTCAACCGATACCAGGTTGGTGAATGTTCACGTTCAGAGATTGCGGGCCAAAATCGAACATGACCCGGAAAATCCAACGATTATCAATACAGTTCGTGGCATTGGCTATAAAGCAGGCGCAACAGGCCACAGAGGCTAATCAGGAACTGGAATTTGCGTGTTTGTACCAAGTTATTTTCGCAAATCGCTATTCCGCAGAGTTTTTGCGGTTTCGGGTTTAATCTCTATCGCAATTATCTATCTTCTAGGCTCGAATCTATATGGTCGCATCTCAGATGGAATCTTTGATGAAAAGATAAGTGCCTCAATCTCCGAAGCGCAATCTGCAATTCAATATGCTGATTACAGGTTTATCGTCTCGGGGGTTAGCACTACAACTGATTACAAGTCATTGATTTCCGAGATTGTTAACTCCAGCAATTTAAGCGCAAAGGAATCAGGCCGTGAGGTTGCCTTGCTGCAGAGCTCCGACCGAGAGATTCGCGGTATACCTGCAGTTTCAACCTCCAATTTCCTTGAGCCAAGTTCAATATCGCCTCAGTTTAGGGAGAGGGTTAGAAGTAGTGATCAATTGGTTTGGCGTAAAACGAATTTGGTATATGTAAATGGCGAGAGCTTAAACGGCATAGTAATCGGTAGACAATTAACTCTGCCAAAAGTAGGCAAGTATGAGATGTATGTACTTTTTGGTTTTGATGCCCAGCAACGGACCATTGATTTAATTGGTAGGTCTATGTGGGGTACTGGTTCCCTTCTTGTAGCTTTGATTATGATTGTTGCATCTGTGGTTCTTCGCCAAGTAATCAGGCCGGTAAAATATGCCGCTGAAATCGCTGAGCAGTTGACCTCTGGAGATTTATCGAAACGTATGGAGGTTAAAGGAGAGGATGAAGTCGCCCGATTAGGCCAGGCATTTAATGAGATGGCTGACACTCTTGAGCAACAAATCTCTCGATTAGAGAATCTCTCTCGCCTACAGCAGAGATTTGTTTCAGATGTCTCTCACGAGCTTCGCACCCCCTTAACAACAATCAGAATGGCATCTGATGTTATCCATTCCGCAAAGGATGGTTTTGATCCCAATATTTCTCGCAGTGCAGAATTATTGGTATCTCAGATTGATAGATTTGAAAATCTGCTTTCCGATCTTCTTGAGGTAAGTAGATTTGATGCTCAAGTAGCAACACTTTCTTTGGATCAAATCGATGCTATTTCATTGGTCCGGCGCTGTGTAGATGATCTAGGAATAGCCTCCAAGGAGAGAGCAGCCCAATTCCATCTCAGCTGCCCGGAGCATCCTGTACTTATAGAGGCTGACTCCAGACGGTTAGAGCGCATCATGAGAAACCTTTTGGCAAATGCAATTGATCACTCGGAGGGCAAACCCATTCACCTGACCATTAAAGAAAACGAGTCAGCAATATCAATTTCAGTTCGTGATTACGGAGTTGGATTAACTGAATCCCAGATTGAAAGAGTCTTTGATCGTTTTTGGCGAGCCGATCCTTCCCGCTCCCGCGAAAGAGGAGGCACGGGTCTTGGTCTAGCTATTGCGAAGGAAGATGCAATGCTTCAAGGTGGTGTCATCAAGGTGTGGGGAGAGTTGGGCAAAGGTTCTAACTTTGTTTTGACTCTGCCAAAGGTAAGTGGTTCTGTATTTAATGAGTTTCCACTTTCAGAGATTCCCACAAAATAGTTTTAACTTTTTACCTTAATGCTGATCTTTGATCAGATATCTTTCTATGATTTCAAAAAGTTTAGGAGAAGTTGTAGATGGTTTACGGAGTTTGGTATTCCCTGAATTCTGCATAATTTGCCAAAGAGAGTTTGTAGATGTTTGTGCAGAGTGCATCACGCCATGGCAATCCTCTCCTACGAGATTCACTAT
>JACCEE010030543.1_pt1 | contig 15881 bp, 11 predicted proteins | sample 7449931 | NCBI WGS metagenome assembly JACCEE01 (sample SAMN15323457, study PRJNA562643) | freshwater metagenome | isolation source: river surface water | place: USA:Blue River Watershed | collected 2017-08-19 | reverse complement strand
GGCACTGTGGGCCAAGACTTAGATGACGACGTGGTGACTGGCATCATCATCATGCGCAAAGGTGAAAACCCCAGCGTGGTGTTGAAAGGTGTGAAAGAACGCATTGACGACCTCAATGCCCGCGTGTTGCCACCAGGCGTGCAAATCGTGCCGTTTTATGACCGCAGCTGGTTGATGGGCAAGACCCTCACCACCGTGTTCAAAAACTTGGTCGAAGGCGCGTTGCTCGTGGCACTGGTGTTGTACTTGTTCTTGTCCAACATGCGCGCATCGCTGGCTGTGGTGGTGGTCATTCCCCTCTCGCTGCTAGCCACTTTCATGGGCCTCAAGATCATGGGCGTGCCTGCCAACTTGCTGAGCTTGGGCGCGATGGACTTTGGCATCATCGTGGACGGCGCGGTGATCGTGGTGGAAAACATCATGCACCGTCTGGCCGAACGTGGCGAAGGCATGAACGAAAAAGAACGCCGCACCCTCATCACCGAAGCCACCAACGAAGTGGGCCGCCCCACTTTGTTTTCGATGCTCATCATCATTGCAGCGCACATTCCTATTTTTGCGCTGCAGCGTCACGAAGGCCGTATCTTCCAGCCCATGGCTTTGTCGGTCACGACGGCGCTGGTGGGCTCGTTGATTTTCTCGCTCACCCTTGTGCCATTGCTGGCGTACTGGATGCTGCGCAAAGGCATCCCCCACGGCGACAACGCGGTGGTGGCATGGGCCAAACGCGTGTACGAACCCGTGCTGGCGTGGGCCATCGCCCAACCACGCAAAGTGGTGACCATGGCCGTGTCTGGCTTTTTCCTCTCCATGGTGGTGGCTTCACAACTGGGCTCGGAGTTTTTGCCAGAGCTCAACGAGGGCACGATTTGGGTGAACGTGCGCTTACCTGCCAGCATCTCGAACGATGAAGCCGCCAAAACTTTGCACAACGTGCGCAAAGCCTTAATGACCGTACCCGAGGTACGCACCACGGTCTCCAAAGCGGGTCAACCCGAAGACGGCACAGACCCCAAAACCATCAGCATGGCCGAAGTGTTTGTGGATGTTAAGCCGCCCGAACAATGGCGCAAAGGTCTCACGCGTGAACAACTCATTGAAGACATGGACCGCGCCGTGTCTGTGCTGCCTGGTATGCAACCCACGTTCTCGCAGCCCATTCGTGACAACGTGCTGGAATCAATCTCGCAAATTGACGGCCAAATCGTCATCAAAATATCAGGCGACGATCTTGACGTGCTGCGCCACACCACCGAAGCGGTGGAAAAAGAAATTCGCCATGTACGCGGTGTCTACCGTGCCGAGATTGACCGCCAAGGTGAACTGCCTCAGCTCTTGATCGACATCGACCGCGAACGCGCCGCCCGCTTAGGTCTGAACGTGGGCGACATTGAAGACGTGATCGAAACCGCCTTGGCCGGCAAAGCCACCACCAACCTGTGGGAAGGCGAACGCCGCTTCACCGTGGCTGTGCGTTTGTCAGAGCAACGTCGCGCCATGGTCAACCTCGACAGCATCTTGATTCCCACACCCAACGGCGGCAGTGCCCCCTTGAGCAGTGTGGCCAGCATTCGTGAAAGCAGTGGTGCGATGAACATCGCGCGTGAAGCGGGCCGCCGCACCATGGCCATTGGTATCTTCATCAAAGGCCGAGACATGGGCTCGATCGTGGCTGACATGAAAGATGCGGTGGCGAAGAAAGTAGAGATTCCACGCAACTACGCCCTCACGTGGTCAGGCGAGTTTGAAAACCAAGAACGCGCCATGCAACGTTTGGCCGTGGTCGTGCCCATCTCTCTCTTGCTGATTTTTGTGTTGTTGTTTGACGCATTCAGCTCGTTCAAAACCGCAGGCCTGATTTTGATCAACGTGCCCTTGGCCTTGATTGGTGGCTTTGTGGCGCTGTGGATTTTCAGCATCCCGCTGTCGGTGTCTGCGGCCATTGGCTTCATTGCGCTATCGGGCCAAGCCGTGCTCAACGGTGTGGTGATGCTGTCGGTGTTTCAACAGCTGCGCAATGCGGGCTACACGGTGCTCGATGCGGTGAAAGAAGGCGCGTTGCAACGCCTGCGCACGGTGCTGATGACCGCCATGTTGGCAGCACTGGGCTTGCTGCCCATGGCCTTGAGCCGAGACATTGGGTCTGAAACCCAACGCCCCTTGGCCATCGTGGTGATTGGTGGTTTGGTCACCGCCACACTGCTGACGCTGGTGGTGCTGCCAGCGCTGTATGTGGCTTGGTTCTCTAAGCCACCTGCACCTGCGAAAGCCTAAACCTCAAGGCAGCAAATCTGCGCCCTTGAGGTAATCCATCTTGCCCACATCCACACCGTTGTGGCGCAAGATGTTGTAGGCCGTGACCGTGTGGAAGTACAAGTTAGGCATCACCCACTGGTACAAAAAGTCACGGCCTTTGAGCTTCAAAACGCGCTCGGGGCCTGCGGGGAATGAAATCACTTTGTCTTCCGCACCCACCAAGCTCTCGGCTGTGACGGTGTGCAAGAAATCAATCGTCTTGGTAATACGCGTTTGCAGCTCTTCAAACGTGGTTTCTGTGTCTTCAAACTTGGGGGCTTCCATGCCACTCAAACGTGCAAAGCCCAGCTTGGATGCATCACACGCAATTTGCACTTGCTTGGTCAATGGAAACATATCAGGTGCCAAGCGCGCGCTGGTGAGCACCAGTGGGTCAATCTTGCGGGCCTGAGCAGAGGCTGCACCTTTTTCCAAAATGCCACTCAAAGCGGTGAGTGTGCGGATGAAATCTGGAATGGTTTGGGCAATCATGGGGGTTCCTTGAATCATTGATCAGCAGAGATTTTGGCATTCAATACCACTGGACGCCAACGCTTGATCTCGCGCTGAATGAGTTGGCTGAATGCTTCGGGTGATGTTGGTGTGGCGGTAGCTCCTTCGGTTTTCAGTCGGGCCACCATTTCGGGCGCAGTCAAATTGGCATTGATCACTTGGTTGAGTTTTTGCACGATGGCAGCAGGTGTACCTGCGGGCGCCACCAAGCCATACCACTGGTCGGCTTCAAACCCTTCTAAACCTTTCACGCCCGACTCGGCCAAGGTCGGCACATCGGGCAGCAAATCCAAACGCTTGGGACTGGACACCGCAATCGCACGCAACTTTCCAGCCTTGACCATCGGCACCAATGCAGGCGCACCTGTGAACACCATTTGAATTTGCCCAGCCACAGCATCGGTCACCGATGGCGCAGTGCCTCGATAGGGCACATGCACTACAAACGTCTGGGTGGAGAGTTTGAAATACTCCATAGCCAAATGTGCGGCACTACCATTGCCACCCGAACCGTAGTTGACCTTGCCTGGATTGGCCTTGAGATACTTCACCAATTCAGCCACGTTGTTGACAGGCATGGAAGGATGAATCACCAGCACATTGGGCACCTTGGCCACCCATGCCACGGGCGTGAATGACTTGATGGGGTCATACGGCAAGTTGGGGTACACAGCGGGTGCCACAGCCAAAGTGCCCACGTGTCCCATCAGCAAGGTGTAACCGTCGGGTGCAGCTTTGGATGCCCGATCAGCCCCCACAGTACCGCCTGCGCCAGCCACGTTTTCAATCACCACAGGCACACCCATGCTCTCTGTGATTTTTTGACCCACGGTGCGGGCCAGCACATCGGGGCTACCACCCGGTGTGAACGGCACGATGATGCGAATCGGTTTGTTGGGGTACGTTGGATCAGCCCACACTGGTGAGGTAGCTAGGGCTGCAAGTGCTATCAAAAACGTCGAGCGCTTCATCATCCATCTCCAAAGGTGTCTGTGGCTGGGCATACTACATGCATAACGCCCTCGTACACCCAATACCCAAGGACTGACCCGTGAACGTCTACGACCACACCCTCACCCGCCGCCAACTATTGGCCGGTACAGCAGCTTCTGCACTGGCTTTATCTTCCGCGCTATCGCATGCACAAGCTGCATGGCCCACCAAGCCCTTGCGTTTGGTGGTGCCCTTTGCCCCAGGCGGCAGCAGCGAAATTGTGGCGCGCGCCTTGGCGGGAGAACTGGCAAAGACCATCGGCCAAAACGTGTTTGTAGACAACAAGCCAGGCGGCGCAGGCAACATTGCCATGCAAGAAGTGGCCAATGCCACCGACGACCACACCCTCATCTTGGGCCACATTGGCACACTGGCTGTGAACCAATACATCTTCCCCAAGCTGCCCTACGACCCCAACAAAGACTTCACGCCCATCACCCTCATCTCGAAAGTGCCCAGCCTCTATGTGGTGCACCCTGACTTACCCGTGAAGAACCTCAAAGAGTTTGTGGCCTACGCCAAAGCCAACCCAGGCAAACTCAGCTACGGCTCGGCGGGCAACGGCAGTGCAGGCCACTTGGCGTTTGAATATTTCAAGATGGTCAGCGACACCTTCATGCTGCACGTGCCCTACCGTGGCACGGGCGCGATGTTGACCGACCTGATGGCTGGCCGCTTGGATGCAGCCGCCGCAGGCGCACCTGCGCTGTTGCAGTTCATCAAAACAGGCAAGCTGCGCTGCATTGCCACTGGCAGCAGCACACGCCTGCCACTGTTGCCCGATGTACCGACTGTGGCCGAACAAGGATTTAAAGGCTTTGAGATGACGCAGTGGTATGGCCTGATGGCCCCCAGCAAACTGCCCAAGGCCCACATCGACAAACTAGAAAAAGAAGCCGTCGCCGCCGCGCGTGGCAAAGTGGTGCATGACAAACTCAGCCAAGACACCGCGCTGGCCATAGGCAACACGCGTGCTGAGTTTGAAGCCTTCATCAAACTCGAACAAGCGCGGTGGAAGCCTGTGATTGCGCGGGCTCAGATTAAGCCTGAGGGGATTTAAGCCATGCGCAGATAGTCTGCCACTGCAGTCATGGGTATGAACTTTTTCAAATGCGACAGCCTGTGAGCAGGGCTGAGATGGTTTTAGTCACAACCTCAAAAAACCACCTTAAAGCGCTATCACGTGGCGAATTAATACACAGTATTACTCCTAGCTACCGCGCCCTACCCTGCTCTTAAAATCAAGGCATGGCACATCCTCAAGCTCACATCAACCCCACCATGCTCAGGTGGGCGCGTGGTCGTGTGGGCTTTGACTTGCAAGTAGCAGCCAAAGCCGCGCATGTCAAACCAGAGCAACTGGAAAGCTGGGAAATGGGCGATGGTTTTCCCACTTTCAAACAAGCGCAAAACGTGGCCCATGCACTGCATGCGCCTTTTGGCTTTTTCTTTTTGCAGCAGCCCCCTGAAGAGCCGCCACTGTTGCCCGACCTGCGCACCGTAGGTGGCGCACCCGTGGACAAACCCAGCGTGAACTTGCTGGACACCGTCAAACACACCCTGCAACGCCAAGCTTGGTATGCCGAATACCAGCAAGATCAAGGCGCGCAGCCCCTGCCCTTTATTGCCAAGTTTCAAACCAACACTGCCCCCAACATCGTGGCTAACGATATTCGCCAAGTACTTGGCGTAGACATTGAACAAGGCCAACGCCAACGAGACGACTACCAACGTGAACTCATTCAAGGTGCAGAGGCAGCAGGCATCCTTGTCATGCGCAGCGGCATCGTGGGTAACAACACCCGCCGCAAGTTGGACGTGGGCGAGTTTCGTGGCTTTGCCATCAGCCACGCTGTAGCTCCTGTCGTGTTTATCAATGCGGCCGATGCACCCGCTGCGCGCCTGTTTACCCTGCTGCACGAGCTTGCCCACTTATGGCTGGGCAGCAGCGGCATATCCAATGCAGCCCCCGGCAACACCCACCAAGTAGAAGTTGCCTGCAACGCCATTGCAGGTGAATTTTTGGCCCCCGCTGAAACATTCACACAAGCATGGGCTAACGCTGCGCCTGAATTGCCTGTGCGCTTGGCCGAAGTAGCCAAGCGCTTTCACGTCAGTCAAATGGTGGTGATGCGCCGTGCGCTTGACCTAGGACTGATAGACCGCGAGACCTACACCCAGTTCTACTTGGCAGAGCTTTCGCGCTTTCGCGAAGCGGATAGCAAAGGTGGCAGCTTTTACCGTAACGCAGGCTCTAAAAACAGCACACGTTTTGCCAAAGCCGTGATTGCAGAAGCCTTTAGTGGCCGCCTGCTGCTGCGCGATGCGGGCAGGCTGCTGGGCGTGCAACCCGCAAAGCTTCGAACCTTTGCCGATCAACTGCCCGCATGATCTACCTGCTAGACGCCAACACCCTCATTGAAGCGAAAAACCGCTACTACAGCATGACCATTTGCCCCGGCTATTGGTCATGGATATTGCAAAGCCATGGCCAAGGCGTGGTCGCCAGCATCGACACAGTGGGTGAAGAACTGAAACAGGGCAATGACGACCTAGCCCAATGGGCCAAGCAACACAACGACTTGTTTTGGCAAGTGTCTGACGACGACACCCAATCCGCATTTAGCGAAGTAGCTGCGCATGTCGTGAACACATCCGCTCACATGAAACCTGGCGCGGTTGAAGAGTTTTTATCTGGTGCTGACCCTTGGCTCATTGCTAAGGCGATGAGCACACCCGACTGCGTGCTGGTGACGCACGAGCAGCTGAACCTTCAAGTGAAACGCAAATTCATCATCCCCAACCTGTGCCAGCACTTTGGCGTGAAATGGGTGGACACGTTTCAGGCTTTAGATGCCACGCAAGCAAGCTTTGGCTTGATCAATTAACGCCTAGCCAAATCAGCCACGCATGCCAAGATTTGCCGACGATCTCTGGTGTGAGCTGAAAAATTTGCAGCATGCCAATAAATAACCCAAGCAGGGTCAAACCGATCTGGAATTTTTTATCGCGAGCGCTCTGCTCCTCTGTCCGCTCCAACCTAACTAATTTCGCAAGCAATTGAAGTTGCTCTGTCGCCTCGGCAGCCAATATCGCTAGCTTTTGCCTAGAGTTAACTGCGCTGTAAATCTCACACAGCGCGTTCGTATGTTGACTAATCGGCAATACAAAATAATAAGCAGACATAAAGTACGCCCACTCCTTCAGCTTAGTCTCAGCGTTCGCACCTTTGGCTAATCCAACCTTTGATAAATCAACGATCAACCCATTTAGTATCGATTTGTATGCAAAGCACAGCGCCACACTTCGACAGTCTTTTTCAAAGTTAGATCCATAACCTCTCCCAACAACAGCGACACCATTTGCATCAGCTGCAACTTGCCACGTAGCTGCATTTTTGAAATCTGACTCGGCAAGAGTTCTTGAGCCTCGAATAAACAATGAGGCTGCTTCGAGACTCGCTTGCAGCGAGCCTGAAGCACCAAAAACTTTGTAACGAAATTCAAATGGACCTAAGTTGTTGATTGCTCTCAAATGGTCTTCAAGATCTGCTTGCCCGTTTGCCTGATCTGTCTTCAGATGACAAATCAACATCGTCACAGCCTTCGCCTTTGTACGTGTAAAAAACTGAATCAACTCAAACTTGTACAAATCGGTTTCTGGCAAAACGCCTGTTTGGGTAGACGTTCTAATGGGCTCAATGAAAAACTTACCTTGAACGTCTTTCAACGCAACATTTGCAATAGATGCCGCATCCATCAACTCGTATACATACGCCTTGCCCATCTTCTCCCCCATTCAAATTTAATGGGATATTAATTATTAATAGTTAAAAGAAGATTACATCCAGACTGCTCTAAGACCAGAAAGAAAGCCCTTTGCCTACGACTTCACAGCCTTACGGCCACGCTTGGCGGCAGGCTTGGCTGGCGTTGTGGCTTGCAAGCGCCGCAACAGTTCGGCGGCTGGCTCGTCGTTCGGGTCTTGCGGCACCAGCTCGCCGCGAAAGGCCTTGGCCAGCAACGAGGGGGGTGAGCCGGTCGGCGGCGGTTTGAGCGGCTTGCAGACGGGCTTCGAGGCGGTCGGCGAAGGCGAACAGGGTTTCGATGCGGCGGACGATTTCGGTTTGTTCTTCCCTTGATGGCAAGGACAACGGAAAGCTGCTAGGCGTGGTCATTCAAACATTCTCTTCTGTTTGATTAAGGACATTCCCCCCGAAACAAAGCCCACTCCTCACACACCTTGCCCGAGGGCAATTTGCACATGCCAAATTCGCCTTGTGGCGTGCGCTGGATGGTCAGCTTGCCGCCTGCGTTGATGCAGTGCACCGATGCGGGGTTGGCCATTTGAGTGACGGGCTTGGTAGCTGATTCAGACGGGGTGCAAGCACTGGTGGCTAGGGCAACGGCGCAGAGGGTGGCAATTTGCGGCAAATGCATGTCAATTAACCGTCATGTATTCTTTTTTAAAACAATGGCTAATTCTATTGTGTCGGTTTATCGACAATGGCAAAGCTCACGGTTTGTGCCTAGCCATCCAGTATGCTCACTGGCTCACGCAAATATTTAGCCTCTTTTTTCGCCCGCTCTGCCCCACATGTCTAGCCCCCACGCCACCGGTTTTATGGTGCTTCACAGCAACCAGCTAGAGGGCCTGCGCGAGTTGGCGGTGCAGTTCATCCGCAACCACCCATTGCCCGTGCTCGCGCCCGAGGTGCTGCTGGTGCAAAGCAACGGCATGAAGCATTGGCTAGAGCTGGCCTTGGCCAAAGACCTGGGCATTTGCGCGGCCACACAGGTAGAGCTGCCGTCTGCCAAGCTGTGGCAGATATACCGTGCCGTACTCGGCCCCAGCCATGTGCCCGCACACATGCCGCTGGACAAGTCGCCATTGGTGTGGCGCATCATGCGGCGTCTACCCGACTTGTTAGCCAAGCCCAGCTTTGCGCCGCTGAAAAACTACCTAGGCCAAGCTGACGGCGACACATCGCCGATGAACCGCCGCGCATACCAGTTGGCCGCGCAGCTGGCCGACGTGCTGGACGGCTACCAAAACTACCGCGCCGATTGGCTAGAAGACTGGGCCAATCACAAAGACACACTACGCACCCAAGCAGGCACAGCCACACCCCTGCCCGCGGCGCAAAGCTGGCAGCCCGAGCTGTGGCGCGATTTGCTGGCAGACCTAGCGGCTGATGCCGAGGTCAATGCAGAGCTTCAGCACAGCTACAGCTCACGCGCCAAAGTGCACGAGGCGTTCATGGCCAAGATGGCGTCCATCCCCGAGGGCCAACGCCCTGCGGGTGTGCCGCACCGCATCATGGTGTTTGGCGTGACGTCGCTGCCCATGCAAACCGTGCAGGCGCTGGCCGCTTTGGGCCGCGTGTGCCAAGTGCTCATGCTGGTGCAAAACCCCTGTCAGCACTATTGGGGCCATGTGGTGGAAAGCCGTGTGCCATTGGCTAAGTTGTCTAAGCAACGCCAAGCCCACAAAGCCGGTTTGCCCGTGCCACAAGACGATGGCTCGCTGTCCGAGGCAGATCAATACACCTTGCACACCGACACGCACCCCCTGCTGGCCGCATGGGGCAAACATGGCCGCGACTACTTGCACCTGCTCGATGGTTTTGACGATGTGGACCAATACAAAGGCCAGTTCAACCGCGTGGATGTGTTTGTCGACCCCGCAGCCACAGCCGCCGACGAAGGCCGCGAGCCCACGATGCTGGAGCACTTGCAGTCATCCCTGCTGAACCTTGCGCCACTGCCCGACCACTTAACCGACGTGCCCGCAGATGACACCAGCGTGCGCTTTGTGCAAACGCACTCGGCACAGCGCGAGGTAGAGGTGCTGCACGACCGCCTACTGGCGTGGCTCGATGCAGACCCCACCTTGAAGCCCAGCGACATCATGGTGATGGTGCCCGACATGGCCAACTTTGCGCCGCACATCCATGCGGTATTTGGCCGCTTCGCCAGCCATGACGCACGCCACCTGCCCTACACCGTGGCCGACACCACGCCGCGCACCGAGCCATTGGTGCAAGCACTCGACACCCTGCTCCAACTGCCGCAACTGCGCGTGACACGCGTGGAGTGGCAAAGCCTGTTTGAAGTGGCCGCGCTGCGCAAACGCTTTGGCCTAGAAGCGCACGACGTGGCCCAGCTCGACACCTGGCTGGCCGACGCAGGTGTGCGTTGGGGCCTAGACGCACCACACCGCAAGCCGTGGGGCATTGCACCCGACATGGCCGACGCCAACCAAAACAGCTGGCTGTTTGGTGTGGAGCGTTTGCTGCTGGGCTACGCCACGGGTGCGAACGAAGACCTCGCCACACCGTGGGCCAACACACTGCCGCAAGCAGGCGTGGGCGGGCTAGACGCACGCGTGGTCGATGGCCTGTTGCAATGGCTGCGCCACACACAAATTGCATTGACCAAACTGCGCCAAGACCACACGCCCACCGAATGGGTGGCGGTGTTGCAGCAGCTCGTCGCGTTGTTCTTCAAGCCGAGCGACGAAGCCGATGAACGACTGATTGAACGCGTCATGGCCCCGCTAGAAACTTGGCAGGCCGAATGCCAACTGGCACGCCTCGACAGCCCACTGCCACTGGTGGTGGTGCGCGAGCACTGGATGGCCCAGCTGCAACAGCCCGCCATGCAACGCCGCTTCTTTGGCGGTGGTGTGCAGTTCGCCACGCTCATGCCCATGCGCTCCATTCCGTTCAAGTGCGTGTGCCTGCTGGGCATGAACGATGGTGACTACCCTCGCAGCCAAACCCCACGCGACTTTGATTTGATGAGCGACGCTGCACACGCAGGCAACACCCAATCACTCTGGCGCGCAGGCGACCGCTCGCGCCGCGAAGACGACCGCTATTTGTTTTTAGAGGCGTTGCTGTCAGCCCGCGAGAAGCTCTACATCAGCTGGCAAGGCCGCCGCACGACGGACCACGAAGTCAAACCACCGTCAGTGTTGGTGGCGCAACTGATGGACTACCTCAATGCAGTGTGGACACAGCGCAATAACCAGGGTGAACCCACGCCTGCATGCGTTGCACCGCTGCAGCCGCTGCAAGCGTTTTCGCCCAAGTACTTCACACAAGACTCCCCATTCCAAACCTATGCGGATGATTGGCAACGTGCATTGCTGTCGTCCTCGGCTACGTCTGCTGCATCAAACGAAGCAACGCCAAGTGAAGCAGCACCTACCGAGCTAACGCTGCAACATTTGCAGCGTTTGTTACGTCAACCCGTGGACGTGTTTTTGGCAGACCGCTTGCGCTTGCGCCTAGACAAGCCCGAAGAAGCTGCCGAGGAGGAAGAACCTTTCTCACTCGACGGATTAGACAAATACAAACTCAACCAACACATTGCACAGGCCGAAGACGCGCAGCAAGCCATTGCCCAACTGCGCCTGAGTGGCCAACTGGCATTGGCAGGATTTGGCGAAGCGCAACAACGCCTGTTTGAAAACGACCGTCAAAAACTACGCGAGCAGCTGGATGTCTTGTTGCTCAAGTGGCCGCATCCATTGCATGTGCAATCTGCCCACTGGCAACTGGGCCACACGCACCTGAGTGCCGAGTGGGCCAATGGCCAAACCATGTGGCACACAAATGGCAAACCACCTGACGCTGGTCAGCAATGGCTGCAAGTGGCGCTGCGCCCAGGCGCGGTGACTGAAGGTAAAAAAGAAAACCAAATCCCACGCATCGACACGCTCAGCCAGCTGTGGCTGCACCACTTGGCCGCGTGCGCCAGTGGCACGCCCACCACCAGTGTGCAAATTGGGTTTGATGCGGCCATCGAACTCAAACCCATCAATGCAGACAAGGCACAAGCACATTTGCAAGATCTGTGCGATGCGTATTCACACGCATGGGCACAGCCTCTGCCCGTGGCCGCCAAAACTGCATGCGCCTTGGTGATGGGTGTGCACGGCGGCAGCAAAGATGCCATCGGCAAAGCGCAAGCCGAGTTTGAAGGCGGACACAACAAGGAGGGGGAATACAAACGCTCGCCTGCCTTGCAACGCGTGTTCACCAATTTTGAAGATATTGAAGCCAGCCTAACCCACTGGGCCACCCGCTTGTATGAGCCCATGTTCAAAGCGGCCAAGGTGATACACCTGAGTGCCGACAGCGCTGTGGAGGCTAACGCATGAAAGCCCTCAACCCACACACCCTGCCGCTGCACGGCCGCCAAGTGATCGAGGCCAGTGCAGGCACGGGCAAAACATGGACGCTGGCTGCGCTGTACTTGCGCTTGGTGCTGGGCCACGAACGCACCGAGGCTTTGTTGCCACCGCAAATTTTGGTGATGACGTTTACCGATGCCGCCACCGCCGAGTTGCGCGAGCGCATTCGCACACGCCTGAGCCAAGCGGCAACTTTCTTTGACTTGAGTGCGCAAGGTCGCGACATACCCGCCTCGCTGAAAGTGGATGCGTTTTTAGAAACACTGCGCCACAGCTTTGACCCATCGCTGTGGCCACGTTGCGCGCTGCAGCTCAACTGCGCCGCCGAGTGGATGGACGATGCCGCCATCTACACCATCCACGGTTGGTCGCGTCGCATGCTCACGCAGCACGCGCTAGAGAGCCACAACCTGTTTGAGCAAACGCGCCTTGAAAACGCCGACCAGCTCAAGCTCACACTGGTGCAAGACTATTGGCGCGAATGGTTTTACCCACTCAGCGGCGACACGCTGCAGCACATCACCCCTCTCATCGGCCAAGACCCCGCCAAGCTGTTGAAAACCTTGAACGAGATGTGGAAAGAGCAAGAGCGCAAACCACGCGATGCCGTGGCACCCGAGGTCACGCCCACGCAAGCCATTGACACCCACATGGCGTGGCAGGCCAAGGTGGAAACGACAGCGCAAACTGCGCGTGCCGCTTGGAACAACGCTGCTTGGCAAGCCCTGCAAACCGCCATAGAAACCAAGGCCATCCGTGGGCGAGGCATCACTGGACCCAACTTGCTCAAATGGTCGGCAGCGTTGAAAGAGTGGGCAGAGCTGGGCGCAAAGGTTGAAACCAAAACACTGGCACGTCTCACCACTACAGAACTCAAAGCCAACGGTTGGGCAGAGGCCGAAGGTTTCGCCTTCTTCTCTGAGCTGCAAAAACATGTTGAGTTGTTGAACGACAAACCAGACACCGACAAGCACATTGCCCTGCATGCCGCGCACGCGGTGGGCCAAGCCTACAAAGCCGCCAAAGCCCAACGCGCCGCGTTTGACTTCGCAGACTTGTTGCAAAACTTGCGCAATGCTGTGATGTCTGACGATGGCAGACTGGCCACAGCCATTCGCCAGCAATACCCCGTGGCCTTGGTGGACGAGTTTCAAGACACCGACCCTTGGCAGTACGACACACTCAACTGCATCTATGCGCCAGATGCATGTACCGAAAGCAACGCACTGGTGATGATTGGTGACCCCAAGCAAGCCATCTACAGCTTTCGCGGCGCAGACTTGGGCACGTACATCAAAGCACGCCATGATGCGCAAGCGGTCAACACAGAGGCACTGCACACGCTCACTGGCAACCACCGTTCAAGCGTGGGCTTGGTTCAAGCGGTGAACCATGTCTTCACGAAAGCGACGAAACCGTTTGCGTCCACCCAGGGCGAGATTGAGTTTGTCAAAGTGTCGGCCCAAGGCAAAGAACCTGCGCTGGTGATCAACGGCGAAGAACGCCCCCCCTTCACCGTGTGGCAAATGCACCCGCAAGGTGATGCAGATGTGGTGAGCATCAGCAGCTACTTGCACCACACCGCCCAAGTGTTTGCTGACCAAATGGCAAATCTGCTCAACCAAGGTGCAGCCACGCCTGGCGACATGGCTGTGCTGGTGCGCAACCAAAAACAAGCCGATGCGGTGCGCCACGCGTTGCGTGAGCGGCACATCCCGAGCGTGTATTTGTCAGACCACACCAGCGTGTACCAATCCACCGAGGCCACCGACTTGTGGCGCTTGCTGCGTGCCGTGGCCTCGCCCCGCCAAACCAATTGGGTGCGTGCCGCTGTGGGCAGCCGCTTGTGGGCGCTGGAATTGCACCAAGTGTTGACCCTCACCCAAGACGAGACACAGTGGGAGCAACTGCTAGAACAATTCCACCAATGGCATGGTCTGTGGCAACAACACGGTGTACTGCCCATGTTGCACCAGTGGCTGCACAACCAACACGTGGCACAGCGCATGTTGGCTCAACCCGATGGTGAGCGTCGCCTGAGCAACCTGCTGCACTTGGGCGAGCTGCTGCAACACGCCGAGCAAAGCCTGCAAGGCGAACACGCGCTGGTGCGCTACCTTGGCGAACAAATTCAAAGCCAACACCACGACAGCGATGCCCAGCAAGCGCGCCTAGAGACCGATGCCTTGTGTGTGAAAGTCATCACGTATCACAAGAGCAAGGGCTTGCAATACCCGCTGGTGTTTGTGCCGTTTGCAGGTGCATTCTCCGTAGAGAAAAAAACCAAAGCCAACTTCGCACAAGACGACGAAGGCGATGACGACAGCGACCCAACCGCCACCTCGGTGGAAGAAGACATGCGCCTGCTGTACGTGGCCCTCACCCGTGCGCAACGTGGCTTGTGGATGGGCGTGGCCGAAACCAAAAACGATTTGAGCAAGGCCACCACCAAGAGCGATTTAAAGCTGAGTGCCTTGTCGCAATTGCTGATGCGCCAAGAGCGCGGTGATTTGGCAAATCAATTGCGTGATTTGTGGCGCGTGTGTGATCACATCCAAGTGGCAGACTTGCCAGAGTTGCAAGGCATCCGCTACCAAGCCCCCGCCGCCATCAGCGCTCCCAAAGACGCCCTGACACCCACACGCACCCACCACAGCCTGTGGTGGACGGCCAGCTTCAGTGCCATCACGCGCGGGCTGGTGTCGGAATCGAAACGTGACGAAGCGGTGGCCGATGCCATCACAGACGCAATCACCGATGCCCTGCCTAGTGCAATGGCTACAGCTGCAGCCGCACCTGAGCCAGAACCCGAGAGCATCAGCGCATGGCAAAGCTTCCCCGCTGGTGCGCGCTACGGCACGCTGCTGCACGATTTGCTGGAATGGCTGTCACAAAACAACTGGCCTGTGGCCAACACACAAGCGCCTGAGTGGGCCAAGCAAGCATGGGGCAATTTGCTGGAGCGCAAAGCCAGTTGGTTGCAACTGGACGATGCACCACGCGCACAACTCGAACCTTGGCTGCAGGCCGTGGTGCAAACACCGCTGCCTTTGCACGCGCTCAACGCTGCGCCGCTGACGTTGTGCGACCTGAGTACCGAGCACATGTGGCCCGAGATGGAGTTCAATTTAGAAGTGAGCCACGTCAGCGCCACCGCGCTAGATCAACTCATTCAAAGCCACATATTTGAAGGCACACCCCGCCCTGCGCTGCAAGCGCGTGTGATGCAAGGCATGCTCACTGGCTCGATGGACTTGGTGCTGCAACACGATGGCCGCTATTGGGTGGTGGACTACAAGTCCAACAAACTGCCCAGCTACAACCCGAACACCCTGCAAGACGCGGTGCTACACAAACGCTACGAGGTGCAATACGTGCTCTACACCTTGGCGCTGCACCGCTTGCTCAAAGTGCGCCTGCCCGGCTACGACTACGCCCAACACATGGGTGGTGCGGTGTATATGTTCTTGCGCGGCATTCACGCCGAAGGTGCGGGCGTGCACCTACAACGGCCACCACAGGCGCTGATTGAAACGCTAGACGCCTTATTTGCAGGCGTCTAAAAAATCAGGACATGCGCCCGATGGCGCAGCTCACAAATGACTTGGCATTGGTCAAACCTGCCTCAATGCCACTGACGCTACCGTGCTCAGGGTAGCCCATGGATTTGAGTTTGGCGATCAAAGCCTCGCGCAGCGATTCATCGGCTGTGACGCTGATGAGTTGTTGCTCGCGGTCGATCACGATGTTTGAAACACCGTCCATGCTTTCCAAGCCTTTGACGATGGACTTTTCGCAGCCACCGCATTTGATGTTTTCGACATGCACTTGAATTTGATTGACAGTCATACGAACTCCTTTTTACTGACACCCATTGT
>JACCEE010153712.1_pt1 | contig 15887 bp, 15 predicted proteins | sample 7449931 | NCBI WGS metagenome assembly JACCEE01 (sample SAMN15323457, study PRJNA562643) | freshwater metagenome | isolation source: river surface water | place: USA:Blue River Watershed | collected 2017-08-19 | reverse complement strand
CACACCATCGGCAAAGACATGGCCAACCGTCTGGCCGCCGGCAGCTGGCTGGCCTTGTTCCCGGAAGGCACGACCACCGACGGCACGCATCTCCACCCATTCCATGCCGCACTGCTGCAACCGGCGATTGACGCGAATGTGCCCGTGACACCTGTGGCACTCAGTTACGAAAATATCCAGGGCAATCGTTCATTGCTGCCGGCCTACGCAGGCGAGACTTCGTTGTGGGAATGTTTCTGCGCCATTCTGTCGGCACGCCAGCTGGTGGTGCGATTACAGATCGGCACACCGGTCACCATCGAACCCGGCAGCGGCAATCGTGGTCGCAAAATTCTGGCGCAGGCACTGCACCAGCAGATTGATAGCGCCCTTTACAGCAAAGACTAAGGCGCTTCGGACAACCCTGCCTGACGACGCAACTCCCGCAGCTTCACGTATTTCATGAAGCTGTTCTGACAGCCGATGGCAATATGCACGAAGCCGGGCAGACCATCACGCCAGCCACCGCGAACCAGCCAGAATTTCAGAAACCGGGTGAGCGGTGATAACAGCATGCGGGCAATCGGCGCTGCTTCGCCACGCGCCATGGCACGCTCGGCGGCCAAACTGGTGTAGCGGTTCTGTTTATCCAGATAGGTTTTAAGATCATCTGCACTGTAATGCAGGAGGTCTCCCTCCAGCGTGCGCGGCGCCACGTCGCTCAGCACATGCTCGTGCACGATATCGTCGGACCAGCGGGCAGCGTCTTTGCGAAAGAGGCGGGTGTTGAAGTCTGGATAGCCTTCGCCATGTTTGAGCGGTCTGCCCATAAAGACATTGCAACGGGCAAATCTGTACACCGGGTAATCGGGCACGCCTTTTCTGAAGGCACTGCGAATACTGTCGGCCAGCTTGGGTGATAACGCCTCATCCGCATCCAAACACAATACCCAATCGTGACGGGCCAGACTGACCGCATGCGCCTTCTGCGGCCCAAAACCGGCCCAGGCATGATGCACCATCTGCGCGCCGAATTCGGCAGCAATTTGCGCCGTGGCATCGGTACTGCCCGAATCGACCAGAATGATTTCATCGGCAAACGGCACGGATGCCAGCACATCGCGTAAGCGCGCGGCAGCGTTACAGGTAATCAGCACCAGGGACAGCGGTAGTTTCTCGGACATAGGAAGCAGCACACACAGCTATAATGAGACTATGTTGCGAGATTATCACTAATGCCGCCCAAGCTCTCTGATCCGCCCCGTTTTCTGCTGATGAAAACCTCATCACTGGGCGATGTGCTGCACAACCTGGCCGTTGTCAGTGATTTGCGCCGTGTGTTTCCCGGTGCGCTGATCGACTGGTGCGTCGAAGCCCCCTTTGCCGAAATCCCCGGCTGGCACACAGGCGTGCGCCGCGTGATTCCGGTGGCGATTCGCCGTTGGCGCAAGCAACTGTTCTCCGGCAACACCTGGTCGGAGATCAGCCTAGCTCTGGGCGCACTACGCACCGAACACTACGACGCGATTATCGACACACAGGGTCTGGTGCGTAGCGTGCTGCTGGGTCGCATTGCGCATGGCCCGGTGTATGGCCAAAACTGGCGTGAAGCACGCGAGCCCTTATCCGGCCTGCTGTTGAATCAACCATTGCCCGTGCCTTATGCCCTGCACGCGGTTGAACGGTATCGCACCATTGCCGCCACAGCACTGGGCTATACGGATCGCCTAGCCGAGCTGCCGCTGGATTTCGGGCTGCATGATCGCTTTCCGCTGGCACCGGGCAACGAGGTTTTTCTGTTTACCAACACCAGCCGCGATAAGAAACTCTGGCCGAAAGATCACTGGATTGAAGTCGGGCGTCAATTACGGGATGCCGGCCTGGTCCCGGTGTTTACCGCCGGCAATGAGGTCGAAGCCGCCCGCTCGCAACGTATTGCTGCAGGGGTTGCCGAAGGTGCTGGTTCCGGCAAAGTTTTTGAAGTGCTGTATCGCCCCACGCTGACACAACTCACGGCCCGTCTATCCAAGGCCCGCCTGTGCCTGGGTGTCGATACCGGCTTCACCCACATTGCCTGCGCGCTGACCATCCCGACGATCGCCATCTTTACCGATACCGACCCGGCGCTGGCCGGAGGTTTCGGTCTGGGCATGCGGGAAACCTTTGGTCACCTGGATAGCTGCCCGCCCGTGAGTGACATCACCGGCCAACTCAGCACCTGGGGCTTTTTGCCGGCATGACCGGACCCCATGCCGCTCCTTGGTTTTATCGGGCACTTCTGAGCCTGCTGGTGCCGCTGGCGCTGCTGCGTCTATGGTGGCGTGGCCGCAAGCAACCGGGCTACCGGCAGCACATTGGTGAACGCTTTGGCGATATCACCATCCCGGCTGGCGGCCCCATCATCTGGCTACACGCCGTCTCCGTGGGTGAAACACGGGCAGCCGAGCCGCTGGTGCACGCGCTGCTTGAGCAGTATCCCGAGCATCGGGTGCTGCTGACGCATATGACCCCGACCGGACGCGCCACCAGCACCGCACTCTATACCGACCCCCGCGTGCTGATTGCCTACGTGCCCTATGACCTGACGGGTGCTGTTGATCGTTTCCTGCGGCGTGTGCAACCCACCATCGGACTGCTCATGGAAACCGAGATCTGGCCGAATCTGATTCTGCGCAGCCGCCACCATGGCGTGCCCATGCTGCTCATCAACGCCCGCCTGTCGGCGCGCTCAGCAAAGCGCTATGCCCGCTTTGACCGCCTGATACGACCAGTCCTGGGTGCACTCTCCGCCGTTGGTGCACAAAGCATCGACGACGCCCAGCGCCTGCAGGCATTGGGTGCTGCCCAGGTGCGTGTCACCGGCAACCTCAAGTTTGATGTCCGCATCGAACCGGCCTTGCAACTGCTGGGCAAGCGCTGGCGGAATAGCCTGAATGCGCGGCCTGTATGGCTTGCGGCCAGCACGCGGGATGGCGAAGAGACGCTGCTGCTCGATGCGCACCGCCTGTTGTGCGTCCGCCTACTGGAACAGACGCCTTTGCTGGTGATGGTGCCTCGCCATCCGCAACGCTTTGATGCCGTGGCTGAACAGATCACCCGGGCCGGCTTTCAACTAACGCGCCGGAGTGATGCCTTGCCAACGGCGGCAACCGAGGTCTGGCTGGGGGACTCCATGGGAGAGATGGCCGCGTATTACAGCATGGCCGATGTGGCAGTCATGGGCGGTAGCCTGCTGCCCTTTGGCGGGCAGAACCTGATTGAAGCCGCCGCTTGTGGCACACCGACCCTGGTTGGCCCGCATACCTATAACTTTGCGGCCGCCGCCGAAGCGGCCATCCTCACCGGTGCAGCACAACGTCTACCCGACACCGCCTCCGACACGACATCGGGAAATACCGCGCCGATCACAGCTGAGGCGATTGCCGAGGCACTCTACCGGTGGCTCAGCGACCCGCCGGCATTAGCCCTGGCCGCTCGTGCTACGGCGGACTTTGTTCAGCAATCCACAGGCGCCACCGCACGAACACTGGCGCTGATGACGATAAGCACCCAATAAAAAGACCCGCCGCAGCGGGTCTTGTCATCTTACGCGCCGCGCTCGATCACAGCTCGAAGGACTTTGTTGCGCGCGGTGCGTTTTCCAGCGGCGGCAACCAGGTTTCGAACAGCGTTTCGCGCGAATAGCTACCAGGGCCGGTGCAATGGATGCGCACCATCTCCATCACTGGACCGGTACCGACCACAGCCATCAGACGCCCTCCCAGAGCCAGCTGATGCAGCAAGACATCCGGCACGCTCGGCACGGAGCCGGTCAACACGATTGCATCGTATGGCTCACCGGCTTCATGACCTTTAAGGCCATCGGCCAGAATCAGGGTCGCGTTCTCGATACCGGCTTCATCCAGATTGGCCTGCGCCTGTGCCTGCAGCGCCGGATCAATTTCCAGGCTGGTGACATGCGCGCCTTGCGAAGCCAGCAGTGCGGTCATGTAACCGGAACCGGTGCCTACCTGCAGAATCTGTGCGTCCGGAGCCAGCTCCAGCTCCTGCAGCATGCGGGCTTCCATACGCGGCGGCATCATGACGGCGTGTGGTGTCAGCGGAATCTCGACATCGGCAAACGCCAGTGAACGATAGCTCTGCGGCACGAATTCTTCACGACGCACTTCAAACAGCAGATCCAGGACATTCGGATCCAGAACGTTCCACGGACGAATCTGCTGTTCGACCATGTTAAAGCGGGCTCTTTCAATATTCATCTGCAGAATTCCGGTTTAAGTGTGAAAACACCGCAAGCTAAGGTGTTGATTGGGATTAATTATACCTGTTAGTCCGGCAAACCCTGAAAAACCGGCGGATCCTCAATGATCGGCCCTAACACCACCGCCATCGTGCGGCGGCAAGTCGGTCACGGGAATGGCTGGAGGAACCGGCGCAAGGGATTCGGAAGCAGCATCCGGTGTCTCAGGTTCTGCCAGCGGCCGGCCACACCCCTGGCAGAGACCGGAAGCCGGATCCGCCATACAGACACCGATACAGGGGTAAAGGTCTTCGCTGTCCTGCTCAGACATAGGGATACGCTCATGGGGATGAAAACGTCCACAGTGTAATCCCAGGAAGACGTTCGCCCAAATACGGCATACCCCTTGTGTGATTGGGCCTTTACAGGCAATCTATGGCTGACGCACCGCGTGCTTGTCGGGGAAGTCGTTTGTTGTCCCGCCGGGCGCATTTTTTTGGCTTTCGATTTGACGGAGATCACCATGTCGCAGTCCCCTACACCCGCCGAGGGCGCAGAAGGCAAAAACCCGGCCGAACTGGTTCATGTCTATGCTGAAGTCGCCCAGCGCGCATCGCGTGTCCTGAGCGGTTTTATGGAACGCCAGGCCCAGAAAGGCGTTAACACCTCCGGCGAAGAAGTCGGCATCGCCAAAGCCTTTATGGATCTCTCGGCCCGCCTGCTGTCCAATCCGTATCAGCTAGCTCAAGCCCAGATGAACATGGTGCATAACTATTTCTCGCTCTGGCAGAACTCGGTCATGCGCATGATGGGCATGGAAGCCGCACCGACCATGGCACCGGAGCGTTCGGACAAGCGCTTCAAAGACGAAGGCTGGCAGCAGGATTTTGTGTTCGACTTCATCAAGCAGTCGTACCTGATCGCCTCCAAGCATATCCTGGATACCGTCGGCACCGTCGAGGGCATGGATGACAAGCAACGCGAAAAAGTGAACTTCTACACCCGTCAGTACATCGACGCGCTGTCGCCGAGCAACTTTGCACTGACCAACCCGGAAGTCTTCCGCGAAACCGTTCGCACACAAGGTCAGAACCTGGTCAAGGGCCTGAACAACCTGCTGCACGATGTAGAAGCCGGCGACGGCAAGCTGCGTATCCGCATGACGGACACCTCGGCCTTCGAACTGGGCAAGAACGTCGCCACGACCAAAGGTAAGGTGGTCTACCAGAACGAGATGTTCCAGCTGATTCACTACGAGCCGACCACTAAGCAACAGTTTGATGTACCGCTGCTGATCGTGCCGCCCTGGATCAACAAGTTCTACATCCTCGATCTGCGTGAAAAGAATTCCTTCGTGAAGTGGACGACCGATCAGGGTCACTCCACCTTCATCATCAGCTGGCTGAACCCGGATGAGCAACATGCCAATCTGAACTTCGAAGACTATCTGCTCGAAGGTTCGCTGGCGGCCATCAACGCCGTCGAGCAAGCCACCGGCTCGAAGAAGGTCAACCTGGCCGGTTACTGCCTGGGCGGCACCCTGCTGATGTCAACACTGGCCTACATGGCCGCCAAGAAGGACAACCGCGCCAATTCGGCCACCTTCTTCACGACCATGCTGGATTTCACCGATCCGGGCGAACTGGGCGTCTTCATCGACGAAGCCAGCATCGCCACCATTGAGAAGAAGATGGAAAAGACCGGCTATCTGGATGGTTCGGAAATGGCCGGCACCTTCAGCATGCTGCGCGCTAACGATCTGGTCTGGTCTTTCGTGATCAACAACTACCTGATGGGTAAGGATCCGTTCCCGTTCGATCTGCTGTACTGGAACTCGGACTCGACCCGCATGCCGCGCGCCATGCACAGCTTCTACCTGCGCAACATGTACCTGAAGAATATTCTGAAGGAACCGGGCGGTCTGACCCTGGGTGGCGTGCCGATCGATATCCGTAAGGTGAAGACCCCCTGCTACTTCGTCTCGGCCATCGAAGACCATATCGCCCCGTGGCTCAGTACCTATATGGGCGTCCATCTGCCGTCGGGCCCGGTCAACTTCGTCCTGGGAGGTTCCGGTCACATCGCCGGTATCGTCAACCCGCCAGTCGGCAACAAATACTGCTACTGGACCAACCCGGAACTGCCGGCAACGGCTCAGGAATGGTTCGATGGTGCGACCCAGAACGAAGGCTCCTGGTGGCCGAACTGGGAACAGTGGGTTGAAGCCATCAACGACAAGAAGGTCGCTGCACGCGTCCCGGGCGAAGGCCCGCTCAAGGCCATCGAAGATGCGCCGGGTTCTTTCGTCAAGATGCGGGCGGATGCCAAGAAGCCAGCGGCAAAGGCCAAAGCCAAAGCCGCCAAGTAAGCACGGCACACCGTACCAAGAACAACGCCCGCATCTGCGGGCGTTGTTCTTTTGGGGTTACAACCGATTCACGGCAGGCAGTTGGAGTTTTACCGTGCCTGTGCGTGTGACTCGTTCAGTTACTTCTGCTGCCGTGCCATCTTGATGACGGCATCCGTGTTGGCCAGCAGATCATTAAAGTTCATGCCACGCTGTTGCAGCATCTTGTAACGGCCGCCGACGATGATCGAAGGCACACCATCAATCTGATACGTCATGGCGAGTGCGTCAGCCTTTTTCATGGCATTGGTCACGTCTGCCGAATAATAGACTTCGGAGAATTTCTTGGCGTCCACACCCGGCTGGCTCGCTGCCCACTGCAGCACGGCCTGGTCTTCATACAGCATACGGCCCTGCTGATGAATGGCGGCAAAGGCGGCCGCATCGAGTGCCGGCAACCTCATGATCTGGATCGTGTAGAACAGACGCCCCAACACCACCCACTGCGGACGGCCGAAGGTCACCGGAACGCGGCGGACGACCACATCTTTCTGCTTTTTCGACCAGCGCTCGAAGGGCTCCGAGAAATCATGGCAATGCGGACAGCCGTAGGAAAAGAATTCCAGCACCTCAAGCTTACCGCCCGCAGCCGCTACCGGAGTATTCAACACGGCATAGGTTTGCCCGGCAATCGCCACACCGCTTTGCGGTGCCGAGGGCATGACCGCACCACCCAATGCTGCCTGGGCCAGCGCAGAACCGGAAACGCCTGCCACCGAAATGCCGGCGATCAGGGTAGACAGAAACTGACGACGTTGCATGAGGACTCCGATCTTAGTTACGGGCCGGTACAGCATCGAAACCGGCTTCTTTCAGTTCGTTACGGGCGCGATTGGCATCATCCTGGCGCTTGAAAGGACCGATCTTGACGCGGAACCAGACCTTTTCACCAATCACGGCTTTCTGAATGGACGCATCAAAGCCCTGCAGCGCCAGATTAGCTTTCTGGGCTTCAGCATCAGATTGTTTCTGGAACGACCCCGCCATCAGATAAAAACCGGCCGGTGCTTCCGGCTGTGCGGCCGCTTTGCTGGCGGACTCTCCTGCGGGTCTGACGGCCGGCGTGGTGCCATCCGTCTTACCAGAAAGCAGATCAGGAAACTGGAAACGCTTTTCCGGTGCCGGATCACCCGGCTTGCCCGGCAAGGCAATTGGCTGACCCGGTTCATTCGCGGTAGCGTTTACGGCTGGCGCGGGCTGCGGCGATTCTGTGGATGTCGTCGCAGGTGCCGGTGTCGGCGCACTACCAGCCGCGGTGGTTTTGGCAACCGTCGGTGCTGGCGCTGTTTTATCAATAAACGGTGACGGCATCCGGTTAAACCACCAAGCCACCGCAGCCGCAATGACCAGACCGAGGATCAAACCGTACAAAATGCCCTTGAACGCGCCTCCCGAAGCCGGAGCTCGGTCACGTGACGCGTGGCGATTGGGTTTGTAGTCTCGGGACATAGCGGCCTTTGTATGATCTATCGGCAGATTACAGGGTTTCCGTTTGGGAAACTACATGGACTCCGGACAGGAAACTCCCAGTAACGCCAACCCATTACGAATGACCTGGCGCACGGCAACAGAGAGGGCCAGACGGGCACAGGTCAGCTCAGCATCCTCGACCAGCATGCGCTCGGCGTTGTAATAACCATGGAACTCGGCGGCAAGATCTCGCAAATAGAATGCCACCTGGTGCGGCGCCAGATCGCGCGCAGCCGAATCAATCACTTCCGGGAAGCGTCCCAGGAAGGCCGTTAGCGCTGCTTCACGCGGATTGGTCAACAGCGCCAGATCGGCATTCTTGAGGTCGGCCTCAACGCCGTTCCACTGCGCCATGAGCGAGCAAATACGGGCGTGGGCGTACTGAATGTAGTACACCGGGTTATCGGCACTCTGACTCTTGGCCAGATCCAGATCGAAATCGAGGTGCTGATCCGCTTTACGCAGCACATAGAAGAAACGGCAGGCATCGTCACCGACTTCGGCACGCAACGAGCGCAACGTGACATAGTCACCCGAACGGGTCGACATGGAGGCCTTCTCGCCATTGCGATAGAGCACGGCAAACTGCACCAGAGCAATATCCAGCTTGGCCGGATCCAGCGCCAGCGCCTGTACGGCACCCTTCACCCGGGGGATATAGCCGTGGTGGTCGGCGCCCCAGATGTTGATCATGCGATCAAAGCCACGCTCATATTTGTTGAGGTGGTAGGCAATATCCGACGCAAAATAGGTGTACAGGCCGTTGTCCCGCTGCACAACGCGATCTTTTTCATCACCGAAATCGGTGGAGCGGAACCAGCGCGCACCGTTCTTTTCGTAAATATGACCGGCGGCATCGAGCTTTTCGAGACAGCGGGCAACCAGCCCGGTATCAAACAGCGAGTTTTCCGAGAACCAGTTCTGGAAATCCACGCCAAAGCCATCCAGATCATCGCGGCCATCGGCCAACTGCTCCGACAGCGCATGCTGGTGGACATAAGGCCAATCTTCGGCCAGCAGCTTCTTGCCATTGGCAATCAGCGCGTCCAGATGCAGCTCGCGCTGCGTCTTGGCTTCATCGTCTACCCGGCTGGCATCCGGCAAACCGGGCGTGCCTTCCAGCACCACCAGCTTGCTACGCACGTATTTGTCGCCATGCGCATTGGTGAGCTGGCGCGCCATTTCGCGCACATAGTCACCCTGATAGGCATTGGGCGGATAATCAATCGTGACACCATGCTGATCCAGGTAGCGGATCCAGGTGGAGATCGCCAGAATATCCATCTGGCGTCCCGCATCATTCACATAGTATTCACGGGTCACGTCCCAGCCGGCAAAAGCCAGCAGGTCAGACAAGCTGGCGCCATAAGCAGCACCGCGACCGTGACCCACATGCAACGGACCCGTCGGATTGGTCGACACGAACTCGACCAGCACCTTGGCGTTGCTGCCGAGCGTGCTACGACCGAAATCGCCCGCCTGCGACAGCACCGTGCTGACCACCCGGGTTTTAGTATCCGTCTTCAAGGTGAAGTTGATGAAGCCGGCGCCGGCGATGCTGACATCGCTGACCTCCGGCGAAACCGGGAGTTCGCTCACGATGCGTTCTGCAATCGCACGCGGCGCAAGCTTCAGCGCCCGAGCCAGTTGCATGGGCAGATTGGTGGCAAAATCCCCGTGGCTCGCCTGCTTCGGACGCTCCAGATGGATGGGGGTATCGGTGTGTTCCGGCGCGACGCTGGCAAGGGCAACCTGCAGCAGGCCGGTAATGTGTTCGCGGCTATCGAAAGTCATGGGTAAAATTATACCTTCTGGCTCGCTATCCCGTGGGCCTCTACTCAGAAAGCCGACCGCTCATGCGTCTGCAGCGCCTTGCCCGGATTCTTTACGTCAGTTGGAAGAACGGGTTGCTCACCATGCTTGTTGAAGCCGAACCAGAGGGCCGTATGGCGCGCTGGCTGGGTTTCTACGCCCGCCGCCGGCATTTCAGCCAACCACGTGCCGTGCGGCTACGACTGGCCTTAGAGTCTCTGGGGCCCATTTTCGTCAAATTCGGTCAGATGCTCTCGACCCGCCGCGACCTGCTGGCACCGGACTTTGCCGACGAGCTGGCCAAACTGCAGGACCGGGTTCCGCCCTTCGACTCGGCGCTGGCCATGGCCGAAATCGAGCGCGGCCTAGGCATGCCAATTGCCGAGGCGTACAGCGAGTTCGATCCGACGCCGGTGGCCTCTGCCTCGGTAGCCCAGGTCCACTTTGCCCGACTGCATGACGGCCGCGATGTGGCCGTCAAAGTATTGCGGCCCGGCATGCACCGTATTGTCGATCATGACATTGATCTACTCGATACCTTTGCCCAGCTGATTGAACGCTTCTCGGAAGACGGTCGCCGCCTGAAGCCCCGCGAAGTGGTGGCCGAGTTTGCCAAGCATCTGCATGACGAGTTTGACCTGGTACGTGAAGCGGCCAACGCCTCCCAACTGCGGCGCAACTTCGCCGATGGTCATCTGCTGGTGGTCCCGGAAGTCTACTGGGATTTCTGCACCACCAATGTAATGACCATGGAGCGTATGCATGGCATTCCGGTTGGCCGTATCCATGAATTACGTGAAGCCGGCATCGACCTTAATCGTCTGTCGAGTGCCGGCGTGGAGATTTTCTTCACCCAGGTGTTCCGTGACGGCTTCTTTCACGCCGACATGCATCCGGGCAATATTCTGGTGGCCCATGATGGCCGCTATGTCGCACTCGACTTCGGCATTGTTGGCACACTGAACGATGTCGATAAGAATTATCTGGCACAGAACTTTCTGGCCTTTTTCCAGCGCGACTACCGACGTGTTGCCGAAGTGCACGTCATCTCCGGCTGGGCGCCCAAGGATACGCGGATTGATGAATTCGAAGCCGCCATCCGTACCGTCTGCGAACCGATCTTCGATAAACCGCTCAAGGATATTTCCTTCGGCAAGATTCTTCTGCGCCTGTTTCAGACCTCGCGCCGCTTCAATGTGGAAGTCCAACCGCAACTGGTCATGCTGCAGAAGACCCTGCTCAACATTGAGGGCCTGGGTCGTCAACTCAACCCAGACCTTGATCTCTGGAAAACCGCCAAGCCTTTCCTCGAACGCTGGATGAGTGAACAGGTCGGTTGGCGTGGCCTGGTGGATGGCATGAAACGCGAAGGCCCCAACTGGGCAAAGATCCTGCCGCAACTGCCGCGCCTACTTCACGACTATCTGGCACCGAATGAGGAAGAGATCAAGGCCGACAAGAAAACGCTGCGTGAACTGAAACGCACCGTGCGGCATCAGCGGCATCTGCTCTGGGTTAGTGTTGCCGTATCCACCATCGCACTAGTTGCTTCTGCGGCACTGCTGTATCTGAATCTGCAGCCATGACGCCGCTACTCGGGTTTATTACGCTGTACCTGCTGGCCTCGATTGGTATCGGCCTGTTGGCAGCAACCCGGGTTAAAAATGCACGCGATTTTGCGGTGGCAGGTCGATCACTGCCTTTGCCTGTGGTCACCGCTACCGTCTTTGCCACCTGGTTTGGTGCCGAGGCGGTACTGGGTGTTTCAGCCACCTTCGTCAAAGATGGTTTGCGCGGCGTGGTGGCCGATCCCTTCGGTGCATCACTCTGCCTCATCCTCGCCGGCTTTTTCTTTGCCAGCAAACTGGACCGGCTCAACCTGCTGACGATTGGTGACTACTACCGTCTACGCTACAACCACACCGTGGAATGGCTCAGCACACTGGCCATCGTTGTTTCCTACCTGGGCTGGGTATCGGCACAGATCAAAGCACTGGGCCTCGTGTTTTTCACCGTCACTAACGGCCTCATTCCGCAAGACAAAGGCATGATCCTCGGTGCCGCCATCGTGCTCACCTACACGGTGCTCGGTGGCATGCTGTCGGTGGCGGTGCTCGACTTCGTCCAGATCACCGTAATCATGGGCGGCCTGATTTACATCGCCACCATCATCAGCGATCTGGCGGGCGGTGCCGGCACCGTGGTCGCCCACGCCAGCGCCGCCGGCAAGCTTAATTTCTTTCCCTCGGGTGGCATGGACGTCTGGGTACCCTTTGTCGGTGCCTGGATGACGATGATGCTAGGATCCATTCCACAGCAGGATGTCTTCCAGCGGATTTCTTCCGCGAAAAGCGAACGTATTGCCATGATCGGCTCCATCATGGGCGGCTCGCTGTATTTTCTGTTCGCGTTCATTCCCATGTTTCTGGCGTATGCGGCAACCCTGATTGACCCGGCCATGTTTGCCTCGCTGCTCGACACCGATTCGCAGCTGGTCTTGCCAACGCTGATCCTGCAACATACCCCGGTATTTGCCCAGGTCATTTTCTTTGGCGCACTGCTCTCGGCCATTATGAGCTGCTCATCTGCCACGTTGCTGGCACCCTCGGTTTCTTTTACCGAAAACATTCTCAAGCCGATGTTGCCACACATTTCGGATCGAATTTTCTTGTGGCTGATGCGTCTTGTGATTGTGGCATTTGCCGGCATGGTTCTGGCTATGGCGCTGACCAGCAATGCATCGATCTTCAAGATGGTCGAGCATGCTTACAAAATTACCTTGGTGGTGGCCTTTGTGCCTCTGGTCGCCGGCTTCTACTGGCAGCGAGGCAACACCCAGGGTGCGCTGTTTGCCATCTTCGCCGGCTTCTTCACCTGGATTCTGACCGAGGCATTCTCCACTGAAGATGCCATCTGGCCACCCCAGATTCTCGGCCTGATCGCCGCGATTCTGGGCATGATCATCGGCTCACTGTTACCGCAGCGCATCGGCAAACCCGCCCCGACCCCGTCGCACCATCATGCGGCGGAAGGGACCTACCACGTGCCACCCACCGCGCATGAATCGCACCCACAGCATCATGATGGTTCCGGGCACGCCCGATAAGCCATTACCGGGCTGGCGCGGTTGGCTCCTACGGGCGCGCCAAAAGCCCTTGGCCTTATCCGTCGTCTACGCCTGCATCATCATCTACGCCAGCCTCTATACCGTGACGCCCTGGCAGGATCGCGGCGTTGATCTGCTCGGCTATCTGAACGGGCACTGGCCGCGCTACTGGACCTGGCAGGATGCCTGCTTCAACATCCTGGCCTATGCTCCGCTAGGCTTTCTGCTGGCCTTATCGCCACAACACACCCGCTGGCCCTGGGCCAGAACCTTGCTACCGCTGACCATCGGCTTTCTGTTGTCGGCCGCACTGGAGGCCCTGCAGACTTTCTTGCCCGGCCGGGTTTCCTCTGGTCTCGACCTAATGCTCAATACCGCCGGCACGCTCCTGGGTATTGCACTCGCCCTGTTTTTTGGTCCGGTCATTCTGACCCTGGCAGGCAAACTGCGGCGCCGCTTGAATATTCGTCGACTCAGTGCCGAAACCGGTCTGATCCTGCTGGCACTCTGGTTGTTTGCGCAGATTTCCCCGGAAATCGTATTCTTCGGCTTTGGTGATCTGCGCGGCCTACTCGCCTTACCAACGGCATTCCCGTTCTCGCCGGAGTTTTACAGCCAGCTGGAAACCACCGTGGTCACACTGCAGGTTCTGGTGATGGTATTTCTGGTGCAAGCCGTACTGCAACGGCTCCATCTGGGCGGGCCCGCGATTCTGGCGAGTGCGCTCTGCATCATCGCCCTCGGCGTCCTGATTCGGATCACCGCCAGCTGGTTGCTGCTGGGACCGGCCATCGGTTCATCCGAAGTGGCGCGCTGGTCGGCGCTAACGCCCGGTGGCCTATACGGGCTGGCCATGGGTCTGCTGCTCAGCCTACCGATACTGATGCTACCGGGACGCTGGCAAATGCCTCTGGCCAGCATGTTGCTGATGGCCGCCACGGTGCTGGTCAATCTGATGCCCACCAACCCCTACTCCATCACAGCGCTGACTGTCTGGCGACAGGGCCACTTTCTCAACTTCAATGGTCTCACCCGACTGATCGCCGCACTCTGGCCCTACCTGACGCTGACGTTCCTGGTCTGGGCAGATCGCCAGCACCCACGTCGCAACTGATCCGCAAGTCGACGATCATTCTATAATTCCTGACATACCGATACTGACACGGACCCCACCATGAGCTATTTCAAACAACACGTTTTCATCTGCTGTAACCAGCGCACCAACGGCGAGATCAGCTGTAACGATCACGGTGCCTCCGATATGCTGGACTATATGAAAGGCCGCGTCGCCGAATTAAAGCTCAACCAACCCGGCATGGTCCGCATTAACAAGGCTGGCTGCCTGGGCCGTTGCCTGGAAGGCCCGGTCATGGTGGTCTATCCGGAAGCCGTCTGGTACACCTTTGTCGACAAGGCGGATATTGACGACATCATCAACTCGCACCTAGTCAACGGCATTCCGGTTGACCGCCTTCGCATCTGATCGGAAACAGCATGAGCCTAGGTCGTGAAGAAAAAATCCTGATTGATGGCCCCGTGGGCCAGATCGAAATGTTGATGGATAATCCGGGCGCCCCCCGGGGCATTGCCCTGGTCGCGCACCCGCACCCGATTGGTGGTGGCGCTGCTACCAACAAAGTCGCTCATACGCTGGCCCGAACCTTTGCCGGCCTCGGCTATGCGGCTTTCCGGCCAAACTTTCGCAGTGTAGGTGGTACGCAAGGTGAACACGACGAAGGCATCGGTGAAACCGATGATCTATTGTGCGTCCTCGAATACGCCCGTGAACGATGCGGCCACTTGCCGGTGGTGCTGGCCGGATTCTCTTTCGGCGCTTTTGTACAAACCCGTGTCGCCAAGCGCATGGCTGAAGCCGGGCACCCGGCCCAGCGTCTTGTCCTAGTCGGCACCGCTTCTGGCTTTGTGGAAGGCACCCGTAACTACGATACCGAATCCGTGCCCAAGGACTCCATCGTGATTCACGGCTCTGCCGATGAAACCGTGCCGCTCGACAATGTGTTTGCCTGGGCCGAACCGCAGGACCTCCCGGTGATTGTGGTCCCGGCCGCAGACCATTTCTTTCATCGCCGGCTGCATATTCTGCGCGAAATCATCACACACAACTGGCGTCACTAAGATCATGAGCACGGCGTTACTGATTCTGACGACGGCACCTGATCACGAGGTGGCGACATCCATTGCGGACCAACTCGTCGAGCAGGGTCTGGCGGCCTGCGTCAAAATCATGGCATCTTGCCAATCGACTTATCGCTGGCAGGGTGCGATTGAACACTCAGTCGAAATCCCGTTATTCATCATCAGTGACGAGGCCCGCTATCCCGCCCTGGAATCCCAGCTCAAGGCAGCACACCCCTATGATCTGCCGGAAATCGTTGCACTGCCATGCAGCGGCGGCCTCCCCGAGTATCTGGCCTGGGTCAGTGCTGCGTCAGGAACTTCAACATGACCCTTGCTAGCAGCATGGCGTTCGCCGCCCGCCGCACATTTCTGCGGCACATGATCATTCAACTATTGTTGTGCCTATCACTACTCAGCACCGGTATCAGCATCGCGGCCCCGGGTAATTTCGGCGGTGCCTTTCTCCCGCCGGCCGAAGCCTTTCGTCCGAGCGTTGCCATCAGCGACAGCAACCGCCTGACGGTGCATTTTGAAATCCAGCCCGGTTACTACCTCTATCGCGAAAAGCTCGCCGTCGAGCCCACCGGCCTACTGCCGGCTGATGTGAGAATCGTTCCCGAGGCACTTCCCGCCGGCGTCCAGAAAGATGACCCCAATTTCGGGATGACCGAGATCTACCCGGATCCGATCAACTGGCCAGTACAGATCACGGGTGGCCAGCGCCCGCTCACCCT
>JACCEE010562333.1_pt1 | contig 15890 bp, 16 predicted proteins | sample 7449931 | NCBI WGS metagenome assembly JACCEE01 (sample SAMN15323457, study PRJNA562643) | freshwater metagenome | isolation source: river surface water | place: USA:Blue River Watershed | collected 2017-08-19 | reverse complement strand
GCTGCAAGGCCAGCATCCAGTCGGCCATGGGGCCGGATTCGATGCCGCGGCTGCCCAGGCCCAGCAGCGCGTCGATGCCGAGGTCGAAATCCTCCAGTGGCGCAGCGCGAAAGGCGATGCCCGCGGACCTGGCCTGCTGCAGCGCGAAGCGCGCATCGCCGGGCAGCCTGTCCTCGTCGCCCTGCCAGCTGACCGTCACCTGCGCCTGCGGCAGTTGCCGCTGCAGCAAGCTGGCCGCCAGCAGGCCGTCGCCGCCGTTGTTGCCCGGGCCGCAGGCGATCCAGATCCGGCGCGCGTGCGGGTTGAGCGCGCGCGCCAGCGCCGCGACGGCGGCCGCAGCGCGCTGCATCAGCTGGTGCGGCGGCAGGGCGGCGAGTGCCGCCTGTTCGAGCTGGCGGCTCGCCGCGCTGCCATGCAGCGGCAGGTCGGACATGAGCTGGGCGGGGATGATGGACAGCATGAGGGCGTCTGGCGAAGTGCTATAATCGTCGGGTTTTGCGAATTCCGGCTTGTCGCCGCTTCGCGGGACGCAAACACAAACAGGTCCGACCAGGTGTCGCCGGCGATCAGCCGGCGATGATGGGCCTGCTTTAAGTCACAACCTCAGGAAAGATACCATGAACATCTCCATGCGCGAAATGCTGGAAGCCGGCGTCCACTTCGGTCACCAGACCCGCTTCTGGAACCCCAAGATGGCTCCGTTCATCTTCGGCCACCGCAACAAGATCCACATCGTCAACCTGGAAAAGACCCTCCCGATGTTCGAGGAGGCTGCCAAGTTCGTGCGCCAGCTGACCGCCAACGGCGGCACCGTGCTGATGGTCGGCACCAAGCGCACCTCGCGCGACCTGATCGCCCAGGAAGCCGGCCGCGCTGGCGTGCCCTTCGTCGAGCAGCGCTGGCTCGGTGGCATGCTGACCAACTTCAAGACCGTCAAGACCTCGATCAAGCGCCTGAAGGACATGCAGGCCCAGAAGGAAGCCGGCCTCGAGAACATGTCCAAGAAAGAGCAGCTGACCTTCACCCGCGAGATCGAGAAGCTGGAGAAGGACATCGGCGGCATCCAGGACATGGGCGCGCTGCCGGACGCCATCTTCGTCGTTGACGTCGGCTACCACAAGATCGCCGTCTCCGAAGCCAAGAAGCTGGGCATCCCGCTGATCGGCGTGGTCGACACCAACCACAACCCCGAAGGCATCGACTACGTGATCCCGGGCAACGACGACTCGGCCAAGGCCGTCGCGCTCTACGCCCGTGGCATCGCCGACGCGATCCTCGAAGGCCGCAACGCCGCCACCACCGAAGTGATCAACGCTGTCCAGGCTGGCGACGAGTTCGTCGAAGTCCAAGACGCCGCCTGATCGCGCGCACCCAAGTCGGAAAAGGGGCTCGCGAGCCCCTTTTTTGCAACCCCTTATTCAAACACTGGGTTCACCGGACCCGAACGGAGAAACAAGATGGCAGCAATCACCGCTAGCATGGTCGCCGAACTGCGCGCCAAGACCGACGCCCCGATGATGGAGTGCAAGAAGGCCCTGACCGAAGCCGAAGGCAACATGGACAAGGCCGAGGAAATCCTGCGCGTCAAGCTCGGCAACAAGGCCGGCAAGGCCGCCAGCCGCGTCACCGCCGAAGGCGTGGTCGCCAGCTTCATCGACGGCAGCACCGGTGCGCTGGTCGAAGTCAACTGCGAAACCGACTTCGTGTCCAAGAACGAGCTGTTCCTGGCCTTCTGCAACCATGTCGCTGCACTCGTCGCCAAGAACAACCCGGCTGACGTCGCCGCGATTGCTGAGCTGCCGCTGGAGATGGATGGCTTCGGCCCGACCGTCGAGGAAGTCCGCAAGGGCCTGATCGGCAAGATCGGCGAGAACATGGCCATCCGCCGCTTCAAGCGCTACGCCGACGGCGGCCAGCTGGCCGCCTACCTGCACGGCGTTCGCATCGGCGTGATGGTCGAGTTCGACGGCTCGGAAGTCGCTGCCAAGGACGCCGCGATGCACATCGCCGCCATGAAGCCGGTTTCGCTCTCGAGCGCCGACGTGCCGGCCGAGCTGGTCGCCAAGGAGCGCTCGGTTGCCGAAGCCAAGGCCGCCGAATCCGGCAAGCCGGCCGATATCGTCGCCAAGATGATCGAAGGTTCGATCCAGAAGTACCTCAAGGAGGTCTCGCTGCTGGATCAGGTCTTCGTCAAGGCCGCTGACGGCAAGCAGACCGTCGCTGCCTACCTGAAGTCGGCCAACACCAGCGTCAAGGGTTTCACCCTGTTCGTGGTCGGCGAAGGCATCGAGAAGAAGGTCGAGGACTTCGCTGCCGAAGTCGCCGCTGTGGCCAAGAGCGCCTGATCCCGACCTGATGTCTCTGCCGGGCGGCCGGCCCTGATCGCTGCCGCCTGACAAAAAATGACGGCCGGCCCTTCGCGGGGTCGGCCGTTGTCGCACTGAAGCCCTAAAATCCACCGCATATCAACGAGATTCCCAATCTTATGCCAGCTTACAAGCGCATCCTCCTGAAACTCTCCGGCGAAGCCCTGATGGGCGATGACGCCTTCGGCATCAACCGCGCCACGATCGAGCGCGTTGTCGAGGAGGTCGCCGAAGTCACCCGTCTCGGCGTGGAGGTCGCGGTCGTCATCGGTGGCGGCAACATCTTCCGCGGCGTCGCCGGCGGCTCGGTCGGCATGGACCGCGCCACCGCCGACTACATGGGCATGCTGGCGACCGTCATGAACTCGCTCGCGCTGGGCGATGCCTTCGGCAAGGCGGGCGTCACCGCGCGCGTGATGTCGGCGATCGCCATCGACCAGGTGGTCGAGCCCTATGTGCGCCCGAAGGCGCTGCAATACCTCGAGGAAGGCAAGGTCGTCGTGTTCGCCGCCGGCACCGGCAACCCCTTCTTCACCACCGACACGGCCGCCGCGCTGCGCGGCGCCGAGATCGGTGCCCAGATCGTGATCAAGGCGACCAAGGTCGATGGCATCTACAGCGCCGATCCCAAGAAGGATCCGGCCGCGACGCTCTACCACCAGATCAGCTTCGATGAGGCGATCTCCAGGCAGCTCGAAGTGATGGACGCCACCGCGTTTGCGCTCTGCCGCGACCAGAAGCTGCCGATCAAGGTCTTCAGCATCTTCAAGCCGGGTGCGCTGCGCCGTGTCGTGCTCGGCGAGGACGAGGGCACGCTGGTCCACGTCTGATCCCCCATCAACCAGAGGTCGAAAATGGAACTGTCCGCCATCAAGAAAAACGCCGAGCAGAAGATGAACGCTTCGCTCGAGTCGCTCAAGAACAACCTGGCCAAGGTGCGCACTGGCCGTGCCAACCCGCAGCTGCTCGATACCGTGCAGGTCGAGTACTGGGGCTCCATGGTGCCGATGTCGCAGGTCGCCAACCTGACGCTGCTCGACGCGCGCACCATCGGCGTGGCGCCGTGGGAAAAGGGCATGGGCCCGAAGATCGAGAAGGCGATCCGCGAGTCCGACCTGGGGCTGAATCCGGCTTCCCAGGGTGACCTGATCCGGGTGCCGATTCCGGCCATGACCGAGGAGCGTCGCAAGGAGCTGACCAAGGTCGTGCGCGGTGACGGCGAGCATGCCAAGGTGGCCGTGCGCAACCTGCGCCGTGACGCCAACGAGGCGGTCAAGAAGCTGGTCAAGGACAAGCTGGCGTCCGAGGACGACGAGCGCCGCAGCACCGACGAGATCCAGAAGCTGACCGACCGCATGATCGCCGAGGTCGACAAGATCGTCGCGGCCAAGGAACAGGACCTGATGGCCATCTGAGGCCGCTTTCGCACCCGACCCGCTCCCTGCATGTTCAAGCCCAAAGCCGCAAACACCCCTGCCATGCCACGGCATGTCGCCATCGTCATGGACGGCAACGGCCGCTGGGCCAGGAAGCGCTTCCTGCCGCGCCTGGCGGGCCATCGGCAGGGCTATGAAGTCCTGCGGCGCACGGTCCGCATGTGCCTGGACCGGGGCATTCCGGCGCTGACGGTGTTCGCGTTCTCGTCCGAGAACTGGAAACGGCCCGCCGACGAGGTCTCGGGGCTGATGGACCTGCTGGTCAAGGGCCTGATGCGCGAGGTGCCCAAGCTCGAAGCGCAGGGGGTCAGGATGGTCTTTCCGGGTGACCGCCAGGGCTTGTCCGAGCTGGTCCGCTCCAGTCTCTCGCAGGCCAGCGCGCAGACAGCGCACAATGACCAGCTGGTGCTCAGCATCTGCTTCAACTACGGCGGGCGCTGGGATATCGTGCAGGCCGCGCAAGCGCTGGCCGAGCGCGGCGAGCCCATCACCGAGGCTTCGCTGTCGGCCTCGCTCTCGACTGCGCAGCTGCCCGATCCCGACCTCCTGATCCGCACCGGCGGCGAGCAGCGCATCAGCAACTTCCTGCTCTGGCAGTCGGCGTATTCCGAGTTCTATTTCTCGGACAAGCTCTGGCCCGACTTCGATGACGCCGAGTTCGATCGCGCGCTGGCCTGCTATGCCGGGCGCGAGCGGCGCTTCGGACTGATCTCCGAGCAGCTCACACCCAGCGCCACTTCGGCCTGATCCCCATGCTCAAGCAAAGAATCATCACCGCCATCCTGTTGCTGGCGGTCCTGCTGCCGGCGCTCTTTGCTCCGGACCCGGTGCCTTTCTGCGCGCTCACGCTGCTGCTGATCGTTGCCGCCGGCTGGGAATGGGGCCGCCTCAACGGCCTGGGCTTCGCCTTGTCGCTGCTGTGCGGCGCCGGCCTCGGTCTGGTGCTGACGGCGCTGTGGCGCTTCGTCGGCCTCGAGACACCGTTGCCGCTGCTGTGGCAGCTGCTGGGCGCGTTCTGGATCGTCTCTGCCGTGCTGCTGTTGCGCGCCGGCGTGGCGGGTTGGCCGCATGTGCCACGCGCGCTGCGCCTGCTCGCTGGCCTGGTCCTGATCGCCGCCGCCTGGTGGGCGATGGCGCAGGCGCGCCAGATCGGTGTCGCCATGCTGCTGTCCATCATGGCGCTGGTCTGGACCGCCGACATCGCGGCCTATTTCGGCGGCCGAGCCTTCGGCCGGCGCAAGCTCGCGCCCGGCATCAGCCCGGGCAAGAGCTGGGCCGGCGTCTACAGCGGCGCGCTCGGCGTGCTGCTGCTCGCCGGCGTCTGGACCTGGGCCGAGCTGCGTGCCGGCACGCCGGGCGAGAGCCTCTACGGTCGGCTCTGGGCCATGGGGCCGCTGCCCATGCTCGGCGCTCTGCTGCTGCTGACCGCGATGAGCGTCTGCGGCGACCTGATCGAGTCGCTGGTCAAGCGCAGCGCCGGCGTCAAGGACTCCAGCCAGTTGCTGCCCGGCCACGGCGGCGTCCTCGACCGGGTCGATGCCTTGCTGCCGGTGCTGCCGCTGGGCATGCTGCTGGCGACCCTCTGAAAACTCATCCATCCCATGTCTGACATTGCAATGCGCGAGCGCCTGACCGTGCTCGGCTCGACCGGCTCGATAGGCAAGAACACGCTGGACGTGGCGGCGCGCCATCCGCAGCGCTTCGAGGTTTTCGCCTTGAGCGCATCGACCCAGGTCGATCTGCTGCTGGCGCAGTGCGCGCAGTTCCGCCCGCGCTACGCCGTGATGGCATCGCCCGCGCACGCCGCCCGGCTGCGCGAACGCATCGCGGCCGAGGGCCTGCCTACCGAGGTGCTGGCCGGGCCGGCCGCGCTGTGCGAGCTCAGCTCGCACCCGCAGGTCGATGCCGTGATGGCGGCCATCGTCGGTGCCGCCGGCCTTGAGCCCTGCCTGGCGGCGGCGCGCGCGGGCAAGAAGCTGCTGCTGGCCAACAAGGAGGCGCTGGTCGTCGGCGGCGAGCTCTTCATGCAGACCGTCAAGGCCGGCGGTGCCACGCTGCTGCCGATCGACAGCGAGCATTCGGCGATCTTCCAGTCGCTGCCCGAGGACCCGGCGACCTGGGACTCGCGCGTCGAGAAGATCATCCTGACCGCGTCGGGCGGGCCGTTCCGCAACCGCGACCCGCTCACGCTGGCGCAGGTCACGCCCGATGAGGCCTGCGCCCATCCGAACTGGGTCATGGGGCGCAAGATCTCTGTCGATTCGGCCACCATGATGAACAAGGCGCTGGAGGTGATCGAGGCGCGCTACCTGTTCGGCCTGGCTCCTGAGCGCATCGAGGTAGTGATCCATCCGCAGAGCGTGCTGCACTCGATGGTGCAGTACCGCGATCGCTCGGTCGTCGCCCAGCTCGGCACGCCCGACATGCGGGTGCCGATCGCCTACGGCATGAGCTGGCCGCAGCGCATTGCATCGGGCGCCGAGGCGCTCGACTTCACGCGCATGGCGGCGCTGACCTTCGAGCCGCCGGACCGGGCGCGCTTTCCGGGCCTGTTCCTGGCCTGGGAGGCGCTGGCCGCCGTGCCAGGCACCACGGCCGTGCTCAATGCCGCCAACGAGGTCGCGGTGGCGGCCTTCCTGGATGGGCGGCTGCGCTTCGACCAGATCCACCAGGTCAACCAAGCCACGCTGGAGCATTGCCGGCCGGCCGCGCCGCATGGCCTCGACGATCTGCTGGCTATCGATGCGCGCGCCCGCGCGCTGGCGGCCGAGCGCGTCGCGCGCTGCCACTGAGCGGCATGCAGACGACGCTGGCCTTCGTCTTTGCGATCGCGCTGCTGATCGCCATCCACGAATGGGGCCATTACCGCATGGCGCGCGCCTGCGGCGTCAAGGTGCTGCGCTTCTCGATCGGCTTCGGTCCCGTGCTGCTGCGCCGCACCGGCCAAGAGGGCACCGAATTCACGCTCTGCCTGCTGCCGCTGGGCGGCTATGTGCGCATGCTCGAGCGCGAAGGCGAGGTCGGGGCGCACGAGCGCGGGCTGGCCTTCAACACCCAGCCCTTGCGCAAGCGCGCGGCCATCGTCGCTGCCGGCCCGCTGGCCAATCTCGTGCTGGCCGTGCTGCTGTACGCGGCTGTCGCCTGGATCGGGTTGCCGCAGGCGCTGCCCGTGCTGTCTGAGCCGGTCGCCGGCACGCTGGCCGGACAGGCCGGCCTGCGAAGCGGCATGCGGGTGCAGCGCTTCGAGGTGGATGGCGCGGCGGTCGAGATCGAGAGCTTCGAGCAGCTGCGCGGCGAGATGGTCGAAGCGGTCCTGGCCGGCCGGGACGCGACGCTCTGGGCGGCACGGCGTGGCGACCCCGAGCCCTACCGGTTGCCGCTCTCGGCGCTCGACAATTCCGGACCGGACGCCGGCCTGCTGCGCCAGATCGGCATCGAGGCGCCCTGGTCGGCTCCGGTCATCGGCGAGGTCAGGCAGGGCGCTGCGGCACGCGCCGGCTTGCAGCCAGGCGACCGGGTGCTCGCCTTCGGCCAGACGCCGGTCGAGGATGCACAGCAGCTGCGCCACCTCATCCGCGCCAGCCTCGATGCGCATGGCTCGGGCATCGCCACGGTCTGGCGCATCGAGCGCGCCGGGCGCGAGCTGGAGCTGGTGGTCAGGCCCGATCCGCATGGCGAGGGCGAGGCCAGGGTGGGGCGCATCGGTGCCCTGGTCGGCGCCAGGCCCGAAACCGTCACGCTGCGCCAGGACCTGCCCGACGCGCTGCTGCAGGGAGTCCGGCAGACCGGCACCGTCGCCGCGCTCACGCTCGACATGATGGGGCGCATGGTCGTCGGACTGGCTTCTCTCGACAACCTGGGCGGGCCGATCGCCATCGCCGACCAGGCGGGCCGCTCCGCCGAGCAGGGCCCGGTGGCCTATCTGGCGTTCCTGGCGCTGATCAGCGTCAGCCTGGGCGTTCTCAACCTGCTGCCGCTGCCGGTCCTTGACGGCGGACACCTGTTGTATTATCTGGTCGAAGGCCTGAGCGGCCGTCCGGTTTCCGGACTCTGGCTGGACAGGCTGCAACGTGCCGGAATGGCCATATTGCTGGCGCTCATGTGCGTGGCCGTTTTCAACGATATCGCCCGCTTGACGGGCTGAAGTCCTGTTTCCATGAAGAACTCCCTTTTCCGTCTGCGCTCGGTGGCCGCAGGTGCCATCGTCTCCACCCTGGCGGCATTGCCGGCCTGGGCCGTCACCCCTTTCCAGCTGCGCGACATCCGCCTGGAAGGCCTGCAGCGCGTCGAGCCGGGGACCGTGTTCGCCTCGCTGCCGTTCCGTGTCGGCGACCAGTACAGCGACGACAAGGGCTCTGCCGCGATCCGCGCGCTGTTCGGCCTTGGCCTGTTTTCTGACGTGCGGCTGCAGGTCAGCGGCGACGAGCTGGTCGTCATCGTCGAGGAGCGCCCGACCGTCTCCGAGGTCAGCTTCACCGGCGTCAAGGAGTTCGATGCCGAAGTGCTCAAGAAGGCGCTGCGCGACATCGGTCTGGCCGACGGCCGCCCCTTTGACCGCGCGCTAGCCGACCGCGCCGAGCAGGAGCTCAAGCGCCAGTACCTCACGCGCAGCCTGTATGCCGCGCAGATCACCGCGACCGTCACGCCGATCGAGCGCAACCGCGTCAACATCAACTTCAGCGTGGCCGAGGGCGATGTCGCCAAGATCAAGGAAATCCGCATCGTCGGCAACCAGGCCTTCAGCGAGGACAGCTTGCGCGGCCTGTTCGACCTCGACACCGGCGGCTGGCTGAGCTGGTACACCAAGAGCGACCGCTATTCGCGCGCCAAGCTCAACGCCGACCTCGAGACGCTGCGCAGCTACTACCTTGCGCGCGGCTACCTCGAGTTCCGCATCGACTCGACCCAGGTCGCGATCGTGCCCGAGAAGGACGCGATGTCGATCACCATCAACGTGACCGAGGGCAACCGCTATGTCGTCTCGGGAATCAGGCTCGAAGGCGACTACCTCGGCAAGGACGAGGAATTCAAGTCGCTGATCACGATCAAGGCCGGCGAGCCCTACAACGCCGAGGACGTGGCGCAGACGAGCAAGGCTTTCACCGAGTTCTTCGGTGGTTTCGGCTATGCCTTCGCGCGCGTCGATGCCAGGCCGCAGATCGACCGCGTCAACAACCGCGTCGAGATGGTGTTGTCGGCCCAGCCCTCGCGCCGTGCCTATGTGCGCCGCATCAGTGTCGAGGGCAACAACCGCACGCGCGACGAGGTGATCCGGCGCGAGTTCCGCCAGCTCGAGTCGGCCTGGTATGACGGCGACCGCATCAAGCTCTCGCGCGACCGCGTCGATCGCCTGGGCTTCTTCACCCAGGTTGTGGTCGATACGGTCGAGGTGCCCGACGCTCCGGATCAGGTCGATCTGGTGGTCGGCGTGACCGAGAAGCCGACCGGCAACCTGACGCTGGGCGCGGGCTTCTCGCAGGCCGAGAAGCTGTCCCTGATCGCCGGCATCCAGCAGGAGAACCTGTTCGGCTCCGGCAACTACCTGGGCCTGAACGTCAACACCAGCAAGTACAACCGTCAGCTGGTGCTGAGCACGACCGACCCCTACTTCACCCCCGAAGGCGTCTCGCGCACCTTCGACCTCTACTACCGCACCACCCAGCCGCTGCTCACGCAGGAAGGCAACTACAAGCTGACCACGCCGGGCGTGGCGGTGCGTTTCGGCGTGCCGTTCTCCGAGACCGACACCGTCTATTTCGGTGCTGGCATCGAACGGACCACGGTCGACGCCGGCAACGGCATGCCCCTGGTCTATCAGACCGACTACATCGACCAGTTCGGCAAGTCGGCGACCTCGGTGCCGCTGACGGTGGGCTGGGGCCGCGACACGCGCGACAGCGCGCTGGTGCCGACCACGGGCCGGATGCAGCGCGTCAACGGCGAGCTCGGCGTCGCCGGCGACACCCGTTACGCCAAGGCCAGCTACCAGTTCCAGCAGTACGTGCCGCTGAACAAGAAGTTCACGCTGGCGTTCAACGCCGAGGCCGGCTGGGGCGAGGGCCTGGGCGGCAAGCCCTATCCGCTGTTCAAGAACTTCTACGGCGGCGGCCTGGGCTCGGTGCGCGGCTTCGAGCAGGGCACGCTGGGCGGCAAGTCTCCGATCATCGGCGGCACGACCCTGGCCAACATCGGCGGCACCAGGAAGGCGGTGCTCAACACCGAGCTGATCGCGCCGTTCCCGGGCGCCGGCAACGACCGCACGCTGCGCCTGTACGCCTTCTTCGACGTCGGCAACGTCTATGGCGCCGAGGAGAAACTGGACTTCGGTGAGCTGCGTGCCTCGACCGGCCTGGGCATCAGCTGGATTTCGCCCATCGGCCCGCTTAGAATCGCGTATGCCCGTCCCGTGCGCAAGCAGGAGACGGACAAGACCCAGAGCATCCAATTCCAGATCGGAACCTCTTTCTGATGAAATCGTTCAAGCGCATTATTTCGCGTCACGCCATCGCGGCACTGGCGCTCGGCTGTGCCAGCCTGGCTTCGGCCCAGGAGCTGAAAATCGGGGCCGTCAACGTTGACAAGGTGATGCAGGCTTCGGCCGCGGCCAAGTCGGGACAGTCCCGCCTGCAGCAGGAGTTCTCCAAGAAGGAACGCGATCTGGAGCTGCTCACCACCCAGTTCAAGGCCAGCGTCGAGAAGTTCGAGAAGGACGCGCCGACCTTCTCCGAAACCCAGCGCGCCGCCAAGCAAAAGCAGCTGGCCGAGCAGGACCGCGAGCTGCAGCGCCGCCGCCGCGAGTTCCAGGAGGACCTGAACCTGCGTCGCAACGAGGAGACGCAGATCGTCGTCGAGCGCCTCAATCGCGCGCTCAAGCAGTTCGCCGAGAGCGAGAAGTACGACCTGATCGTCCAGGAGGCCGCCTACATCAGCCCGCGCCTGGACGTGACCGAGAAAGTCCTGACCTTCATGAACGGCCTCAAGTAAGTGCCTACCCTGCAGGACATCTGCGCCGCCCTGGGCGGCGTTTTGCATGGTGAGCCGGGCCTGCGCATCGGGCGGCTGGCATCGCTCGAGACGGCTGATCCGGACTCGCTGTCCTTCGTCGCGCAGGCGCGCTACGCTGCGCAGATCGAGAGCACGCGCGCTGGCGCGCTGATCGTGCCGCCCGCGCTGCTGGCGCAGGCCGCCGCGCGCGGCGCCTGCATCGAGACGCCCGACCCCTATCTCTATTTCGCGCGCCTGACGCAATGGTGGAAGGCCAGGCGGGAGGCAGCAGAGCGGACCGAGGAAACGCCCGCGATCCACCCGAGCGCGGTGATCCACCCGTCGGCGCAGCTGGGTGCGGGCGTGAGCGTCGGCGCCTTCGCGCTGATCGAGGCCGGCGTCGTCGTTGGCGAGGGTGCCCGAATCGGCGCGCATGGCGTGCTCGAGCGCCGATCCCGCGTCGGCGCGCGCACCCGGCTCGCTCCCCATGTGACGCTCGGCCATGACTGCAGCATCGGTGCCGACGGCATCGTGCATGCCGGCACCGTGATCGGCGCCGACGGTTTCGGCTTCGCGCCGCACCAGGGCGAGTGGATCAAGATCGAGCAGCTCGGCGCGGTGCGCATCGGCAACCAGGTCGAGATCGGCGCCAACTGCTGCATAGACCGCGGCGCGCTCGAGGACACGCTGATCGATGACGGCGTCAAGCTCGACAACCTGATCCAGATCGGCCACAACGTGCAGATCGGTCGCCACACGGCGATGGCCGGCTGCGTCGGCGTGGCCGGCAGCGCGAAGATCGGCGCGAACTGCACGGTCGGCGGCGGCGCCGTCGTGCTCGGTCACCTCACGCTGGCCGACGGCGTGCACATCTCGGCCGCCTCGGTCGTGATGCGCTCGATCCACCAGCCCGGCCAGTACAGCGGCGTGTTCCCGATCGACGACAACCGCTCCTGGGAAAAGAACGCGGCCACGCTCAGGCAACTGCACCGCCTGCGCGACCGCATCAAAGCATTGGAAAAAACATGATGGACATTCACCAGATTCTCAAGAAACTGCCGCACCGCTATCCCTTCCTGCTCGTCGATCGCGTGCTCGAGGTCGAGGCCGGCAAGTCCATCAAGGCGCTGAAGAACGTCAGCATCAACGAGCCGCAGTTCACCGGCCATTTCCCGAACCGTCCGGTGTTCCCGGGCGTGCTGATCCTGGAGGCCATGGCGCAGGCCGCCGGCATCCTGGCCTTCGAGACCGTGGGCGCCGAGCTCGACGACGACACCGTCTACTACTTCGCCGGCATCGACGGCGCGCGTTTCAAGCGTCCGGTGGAACCGGGCGACCAGCTGGTGATGGACATCACGCTGGAGCGCATGAAGGCGGGCATCTTCAAGTTCAAGGGCGTCACGCGCGTGGGCGACGAGCTCGCCTGCGAGGCCGAGCTGATGTGCACGATGCGCAAGGTTTCCTGAAGGCGTGAGCGTGAGCAACATCCATCCGACCGCGCTGGTCGATCCGGGGGCCCAGCTCGACAGCTCGGTCACTGTGGGTCCCTACACGGTGATCGGTCCGCATGTCAGGATAGACGCCGGCACGTCCGTGGGTCCGCATTGCGTGATCGAGGGCCACACGACGATCGGGCGCGACAACCGGATCTTCCAGTTCGTCTCGCTCGGCGCCATCAACCAGGACAAGAAGTACGCGGGCGAGCCCTGCGAGCTCGTCATCGGCGAGCGCAACACCATCCGCGAGTTCAGCACCTACCATATCGGCACGGTGCAAGGCGGTGGCGTCACGCGGCTGGGTAGCGACAACTGGATGATGGCCTACACCCATCTGGCGCACGACTGCATCGTCGGCAACCACAACATCTTCGCCAACAACGCGCAGATCGCCGGCCATGTCGTGGTGGGCGACTGGGTGATCCTGGGTGCCTACACCTGCGTGCACCAGTTCGTTCGCATCGGCTCGCACGGCATGACCGGAATGGGCACGGTGCTGCTGGCCGACCAGCCGCCCTTCGTGATGAGCGAGGGCCATCCGGCCGCTGCGCGCTCGATGAACTTCGAGGGCCTGCGCCGGCGCGGCTTTGGCGCGTCCCGCATCGCTGCCGTCAAGGCCATGCACAAGGCGCTGTATCGCGACAACCTGACGCTGGCGCAGGCCGCAGAGCGCATCGCCGAGCTGCCGCAGCGCTTCGAGGGTTGCGGGCCGGATGTGCAGCTGATGCAGGATTTCCTCGACGGCATGACCGCGCAGCGCGGAATCGTGCGCTGATGGCTGCGGACCTGAGCGTCATCGCGCTGGTGGCTGGCGAGGCGTCCGGCGACCTGCTCGCGGCGCAGCTGCTGCGCGGACTGCGCCAGCGCTGGCCGCAGCTGCGCGCCGCTGGCATCGGCGGGCCGCAACTGCAATCGGCCGGTTTCGACGCCTGGTGGCCGAGCGAGAAGCTGGCCGTGCGTGGCTATGTCGAGGTGCTGCGCCACTACCGCGAGATCATCGGCATTCGCAAGCAGCTCAAAAGCCGCTTGCTGGCGGACAAGCCGAGCCTGTTCATCGGTGTCGATGCGCCCGACTTCAACCTCGACCTGGAAGGCGATCTGCGCGCGGCCGGCGTGAAGACGGTGCATTTCGTCGCCCCTGCGGTCTGGGCCTGGCGGCCCGAGCGGGTCGAGAAGATCCGCCGCTGCACCGACCATGTGCTGTGCATCTTCCCGTTCGAGCCCGAACTGCTGGCGCGTCACGGCATCAATTCGACCTATGTCGGCCATCCGCTCGCGCCGCTGATCCCGTTCGAGCCCGACCAGGCGCAGGCCAGGGCCGGGCTGGGGCTGGCGCCTGATGCGCAGGTGGTCGCGCTGCTGCCGGGCAGCCGCCAGGCCGAGATCGAGCACCTGCTGCCGCGCTTCCTGCAGGCGGCTGGGCTGATGCGGCGCGAGCGCCCCGATCTGCGCTTCGTGCTGCCGGCGGTGCCGGCGCTACTGGACCGCATCACAGAGCTGGTCGGGCATGCCGGCCTGCAGCAAGCGGTGCAGGTCCTGCGCGGCGGCTCGCACCAGGCGCTGGCCGCCTGCGACGCGACGCTGATCGCCAGCGGCACCGCGACGCTCGAAGCCGCGCTGTTCAAGCGCCCGATGGTGATCGCGTACCACATGAACTGGCTGTCATGGAAGCTGCACCAGCGCAAGATGCTGCAGCCCTGGGTCGGCCTGCCCAACATCCTGGCCGGCGAACTCCTGGTGCCCGAGCTGCTGCAGGAGGCCGCGACGCCGGCCGCGCTGGCGCGCGCGACGCTGGCCTGGCTGACCGATGATGCCGCCGTGCGCCGCTCGAACCTGCAGCAGCGCTTTGCCGCTCTGCACCACGAGCTCACGCGTGACACCGTCCGACTGGCCAGCGATGCGATCGAGCAAGTCCTTGCCGCCTGAGCAGGTCGCCTTCGACTGGCGGCAGCCGGCGCTGGTCGCCGGCGTCGACGAGGCCGGCCGTGGTCCGCTTGCCGGGCCCGTGGTCGCGGCCGCCGTGATCCTCGACGACTGTCAGCCGATTGCCGGGCTGGCGGACTCGAAGAAGCTCAGTGCCGCCCGGCGCGAGGCGCTCTACGACGAGATCCGCGCCAAGGCGCTGTGCTGCTGCATCGCGCAGGCCAGCGTCGAGGAGATCGACCGCCTCAACATCCTGCAGGCCACGCTGCTGGCGATGCAGCGCGCCGTCGCCGGCCTGCGCCTCAAGCCCGGCCTGGTGCTGGTCGATGGCAACCGGCTGCCCCTGCTCGAGGTGCGCGCCGAGGCCATCGTCAAGGGCGATGCCAAGGTGGCGGCGATCTCGGCCGCATCCATCCTGGCCAAGGTCACGCGCGACCGCGGCCTGGCGCAACTCGACCGGCTGCACCCGCAATACGGCTTTGCGCGCCACAAGGGCTACGGCACGCCCGAGCACCTGCAGGCGCTGCGCACGCACGGCCCCTGTCCCGAGCACCGGCGCAGCTTCGCTCCGGTGGCCGAGGCCGAGCACTCACGCAACCCCTTGCATGCCGCGGCGATCGCGGCCGCCCCATGACCGAAATCATCACCTCGCGCGACAACGCGCTGGTCAAGAAGCTGCGTGCGCTGGCGCACGATCCGGCGGCGTACCGCAAGCTCGGCCAGGTCTGGCTCGAAGGCGACCATCTCTGCCGCGCGCTGCTCGCGCGCGGCCTGCAGCCGCAGGCGGTTGTGCTGGCGCAGTCGGCGCAGGCGCTGGTGGCGCAGTGGCCGCTCGATGCGTCGGTGCGCCGCGTGGTGCTGGCCGATGGCCTGATGGCGCAGATCAGCTCGCTGGAGTCGCCGGCAGCGATGGGTTTCGTCCATGCGCCGAGCGACCAGTCGCTGCAGTCGGGCGCTCCCAGCGTCGTGCTCGACCGGCTGCAGGACCCCGGCAACGTGGGCTCGATCCTGCGCAGCGCCGCCGCCATGGGTTTCCGGCAGGTGCTCGCGCTCAAGGGGACGGCGGCGCTGTGGTCGCCCAAGGTGCTGCGTGCCGGCATGGGCGCTCATTTCGGACTGCACCTGTGCGAGGGATTGACCTTGTCCGACCTGGAAGCGCTGCGCGTGCCCTTGCTGGCGACCTGCCCGCACCAGGGCGAATTCCTGCACCGTGTCGCGCTGCCCTGGCCCTGCGCCTGGCTGCTCGGCCATGAAGGGCAGGGCGTGAGCGACGCGCTGCTGGCGCGCGCCGACATGACGCTGCGCATCGTGCAGCCCGGCGGCGAGGAGTCGCTCAACGCCGCCGCCGCCGCCGCGATCTGCCTGCACGCCAGCGCGGCCAGCCAGGCCTGATCCAGTCTGGCCAGGCTTTGCCAGCCGGCTGTCATCCTGATCTGCTAGGGTTTTTTCCCTTGCGCCGCGCGCCGGGCCTCAAGTTATAATCCACAGGTTTACCCTAACCTCGCGCACCTGCCGGCAGATTCCTGTCGGTTACACCCGGAAAAGACGTCGTTGCACTCCCCGGGCACAGGTGCGTCCAAAATGGAGAATCCCGTGTTTACCGTCCCAGCCAAAGCCATCCTCGCGCTCGCAGACGGCACGGTCTTTATCGGCGCCTCGATCGGCGCCACCGGCCAGACCGTCGG
>JACCEE010468367.1_pt1 | contig 15921 bp, 15 predicted proteins | sample 7449931 | NCBI WGS metagenome assembly JACCEE01 (sample SAMN15323457, study PRJNA562643) | freshwater metagenome | isolation source: river surface water | place: USA:Blue River Watershed | collected 2017-08-19 | reverse complement strand
CGACTAACGTAATTTCCATTACAGACGGTCAGATTTTCTTGGAAACCAACCTATTCAACTCCGGTATCCGTCCTGCGATTAACGTAGGTATCTCCGTATCTCGAGTGGGTGGTAACGCACAAATCAAATCCATGAAGAAGGTAGCAGGTACCTTGAAACTTGACCAAGCCCAATTCCGTGAATTGGAAGCCTTTGCTAAGTTTGGATCTGACCTTGATGCTTCTACCAAGCGTACGATCGAGCGTGGTCGTCGTAACCAGGAAATCTTGAAGCAAGCCCAGTATGCTCCGGTATCTGTGGCGCATCAAGTAGCGATCATCTATGCTTCTACAAAAGGCTTGATGGACTCTGTTCCTGTAGAAAAAGCAAGAGCATTTGAAAAAGAGTTTTACCTACTCTTGGATGCCTCTTACCCAGAAGCAATCCAATTGATTTTGAAAGGTGATATCGATGGCGCAGGCAAAATTCTTGCTACTGCTGCTGCTGAACTCGCACCTAAGTACGCAAAGTAAATTCCATTAATTCCCTGCTGGCTTGCTGGCAGGGCTTGTTATACGCACAAAGCAATCTCTGATGGCTAACTTAAAGGAAGTAAAGCAACGAATAAATTCGGTCATGTCGACGCAGCAGATCACGAAAGCCATGAAAATGGTTTCCGCTGCCAAGTTGCGAAGAGCGCAAGAAAAAATCGTTCAAATGCGTCCTTATTCACAAAAGTTGACTGCAATCCTGAACAATGTATCTGCTGCCTCTGAAGGGGACTCAGACATCGTGTTTGCGGCCAAGCGTGAAGTGAAGAAGGTGTTGTTGATTCCTGTGACTTCAGACAAGGGCCTTTGCGGTGCATTCAATACCAATATCCTAAAGGCAACAAACCTTGCCATCAAAGAGCAATTTGAAGGAGCTGAAATAACTGTACTTCCTCTTGGTAAAAAAGCTTACGAATACTACAAGAAGTACAATTACAAGGTAATTGATACCTATTTCGGCGTTTTCCAGCAATTGAATTTTGATGTAGTGAAGGAAGCAGCATCATTCGCAATGGATGGCTTCTTGGCAGCTGACTACGATCAAGTGGTTCTGGTGTTCAACGAGTTTAAAAATGTGGCTACCCAAGTGGTGCGCGTAGAGCAGTTTTTGCCTATGGCCCCACAAGAAGGAGAAGCTGCTGCTACTGAAACAGACTACCTTTTGGAGCCATCTCGTACCTATATCATTGAGGAATTGGTGCCTATTTCTTTGAGAATTCAATTTTACAAGGCAGTCCTAGAATCCAACGCCTCTGAGCATGGTGCACGTATGACTGCGATGGATAAGGCCACAGAAAATGCTGGTGAACTCCTAAAAGAGTTGAAGTTGATGTACAACCGTACACGTCAAGCAGCCATTACCAATGAAATTTTAGAAATTGTCGCGGGTGCAAATGCACTTGCTGGAAACTAATTTCTCCCCTAAACAGAAAAACCACAGCTTTGATTAAGGCTGTGGTTTTTTGTTTTTAGGCGAAAAAGACTTACATCCGTATTCTTCTACTGATCACTCGGGCCATAATGCTCAGCCCTTCCGCATTGGGGTGCACTCCATCTGGCAATAACTCAGGCCGATCCATCAAGGGGGTGTAGAGGTCTATCACTTCAGCGCCGGACTTTTGAATGATCTCAAAAAGCATGAGACGCTGCTCGTTGTTCATCACATCTGGAGTAATTCCAAAATTAACTCGGGTGACAGGTACCGGAAGGATCACATATACTTTGCCATCCTTGGGCATGTGGTCACGAAACTCAGCAATCAAATCCAAGTAGTCTTGAACAAACTCTCCCTTATGTGCCCAGTTTTGAGGTTTGGAATCGTTGGTCCCCAACTTGATGAGCACGACGTCTGGACGGAAATCTTTTACCTGTTGGAATTGGGGTTCATTCCAGTAAGGAAAATCACCTTTTTTTAAGAGAGTACGACCACTTACTCCAAAATTTTTGACTTGATAAGCTTCTCCGAGGATTTGACCTACTTGCAGGGGAAAGGATCCTGGGTTTTCTCTTCCAGGTCCTTGGGTAATGCTATTGCCTACAAAGGCGATTTTGATAGGCTCCTGTGCTAGGGTAAGTAGAGGAAGTAGCAGTAGTGCTACGAGGGACAAATAGGTTTTCATGCGTTTGGGTTCTTTGTTAATTGTGTTGAGACCCTATCGGGTTGCTTAAATGTAGAAAAACTTACCTAAAAATCCAGCATTCCTTGGGTGCTCTGATTCCTTGGCTTTAAATTTAGGCGATGAGGCTAATCCAACGATTCTTCCTGCTAATTTCCTGGCTATCCCTAGACGTGGTGATTGGGGCGATGGCTAGCCTCTATTTTTTTCAGGAGCTGCTCCATGTATCCTTGGATTGGTCGGCCTTTGTGTTGTTAGGCCTTGCTGTGTGGACGATTTACAACCTGGACCATTTGCTAGATGCTCGGAGAATTGCGAATAGTTCCTCTCCAAGAAGGGCATTCCACCGAAGATACCAAGTTGTTCTTTGGGTGGGGATCCTTATCGCGGTGCTTTCAGGACTTGGGGGCGCATATTTCTGGATAGGATGGGGCAAGGAATTCCAACTTACTTTGGTGTTGGCCTTGTCAATGTTCGGTTGCAGCTGGGCGATTCAAAAATTTGGCCCGGTCCTACTGAAGGAGGTATCCATCGCTTTATTCTATGTGGTGGGTACGATTTGGCTCCCCCTACTTCGTGCAGAAGCAGCAGATTTAAGCTGGGAAGTACTGATTTTTGCTGCTTTATTCTTTGTCTTGGCTTTGCTCAATCTCTGGATGCTTTCCTTTTTGGATCGAGAGGAAGATCGACAGGATGGCTTTCTTTCCATTGCTCAACTGTATCCTCCGCTTCAACTCGTCCAATGGATTCGTAGGCTTTCCTTTTTTGGCATCTTCGCTTCCCTAGCCGTGTTTATTTTACTTTCCTCTTTTTACCGCCCTTTTGCTTGCTTGCTGCTGTTGCTGCTATTGGTGCATTACCTTACTTTTTTTCAAGCGCGGCTTTCTTCTGCACAAAAAAGGCAACGCATGGAACTCGCTTTTTGGATCCCCTGGTTACTAGTCTGGATTTAGGAATCTACTTTAGTGCTGGCCTTTGGGTCAAACCGTATAAACAAAGCCAACCAAATCGATCGACTCAACCGGAAACTGATTGGCAAACTCAGGATCACTACTGCTGTAAGGATGCCCAGAAGCAAAGACAAGGTATAGTCGGGGTAAATGAGCAGCAGGGCCACCCAAAAAACTAAAAACAGTGCTGTATTGATGCCATAACTGACAAACATGGCCCCGAAATAAAAACCGGGTTCGGGTTCGAAGGACTGCGTGCAATGGGGACATGCCGGATGCATGATAAATAGACTTCCAGGTTTCGAAATTTTACCTGACTGAAAAAGCTGTCCCCTTCTGCATTTTGGACAGCGGAGACTTAGGATACTGATGAGTCCATTTCGTTGGGCCATGGCGTGGTTAGGTTACTTCGCTGCTTTTCGAATGACATCTTGGATGAGGCGATCAAAATACTGCCCATTTCCAGGTCCAAACCAGTTCATCTCCCGCACCTCATGAAATTGTGCATCGTACAACTCGTCCGGAGTGATGTAGCCGATGTAGCTTCCATTGAATACAGTAACTACCAATTTAAGCCCTCTCTCCTCAGCCAGAGCATCCCATGCCTCGTAAAATACACCTGAAAGTTCCCCACTACTTGAAATGAAAAGGATATCTCCCACTTGGGTAATGTCAAGGTAAGCTGGCATCTCCCCAAGTAAGGATCGGAAGAGCCAGGGGCGGATGCGCAAGTTGGTAGTTACACGAAGCTGAGGCTCCCCCAACTGGACATCCACCTTGGAGTTCCGAAGTTGGGCTGCCCCTGCAAATGCAATTGTACTGGTATCCGCGCTGATTCGTGCATCAAGGGCTTGGGCATAAGCATTGACCTGCTCGGGAGTATTGCCTTGCGTAAGGGGACGATGGCTTCCCACAGTGCCTGCTGCAAATAGTGCAAAATCCACTTCCTCCTCCTCCAAGTGTTGGGTGAGAAAGCCGGGGTAATCTCCAGAGAGCCCCATAAACTTGGAACTCAAGGCGGTGGCATGTGCCGAGTAAGTGATAAAGGTGGCTTTCTTCCCATCCTTTCGTTGAAAAAGTACCTGACGTACATAGGGGTCTGTGGCCCCTCCTTTGATGAAGCGGTTGGAGACAAGATCTGGGACATTTGTTTTTTTGAAGGCAAGCATCACTGTGTCTTGGCTGGCAAGGGCTTTTTGCAGCGCACGAACGGATCCTGCTACCAGTTGCTCCACCACCTGCTCATCGTAGCCGCCAAAAGCAAGTGATCCTACCAGCCCTGGCATGTATCCCCCTAGCCCAGAATGGGTGTGGGTAGCAGTGAAAATTAGTTGATCTACGGATATCCCTGCTTTTTGCACACCTGCCCGTACCTGGTCGGCGAGCTGGGGATGCACGATCAATAATTCGTAATTGAGCCAGGCAATGCTGGATTTTCCATTGCTCAGCGTCAAGGCTTTGACATGGCTGGAGTCTTGGACAAAAGTATAGGGGCCTCGAGGGGAATAGCCCACCAGGGCTGCGGGCTGGGCTGGAGTTACATTCACGGTAGCCCATCCTCCCATCCAGTGCTCGCCGCTACTGCTGCTCCAGGTGCTGCTAGCTAGTTGGGCGAAGGTACTTTTATAGAAATCTTGTTCCTCCAGAGGACTTCGGTCTACCGTCGTGAGCGTGGCTAGGCCCAGCAGCAGGAATCCTGCCACTACCCAAGCAAATACGCGTAGCATCCGAAGCATAGCAAATGGGAGAAAAGTTCGAATGAGGAGGTAATCCTCTTATTTAGTATTCAAAGGTGCCGTAAGGCCCTTGAATGGTTACTTTTTTGCCTTTGTGGGGCTCCACTCGTCCGATGATTTGTGCTTCCACCCCATAGGACTCCGCGATATCGATGACCTCTTCCGCATGCCGCTCGTCGAGGTATACCTCCATGCGATGGCCCATGTTGAAGACTTTATACATTTCTTTCCAGTCTGTTCCGCTTTCTTCTTGGATGATTCGGAACAAGGGAGGAGTTTCAAACAAGTTGTCCTTGATGATGTGTACATCGTCCACAAAGTGTAGGACCTTGGTTTGGGCACCTCCGGAGCAATGTACGAGTCCATGGATTTGAGGCCGCATGTAGTTCAATACATCCGCTAGGATTGGGGCATAGGTACGGGTAGGAGAAAGCACCAGTTTACCCATGTTCACAGAAGTGCCAGGAGCCGGGTCAGTGAGTTGGTATTTTCCAGCATACAGAAGTTGATCCGGAACGGCAGGGTCGAAACTTTCCGGATAGCGGGATTTTAAAATCTTGTGAAATACATCGTGACGTGCAGAGGTCAGTCCATTGCTGCCCATGCCTCCATTGTATTCACTTTCGTAGTTGGCCTGACCAAAGGAGGAAAGGCCTACAATCACATCGCCTGCTTGGATGCGGTCATTGGAGATGATGTCATCTCTGCGCATGCGGCAGGTCACCGTACTGTCTACAATGATGGTACGTACCAAGTCTCCCACATCGGCAGTTTCCCCACCCGTAAGGACTGCATTGACCCCATGGTCGCGGAGCAGTTGAAGTACCTCTTCTGTTCCTTCAATGATGGCAGAAATGACTTCGCCAGGGATCAAGTTTTTGTTTCTTCCAATAGTGGAGGACACCAGAATGTTGGTGGTGGCTCCTACACATAAGAGATCATCCGTATTCATGATGATTGCATCCTGCGCGATTCCCTTCCAAACGCTCAGATCTCCTGTTTCCTTCCAGTAGAGGTAGGCAAGGGAGGACTTGGTGCCTGCTCCGTCTGCATGCATGATGTTGCAGTACTCGGGATCGTTACCCAGGGTGTCTTCTACTATTTTGCAGAAGGCCTTGGGGAAAAGTCCCTTGTCCAACTTGGAGATGGCTTGGTGTACGTCTTCTTTGGATGCGGAAACTCCGCGCTGTAGGTAGCGCTCGTTCATGGAGTGTGAAGATTTTGGTTGATCAAAGGTAACCAATTGCAAAATTGAATGATTGAAAAAGTTGAAATTTGTGGATTTTCAAGTAGTGCTTTTGTAGTTTTTAGTGGGTATGATATCGTAAAAGACAAAAGCCAAGTTACCCTGGCTTTTGTCTTTATTGAATTTTAAAATCTTATTTTTTCCCAACCAAAATCAGGTCTTCTTGGGGGGGGATCAGGTAAGTAGCTCCACTTTCGTTGACCACAGCCATTTCTTCTACAGAGATGGTTTTCTCCGTGCCATCGGCTTGCTTCCAGCAGTGAAACCCATCAAAGGCAAAGACCATTCCCTTCTTCAAAAGTTTCTGGGCTGCAGGTCGGGGTGTAGGGATGCGAGCACCTCCCAAATTTGGTCCCACATCATGGGCTACATAGCCCACTGGGTGACCCGTACTCCAAGGTACATAGAGTGAACCATTGGCGTCCATCAAGTCTCGCTGGGCACGATCTACATCTTCGCCCTTCACGCCAGGCTTCATAGCTGCTAGCGCAATACGGCTGCCTGCCTTTCCATTTTCCCAGTACTGTTGAATTTCTTTGGGAGCGCTGGTCTCGCCCTCCTTCAGCACATAGGCAAAGCGCTGGATGTCGCTCACCCATATTCCGTACAATTTGACTCCAAAGTCGGTTTGAATGACATCACCTGGCTGAATCACCTTATCGGTGGCATGGGAGTGGCCCCGGTCAGGACCTGAGTTGACGTTCGGATTTTGATCGGGATGCCAAGCATCGGTTACACCATATTCTGCCATTTTGGCCTTCAAGAATTTGGCAACCTCAGCATCGGTGGTTTTGCCGGGGATGATGGAAGCATAGGCCTCTTCTTGAAAATCAGAAGCCAACTGTGCGGCCTTTTTGAGTATTTCTACTTCCTCGGGGAGTTTGATGGAAAGCCATTCGTACACCAATTCTTCGGAGGAAACGAGTTTGTTTACATCTGAACCCATCAAGGAAGCCAGATCTTGGTGCTGGCTATGCGTAAGTCCATCTGCCATTTCGTTGCTTGCAGAGGTATTGATGGCAATTGTAGGAAAGCCTTTTTCTTTGATGAAGGCCACCGCTCTGGCGACTGCAGATTCTCCTCGTGGGATGCGCTCCACTTTTTCATGTATAGCAAGATCTTCCAGGGCCTTTGCTTCTCCTTCTGGGGAAAAGGCCAGCGAATGGAAGCCCGTTTCGTCTGTGTAAAAAAGAAATGCAGCCGTGCCGCTTGCATTTTCACCGCCCACATGCGTAGCGATGGGGTCGTTGTAGTTTTCTCTACAGATCACAAGCCAACTCGCAACCTTGGCATTTTTTAAGGCTTCTGGGAGCAATTGGTTGATTCGTTTTTTACGAATTTCAGGCCAAGGGTTTTCGCCCCAGTAGGTGCTGGGATCGATTTTTTCTTGGGTGGATTCTGAGTTCGGTGAGGTGGTACAAGCCCAACTTAGAAGCACGAGTCCGAATAAAAGAAAAGTATGTTTCATAAGTGTCTGCGATTTCTTTGGTAAATTAATCAGATTTTTGTGGAGTTGTGCGCTAGATTTTTTCTTCTTGGGTTCGTTTCGAATGAAAAAAGGAAGCATAAAAATCTTTTATTTTGAACAAAACTATAGTTGAAGCGTGTTATCAGCACGTTATAATAGCCTTTGCCTACTAGATGAAAATTGGAATTGTATGTTACCCTACCTTCGGAGGTAGTGGAGTTGTTGCCACCGAATTAGGCAAAGGTCTTGCGAAAGTGGGTCATGAGGTTCATTTCATTACCTACAAGCAGCCGATGAGGTTGGATTTTTTTAGTGAAAACCTGTTTTACCATGAGGTAGACATCAAGAGTTATCCCTTATTTGAGTTTGCCCCATACGAACTCGCCCTTGCCAGCAAGATGGTGAGTGTGGTCAAGTATGAAAATCTTGACCTCCTCCACGTACACTATGCCATTCCGCATGCCTCTTCTGCCTATATGGCAAAGCAGATTTTGAAGACAGAGGGGATTTCCATTCCTGTAGTGACCACGCTCCATGGGACTGACATTACCTTGGTGGGGAAGGACCCGAGTTACGAGCCGGTAGTCACTTTTTCAATCAATCAATCGGATGGGGTGACGGCTGTCTCTGAGGATTTGAAAAAAGAAACCTACGACTACTTCGACATCAAGCGAGACATTGAGGTGATTCCAAATTTCATTGATTTGGAGCGATTTAAGAAGCAACGAAAAGAGCACTTTAAGTTGGCTATCTGCCCCAATGGGGAAATGCTACTCGTCCATACCTCCAATTTCCGGAAGGTAAAGCGGGTAGAAGATGTGATACATGTCTTTTACAATGTAAGAAAAGAGATCCCTGCCAAACTACTTTTAGTGGGAGATGGACCTGAGCGGGATCGTATGGAGCGTCTTTGCCGTACCCTAGGCACCTGTGAAGATATTCGTTTCTTGGGTAAATTGGAGGCTGTGGAGGAAGTGTTGTCTGTGGCTGACCTTTTCTTGATGCCTTCGGAAAAAGAAAGTTTTGGGCTTGCTGCTTTGGAAGCGATGGCCTGTGAAGTGCCTGTCTTGTCATCCAATGCTGGAGGGATTCCCGAACTCAATTTGGATGGAGTCACGGGCTTTGCTTGCGAGGTGGGGGATGTGGAAGACATGACCAAGAAAGCGCTTTTTATTTTGGATGCGGCCAATTTGCCAGGATTTAAGGAGCGGGCTTTGGCTCGTGCCAAGGAATTTGACATTGACCAGATCCTTCCCTTGTATGAGGACTATTACCGCAAAACCATAGTCTATAGCCAAGAGGCAGAAAAAAAGATGAGTTAAGTCAGAAAAACGAAAAAATATTAGAAAAACGGAAACCCTTATTTTTGTAGGATAGTTAATACTCTTAGTACAATACAACTTTTAATAACTACCTAAACCATTAGTTATCATGAAAAAGATTGGGAGATTAGATCGACCTGACAATTATGGTTCGGCTACCCTATTTTCTAATCCTGTGCTTGAGCGAATTTCAAGAACGCACATTTCCATTCCCATTACCCTATTTTTGGCCATCTCCACCGTTTCGATGTATTATGGACTGGTCTCCACTTCGATCCCGCTTGGACTAGGTTTGGCCTTTTTAGCATTGGGATTGCTTGCCTTTACTTTTGTGGAATACATGATGCACAAGCATTTTTTCCATATGGAACCTGACACTCCACTCAAGGACAAGTTGCAGTACAATGTCCATGGGGTACACCACGATTACCCCAAGGACAAGGACCGCCTGGCCATGCCTCCCTTTGTCAGTGCAGCTTATGCGGCGATTCTGTACTTGTTGTTTACACTAGTGATGGGTGATTTTGCGCTCTACTTTTTACCCGGATTCTTGCTAGGATACGCAGGGTACTTGGGAGTTCATTATGTGGTGCATGTGTACAATCCGCCGAAGAATTTTCTTAAGATTTTGTGGGTCAATCATGCCATCCATCATTACAAAGATCCAGATGCTGCTTTTGGAGTGAGTTCTCCGCTCTGGGATTACCTTTTGGGAACCCTTCCCAAAAAAGAATAAACAAACCTCCGAAAAGGAGGTTTTTTCTTTGGTTCCGGGTTGGGGGCTGAAAAATCTTTTTAGGTGATCAATTCAGCCACCCATCAACTGTTTAGCACATGAAGAAAGTTTCAATTATCGGTTTGGGATGGCTCGGTGAGGCCGCGGGGTTGCTTTTGCAAAAGCAGGGCTATCGCGTGATTGGGTCTTCTACTCGTCCCGAAAAAGTGGAGCTACTTCGCAAAAAAGGGTTGGATGCTATCCATTTCGCCCTAGATCCCGATCCCAAGGGGACAGGTTATTCCCGACTTTTTGATTCCGAGATTTTGCTGGCGACGCTACCTCCTCGGAGTAGACAGGGAGATGGAGAATTCTACCTGCAGCAACTCGCCACCTTACGCGATTTGGTAGCAAACTCAGCGGTGAAGCAGGTCATCTTTATTTCCAGTACCGGCATCTATCCCAATGAAAATAAGGTAGTGCCTTATACTGAGGATGAGGAGATTTCCGAAATTACTACGGGCAATGCGATCTTGTACCGAGCAGAAGTCTTGATGGGGACCTCGTCAGCTTATGAGGTAACCGTGTTGCGGATGGGAGGACTAATGGGCAAGGATCGTATTCCAGGCACCTATTTTTCAGGGAAGGAACAGGTGGTTGGGCATACTCGAGTCAACTTTATACATCAAGTAGATGCGGCAAGGATGGTAGCTTGGGTGATTAGTCAGGGACTATGGAGTCAAACCTTCAACGGCGTTGCTCCCGAGCATCCTTTGCGGCGGGAGGTGTATTTACACAATGCCAATGCTTTGGGAATCCCCTTGCCCGCAAGTTTCCAGGATGCTGCAGATGAAGAAGGGGGGAGGTTGATTAGTTCGGAGAAAATTGTCTCCACGGGCTTTACCTTTGAGTTTCCAGACCCCTTAACTTTTCTATACGCATAAATTCTACGGAATTTCTTTGTTTAGCGATTAGAGGTAGCGCTTTTTTCTGCCATCTTGTCATTTTTTTACACTTGGAATAGGCATTGCAGGGGATAGGTAGATTCATTTTATACATAACTAAACCGATGTAAGCCCATGCAGGAAAAAGGCACGATCTCGATCCATACCGAGAACATTTTCCCAATCATTAAAAAATTCCTCTATTCTGATCATGAGATTTTCCTTCGGGAATTGGTCTCAAATGCTGTTGATGCTACGCAAAAAATCAAGCGACTTGCGACATTAGGTCAGTATACTGGGGAATTAGGCGATTTAACGGTGGAGGTATCTTTTGATGAAAAAAAGAAGACCATCACCATCTCCGACAAGGGGCTCGGCATGACTGCTGAGGAAATCAAAAAATACATCAACCAGATTGCATTTTCTGGAGCCACGGAGTTTGTGGAGAAATTCAAGGATGCCAAAGATGCCAACGAGATCATTGGCAAGTTTGGTTTGGGTTTCTATTCCGCCTTTATGGTGGCCAAGAACGTGGAGATCCACACGCTATCCTACCAGGAAGGTTCTGAGCCTGCGATTTGGACTTGTGACGGAAGTACCGAGTTTGAAATTAAAAAAGGTAAACGAAAAAGCCGAGGTACGGACATCATTCTTCATGTCAACGAGGATTCAGAAGAATTCTTGGACAAGTGGAAGTTGCAGGGCATCTTGGATAAGTACTGCAAATTTTTGCCGATTCCAATCAAGTTTGGCACCAAATCCGAATCTGTTGAAGATGGTGTAGACGACAAGGGTGAGAAGAAATGGAAGTCCGTGGAAGTGGACAACATCTTGAACACCACTGCTCCGATTTGGACAAAATCTCCAAGCGACCTTCAGGACGAGGATTACTTGGCCTTCTACAAGAGCCTGTATCCGATGGGAGAGGATCCGCTATTCTGGATTCACCTGAATGTAGACTATCCGTTTAACCTCACAGGTGTGCTGTATTTTCCGAAGGTCAAAAATGACTTTGAGATGCAGCGCAACAAGATTAAGCTTTTCAGCCGCCAGGTATTCATTACCGATGAGGTGAAGGACATTGTGCCCGAGTTTTTGATGCTGCTTCATGGAGTGATTGACTCCCCAGATATTCCACTCAACGTGTCCAGAAGTTTCTTGCAGGCGGATGGCAATGTGAAGAAGATCAACAATTACATCACGAAGAAGGTTGCTGACAAACTTTCGGAACTCTTTAAGAAAGACAGAAAAGTCTACGAAGAAAAGTGGAATGACATTGGCCTATTTGTGAAGTACGGTATGATCTCGGAGGAGAAGTTTTACGAGAAAGGGAGGGAATTTACCCTGCTTAAAAATACGAAGGACGAATATTTCACTTTGGACGAGTACCGCGAGAAGGTAGCTCCTACGCAAACGGACAAAAATGAGCAATTGATTTACTTGTATGCTACCGATCTCAAGAAGCAGGACAGCTTTATCGATTCGGCATTGAACAAGGAGTACGATGTGCTTGTGCTTGATTCCCCAATTGACAGCCATTTCATTCAGCACATTGAGTCCAAGTTGGATAAGACCCAGCTCAAGCGTGTGGATGCGGATGTGGTGGAGAAGTTGATCCAGAAGGACTCTACTTATGCCAATCTGCTGACTGAAGATCAGAGTAAGTCGGTGAAGGAAATCTTTGATAAGGCGATTCAGAATAAAACCTACACCGTAGAGATTGAAGGCCTAAGTCCAGAAGAGTTTCCAGTGACCATCACGATGGAAGAGTGGATGCGTCGGATGAAGGAAATGGCCCAAACAGGTGGAGGACCGATGAGTTTCTACGGCAGCTTGCCCGATAGCTACAAGGTGGCTATCAATGGCAATCACCCACTTGTGGACAAGATCTTGAAGGCGGAAACGGAAGAGGTTCAAGTGACCCTTGCTAAGCAGGCCTTCGATTTGGCTTTACTCTCTCAAGGTTTGCTTACAGGCAAGGACCTGACTGCCTTCGTAAAGCGCAGCGTGGAGATGATTTGATGACCTTTGGGGTTTCTCAAACCCCGAAGGTCTTTCTTGCCAATCCAAAATTGCACTCTATCCCCTACAATTTGTAGGGGATTTTTTGTTTGGTCTTTGAATAGTCGAATTAAGGAGAACTTTTTAGGACTATTTGGCAATTAATTAGATTATAGAAAGTTATACTGAATTTCATTCAAATAACTTAAAATAAATATATTGAAAATCAGTTAGTTATGATTTTTTATATTGTTTTTTTTAGATCACGGCTTCCCGTTTTGTCCGCAAATGGAGGAGTTACGTAGAAGCACAATGAACGGAAAATTTTTTTATCAAATTTTTAAACCAAAAAAAAACTATGAAAATTTTAAGCTTTTTAGTGCTCGGTATTTTGACCACTTTTTTTTCTTCTTGTTCTTTAGTCGAAAAGGAAAATGGCGTGTTAGATGATTTAACGCCTGCTTTAAATTTAGAAAATCTGGGTGTTTTAAAATTTGAGGATAACACTTATGTTTTCAACAAAAATTCCGCGGGGTCAATCTCAAAATTTATAGACAAGAAAAAAGTCAGAGAGTTTAATTATGTTGAGTCCTCATTGAATTTGAAGGAAGATTCCTTTGAGAATTTACGTGTTATAGATGATTCTTTTAAAATAACCAACCGCGTTACGGGTGAGTTTATACAGGTGTTTAACCTGTCCCAAAACGAAGGAGGTTTTCTCAATTTTGATATTAGAACTAGCAATGGTAAAACTTTAGAAGGGTTTAATTACCTAGTTCCCAATGTAAAATCTCCAATTGCCTCAAACGTAAGGACTCAAACTTGCTGGATATGTTGGGGAATTGTGCTTGAAAAACTTGCAGAAGTTATCTTGGATTCTGTCGGGGATAATTTTGATAGTAACTGTGCTAAAGCAATTGTTGCCTGTGGAGAAAATGGAGTAGCCAACATTACAATCATTGATGGATGGTTTGTAGACTCATGCGAAGTAGAATGCAAGTAACTATTGAAAAAAAGAACTGGATGATTGTAAGTGGGGTACTTATACTCCTCACTTCTCTGTTTTTCACCATATATTTTGATTTAACTCTTCCCTACAGTAAATCTCGATTTGAGAGCACGGGAACTTTTTTTGTTAAATTCTTTATAGCGCCCCTCCTTATAGCGCCTGTGATTGAGGAACTACTTTTTAGAGGATTTTTAAGTAGAAGTAAAGTCGTAAGGGCCTTGTTTTTAATACTGGGTGTTGGTGCTTTATTTTTTTTCAATTTCCATTGGGTTCTTGTAACCGTAATCTTACTGACCTATGTAGTGTATCTAAGTTATTTCTACACAAAAATCGAGTGGCTACTTGATGTGACAATTTTGCTTAGTGCCATTGTATTTGGTTCCGTTCATTATTCAGCAGAGGAACTAAATTTTTTGCAAACTCTTCCTTTTTTCTTGGTCCAATTTAGCGGAGGATTAATTTTAAGCTGGGTTATTTATACCAAGAATTTTTTAGCAGGAGTGATTTCCCACGCAGTTTGGAATTTGATTATAGTTTTGATTTCCCTCTATGGGTTGCAATTTGTAGATACAACTGCTTCGAAAGCTGCTTACGGGCAATCTAGTATGGTCTATGAAAAAGTTCCCATATTTCATTCCTCTGTTTCTTCCTTCAAAATCGAAGATCAGGAATTGATTGCTAAAAACATGACTGTATTTGATGTAGTAAAATACATGGATGAACGGTATTTGGACACATTTAATATCACCACGCCCTATATGAAATATGATATTCATATTTCTTCAAAAGGTAATCCTGGAGCGAGTGATTTTAATTCCAACGCTATGCGGTTGCTCGAACAAGAAAAGCTCCTTATTAAAAGAGACTCAGTAGGGAAAGCATTCGTTTGGCGATGAACGGTCGTTGGTAAAGGTGCCTATAATTTAATTGAAGAATAAATAACTAATAGTCATGGTTGTTAAAGTCACTAATTATTTCTTAATAATTTGGCAGATCCTCGGATTAGCTTTTCTTTTCTACATGACTTATCTGATTATCAGATTTCTAAGATCTAAAAGGTAATTGGGTTTAATGTCATTCAGTGCTGTGAAGAAAAAACTATCATCATAAATAAAATTCTCAAAAACTTAGAAACTGCTGGTTCTTTAAATCTTATCCGAATATTGTTATTGTAGACTTTTAAGTACCCTGCTTTTCGATACTACTCATTACCCCTTACAATTAAAAACAACTACTATGGAAACCATCAAAAAGTGGGAAGCCTTTTCAATCTTCCTCGCGTTAGCGGTTGCTTATGTAGGATTCTTTTTCAAGTCCATTCCCATTGCGTTCCTTATTTTCGGCTTTGGACTGCTTGTACAGGGCTATATTTTTTATCTGTACAAAAAGATTGATTTGCAGCAGTTGTATCTCAAAAAGAAAGCTGGAGCCTTAATTGGTGGGATACTTTTACTGGCGTTTTTTCTCTTAAAAGATGGCATTTGAGACTTGTCCCAACTCTTTTTTCTTTGCGGCTTAGCGCCTTTGCGAGAATAAAAAAAGGAAACGCTGCGGCTCAGTAAGTAACCCTTTTCTCCAGTTTTTTATTTCCCCTACTTCCTGTAATTTTGGGGCACCATTCACGAAAAATAAAAAACGGTATGCCTTACCTATTTACCTCAGAATCTGTATCTGAGGGCCACCCAGATAAAATTGCGGATCAGATTTCCGACGCACTCATTGACAACTTTTTGGCTTTTGATCCCAACTCCAAGGTAGCCTGCGAAACGCTTGTTACCACCGGTCAGGTAGTCCTTGCTGGAGAGGTGAAATCCGAGGTGTACCTAGACGTGCAAAAGATTGCCCGCGAGGTGATCAACAAGATTGGTTATACCAAAAGCGAATACATGTTTGAAGACAACTCCTGTGGAGTGCTTTCCGCCAACCACGAGCAGTCTGCGGACATCAATCAGGGTGTAGAACGCAAGAACCCAGAGGAGCAGGGAGCGGGTGACCAAGGCATGATGTTTGGCTATGCCACCAACGAAACAGAAAACTACATGCCTTTGGCCTTGGACCTTTCGCACCGCAGCTTGCTTGAACTAGCGGATCTGCGCAGAGAGAATAAAGACATGCCGTACTTGCGTCCTGACTCCAAGTCTCAGGTGACCATCGACTACTCTGACGACAACGTGCCTCAGCGCATCGATGCGATTGTAGTATCTACTCAGCACGACGACTTCGACAAAGAAGAGGCGATGCTTGCCAAAATCAAAGCGGATATCATCAACATCTTGATCCCACGCGTGAAGGCCAAGTTGAAGCCTTCACTACAAAAACTATTCACCGACCAAATCACCTACCACATCAACCCAACAGGTAAGTTTGTGATCGGTGGGCCACAT
>JACCEE011757289.1_pt1 | contig 15923 bp, 16 predicted proteins | sample 7449931 | NCBI WGS metagenome assembly JACCEE01 (sample SAMN15323457, study PRJNA562643) | freshwater metagenome | isolation source: river surface water | place: USA:Blue River Watershed | collected 2017-08-19 | reverse complement strand
TTATAAAGCAAAACTGCAAAACTTAGCATTTATTTTAACGTTTGCATTAATTGGCAAAATACATCTACTGTAATGAAATTTGTTAGCACAGTTATTTCAAAAAACAGCGCACCTTAAGCAGCAACAATCTCTGGAAAATCGGCGTCATATACACTTTAAAATATCAATTCACAATCGCCTTACCTGAAAATAGGGAGGTCACTTTAAATTGAGAAAATTTACAGTGCTGTTTGCTTTGGCAAAGCCAATACTTGCTCAATGCACGCCACGCGCAAAGTATCACGCGCTCCCAGATAGCGTTGATAAAAGCTGGAATTTAAAATCGCAGCTGTACCATGGGTCATCGACCAGATGGCCGCGAGATAATCGCGCACTGACATCTGACTTGAAATGGACTGCAAATATTCATCAGTCATTTCGATAATCATACGCATACGCTGTCTGCGGATCTGATACAGCTCACTAAATAGCTGGTGAATCCCCTGACCAGTAATCGAAAGACGCTCTTCAATCTGATGAAATAACACCGTGCGTTCCGGATGATGCAAATGATGCAGCATAAAATAGGCCAGCAACTCCGGAAAACTTTTATTCTTATCCCGCATCATATCCAGCAACATGTGTTCATTCCGGATAATCAGCAACATATACAGCTCATCTTTACTCTGGAAATGCTTATAAAGCGTCCCTTTTGCCAGATCAAGCTCTGCAGCCAAAGCATCCAGCGTCATACCTGATTCGCCATTTTCCAATAATAGTTGCTCAGCCACCTGAAAAATCAGTGCTTCCCTTGCCCGAAACTGAGCCTGACGATCCATCTTCACGCGATTACTCTCTTAGCTGCTTATTTTATTCATGTGATATTTACTGTAATTTAAGGAGATTTTCAAAGTTCTGAGTGGTAATAAATGCCATCTCCTCAAGAGACTTATCATATACATCAGCCAGCGCTTTGGCTACATAAGGCACATATTTTGGCTCATTGGTCTTGCCCCGATAAGGCACAGGTGCCAGATAGGGACTGTCTGTTTCAATAAGTAGCCGATCCAGGGGCACTTGCTTGGCAACATCACGTAAATCTTGCGCATTTTTGAATGAAATAATGCCAGAAAAAGAAATGTAATAGCCACAGTCCAGTACTGCTTTCGCGGTTTCCCAATCTTCCGTAAAGCAGTGCAAAATGCCGTGATTGGACTGTTCGGCACGAATGATGTCCACAGTATCGTGCTTCGCTGCACGGGTATGAACAACGACGGGCTTTTTGACTAATTGAGCAGCCTGAATGTGACGGGCAAAACAGGCTTTCTGTTCCATAACAAAATCTGTGCTGTGATAATAATCTAGTCCGGTTTCCCCCAAGGCCCAAACCTGATCAGCTTGTGCCAATTCAGCCAGATACTCCACGCTGGCACGCGCCATAACAGCGGCATCTTCGCAAGGGTGTACGCCAATGGTATAACCTACGTCTGAATGTCGTGCAGCAATCTCTGCCAGGGCAAGATGATCTTCCAAATCTACCGAGATACCCATGAATTTCGACACGCCCGCTGCACGCGCCTGCGCCAATGCCTGATCAAGATCACCATCATACGGGCTGAGATCAAGCATGGTTAAATGACAATGAGTATCTACAAACACAACATTTCCTTGGTAAAATTTAAAATAGCATTACATGGTATAGCTTGGACGATCCAGAGACATACTACCCGCCAATAATTTTTCGGCTTCCGATTTGTAATAGATGCCTTTTTCACCACTGAGCTGAATTGCAAAACCCTGTGGTTTAATACCGATCTGCTTTTGAGAGATCCACACCACCTTGCCGGTTAAAGGAATTTTCTGGGTTTGCTCAGGCAAAGTGGCTAGTACAAAAACTTCTTCCCCAAGCTTAACGGGATGTTTGGAAGGAACAAATAAACCACCACCCTGCACAAAAGGCATATAACTGGCTTGCAAAGTTGCACGATCAGGAATATTAGCCTGAATAATACCGCCCATACGTGGTTGCATGAAATTTCCCCTATTATTTTAAACATTCATGAGTTTTATAAACAACTGATCAAGAATCAGATTGGTTTGTACATTCTGCTCAACAAAACGTTTACCCTGCTGTATTTCAGCATACAAATCAAATAATATTTCCAACGAATATTGACTTTGCAGTACAGAAAAGTCGAGATCAATATTTTTGATATTCTGCTGCAGCTTGACACAAATCAAATCACACAACAAGTATTCAAACATCTGGATAAAATCCGTGAAATTGAGCAATTTTATCCATTTAGTGGATAAAGTCATCGGTTGATTTTTTTGTTGTACCAGCTTCTGCCAGTCTTGGATAAAATCCTGTCGTTGTTGGATCCATTCACTCTGTGCCAGTTCAATCGCACGTAACGGCATCTGATTGGCCAACTGGCTCAACAGCTGTAAACGTTCGGCTGAGATATCCTGCAAATGTTGTTGAAGATATTCTTGTAATTGCCCTGAACTCAAACGATCCAAGGCAAAATGCTGTAAACGGCTGCGAATCGTAGCTGGCAACTTCAGATAATGATCCGCCAGTAAAATGATCACCACACGCTCACCCGGTTCCTCGAGTGTTTTGAGTAGCGCATTGGCAGAAGCCATATTCAGGGCCTCTGCCGGCTCAATCACAACGACACGCCAACCTTCGCCCGTTTGCTGTACAAATGGCAAAAGATCACGAATTTTCTCAATCTTGATCTTGGCATTTTGTTTTTTATTTTCTTCATCGGTACTGATATGCACATAATTCGGATGTGTATCTGACTTGATCCACTGGCAACTCGCACACTCGCCGCACGGTCCATTCGACTGCTTATGCAGGCACAGCACCCAACTCAAGAAGTGCTGTGCAAATGATTCCTTGCCACATCCCGGCTTACCATAAAACAATAAACCATGACCCAGCGAGGGAAAACGACTGGTCAGCGTCTGCCAGACCTGCTGCTGCCAAGGATAGACTTGTGAAGGAATTTCGGGATCAAACATAAGATCAAGCCATCATTGAAAATATGCAATATCCATTGCATTCAGCCGGTCGAGATCTGCCTGCGTATCAACACCCGGCGGAAGGTTCGCTTGTGCAACAGCAATCGCGATACGATGGCCATTTTCAAGAACACGTAATTGCTCCAGACTTTCCAGTTGCTCAAGCGCACCCATTTCCCAGCTGACGTATTCTTGCAAAAGCTTCACACGATAGGCGTATAAACCCAAATGGCGATAAGCATATGCATGCAAAGCGGGTTCAGCATGTTTGGCACCATCACGGTCATATGGAATGCCTGCACGGCTAAAATACAGGGCTTCATTCTGTTTTGACATGACGACCTTTACAATACTGTCACGCTGGAATTCATCCAGTTGATGAATCGGTTCACATAAGGTCGACATTGAACAATTTGGCTTGTCCACCAACAGTTGAGCGACTTGCTGGACCAATTGTGCCGGCAATAACGGCTCATCACCCTGCACGTTCACAATAATATCATCGCTATCCCAGCCTTTCATTTGTGCAACTTCGCTTAAACGGTCAGTCCCAGATGGATGATCGGCACGCGTGAGTACAACATCTATTCCTTCTGCTCGACATAGATCAGCGATACGCTCATCATCCGTAGCAACACATAAATCGTCAAATCCCTGCACTTTTTTTGCCTGATCGACAACACGCAAAATCATGGCACGACCATGAATCTCTAACAGTGGCTTCCCCGGCAAGCGGGAACTGGAAAAACGCGCAGGAATAACGATATGTTTCATGGCTGAACCTTAAGCAATATGCAGACCGAGTGACTGGAGCTGCTGATGTAAAACTTGATAACAGTCTGGGGATAACACCGCCTCTACGGGAACCACCCAAATCTCGCGATAGTTTTCTGGAAACTGTTTTAATAGAGGTAATAATTTCACCGCATCTTTTTCTGTGGTGATAATCGGCCCGGCATCCCCAAATTGCAAATCCTCAATTTCGTAATCATGATGATCCGGAAACTCATGACACTGAAATTGTTGCACACCCATCGACTCAAGGGTTTGATAGAAACGTTGTGGAAAGCCGATCCCAACCACCGCGTAAAAATTTTCTTGCGGATTAAAAACCGACTGATGCTGATCTCGCGGATTAAGCAAATATGGCTCAGCTGCTGCTAGGTGCATATGCAGTTTGGTTTGCGGTGTAGCAGAGTGTTCAATCACTGTACCGGTTTTTAAACGGCATGGCGGCTCACGCAAGTAGCCTTCTGGCAACAATTTTTCATTACCCAAACCACGATTTTTATCCAACACGATCCATTCAAGCTGACGCGCCAGCGCCCAGTGCTGCAGGCCATCATCACTGATAATCAAATCTAGTGACTGTTGTTGCAGGAGGAGGTCAATACTGAGTTGGCGGTTTGGACCCACCGCCATCGGTACATGCGTGGCCTGCACAATCAAGGCAGGCTCATCACCGACATTTTCAGGATCCGAGTCTGCGCTCACCAAAGCAGGAAATGGACCTTTCGCTCCATATCCCCGACTAATCACTCCCACCCGGACACCATGGGCTTGCAGATATTTCACCAACTGAATTAACAGCGGTGTTTTACCACTACCACCCACCGTAATATTCCCAATCACCATGACCGGGACAGGAGATTGATAAACCGATTTGATTCCAGACTGATACAGTTTACGGTTCAACACAAAACCGGCACGATACAACCAAGACAGGGGACGCAGGAGCACAAGCCATCTGGCTTGCTGATTCCAAGCATCCTGAATTAATTGTGCCAAAGACATGGTTATTTTTCCTCAAAGTTACGCTGATGCAATTGATAGTAAGCACCCTGCTTCGCCATCAATTCACTATGCGTTCCTTGCTCCAAAATTTGTCCCTTGTCCATTACTACAATACGGTCTGCATTTTCAATCGTTGACAGCCTGTGTGCAATCACGATGGTCGTACGATCCTGCATTGCTTCATCAAATGCTTTTTGAATAAAGTGTTCTGACTCGTTATCCAAAGCACTGGTTGCCTCATCCAGAATCAAGATCGGTGCATTTTTCAAAATGGCACGTGCAATGGCAATACGCTGACGCTGACCGCCGGATAAACTCAACCCCTGTGCACCTAGCGGAGTATCGTATCCTTGAGGTAATTGCATAATAAAATCATGTGCATAAGCTGCTTTTGCAGCGGCAATAATCTGCTCATCTGTTGCATCTTGCAGCTGACCATAAGCAATATTTTCACGCACTGTGCGATCAAATAAAACCACCTGTTGATTGACCATAGCAATCTGAGAACGCAAGCTAGTCAACTCGATCTCTTGTATATCAATCTGATCTAGCAGAATATGACCCGCACTGAGTTCCTGAAAACGGACTAGCAAATTCACCAGCGAGCTTTTACCCGCACCAGAACGCCCTACCAATGCGACTGTTTCTCCCGCCCTCACATGCAAACTAAAATTTTCAATCGCTTTAGAGCCATCTGAATAAGTCAAACTTGCCTGTTTGAAATCAATATCACCCTTCAAAACAGGTGTAAGTTGTCCTGTATTTGTTTCTGAAGGTGTATCCAGCAGCTCAAAAACAGAATAGGCAGCCGCCATACCACGCTGTAATTTTTCATTGATATCCGTCAGTGCCTTAATCGGTTTAGCCAACAGGCCTGCGGCCGTGATATAGGCCACGAATTCACCAGCAGAGGTGTCTCCTAGAATCTGTGGCCGCAAAGCCAACCAGATAATAATACTGAGCGCAATCGCCATAATTAGCTGAACAATCGGGCTGTTCATCTGCTGCACGACCACCATTTTCAGGCCGCGTTTCAGGTTTTCATTCGAATAATGATAAAAACGTTGTTGTTCAAAGGCCTCCCCACCAAAGCCCTTGACCACTGCATTACCATTCACACTTTCTTGCACCACATGATTAATGTCACCCATCGTGGTTTGTACTTGCTGAGAAAGTTTACGCATGCGTTTGGCTGCTTTTCTAATCAGCAAACCGATTAATGGGGCAAATACTAAAATACAAAGGGTCAAACGCCAGTTGCTATACAACAAATACCCAAGCAAACCAATCGTAATAAAGCCCTGCTGCACCAAGGTCCTGATAGATTCTGTCGATGCTGCAGTCAGTTGCTCGACGTTATACATAATCTTGGCAGTGATTTGGCCACTAGAATTTTCCAGATAATATTGTGCTGGTAGCCCAAGCAGCTTGGCAAATACTTCCTGACGAATCTGAAAAATCAAACTTCTAGAGATAACGGCAGTGTAATAACCACCCACAAACAGGCCTAAACCACGAAAAAAAATCAGCAAAACAACTAGAAATGGAAACCAATCCAGATTCTGCTGATTTTGCTGCTGAATTGCATTAATAATATATTCTAATAATTTTGCCACAGAAACTTCTGTGGCGGCATTCAAACCAAATCCAACGAGTACCAATAAGGCTGCGCCCCAATAGGGTTTTAGATACGCTAAGAGACGAAAATAAACCTTAAGATCCTGATTCACTAATAACCTCGAGATGGTACTTTGGTACTGATATTGACATTCACAAAGCCCAGTTGACCTGCAACATCCATCACCCGGATCACATCCTGATGACTCGCCTTAGCATCTGCTGCAATCACAAACATCAAATCACGACGCTCCTGTGCAACCTGTTTGATGGCTGTGCTCAAATCGGCCACTTCCTGACTCGAAAGTGCCTGACCGTTGACTGCATAATGCCCGGATGAGTCTACCATGACTTCAATTTTATGATCATATTGTTTTGGTGGTACACCTTGCGCATCCGGCAAGGTCAAGTTCAACCGGCTTGGCTGGTTAAAGGTGGTGGAAAGCAACAAAAACACCAAAATAAACAATAAACAGTCAATCATGGGGGTCAGGTTAATCGGAATATCTTCAACCTGTTGAGAACGTTTAAATTTCATCAGAGTTCACCCACTCAACTGGCCTGCTTGATCAAGTTTTGTGCAGACTTAGGGCGCTGATAGAACAAAGCTGCGTGAAACAGCGTCGATTGTTGTTCTAGTTCAGCAACATATTCCATGACTAAACGCTGAAAATAACGGTAAGCAAATAATGCTGGAATCGCGATCAGCATCCCCGCAGCCGTTGTAATTAATGCCTTAGAAATGCCGGGAATCATCAAGGTGGGATTACTGGTTGACCCCAGATCAATCACCAGAAATGATTCAATAATCCCGAGCACCGTTCCCAAAAGCCCCAGTAAGGGTGCAACAGCACTCAGGGTTCCTAGAAAGTTAATGTTTTTTTCCAGATAGCCAATTTCTTTGGAGGCCACTGCTTCCATCTGCGCACGCGCAAACTGCTCAGTCTGATCCTGCGCCTGCTGTCCAGCATGCAAAATCCGCCCCAAAGTTGTGCTTTGCAATTGCGGGTTTTGTTCCAATTCGTTGAGGACTTGCGGTAAAGATTGGGCTGACTCAAGCAGTAAAGTTTGAGGTAAAATGGCTGATTTCTTTAGCCGAATAAACCGTTCAACTGCGATCGCCACAGTAAAAATCGAACACAAAACTAATGGCAGCATCAGCCAGCCACCCGCTTTAACCAGTTCCCACATCTTGCTTCCCCAAAGTTAAAATTCCCTCATAAAGAGGGACATGATGTTTTATTCAGCCAAACAGATATTCAAAATACCATCCAGTTCATCCAATGAATGATAGTGAATGACCAACTTACCTTTACCCTGTTTGTTATGGTCAATTTTGACTTCAGTTCCAAAACGTTCGGTCAGTTTTTGCGTTAACTGTTGCAAGTCAGATGAGACCGTAGTTTTGGCTTTATCTTCTTTTGGCATATTCCAGTCACGGACCAACTGTTCAGTCTGACGTACGGATAGGCTTTTCTCAATTACCATATCTGCAACTGCCAGCTGATCCTTGGCCTTAAGCGTCAAAATCGCACGAGCATGTCCCATATCCAGCAAACCTTGCTGCATGAAATCTTTCACCGGTTCAGCCAGGCTCAATAAACGCAAGAAATTACTCACCGTAGTACGTGCTTTACCGACTGTATCTGCAATTTCTTGATGGCTTAAACCGAACTCGTCATGAAAACGCTGCAAGGCCAAAGCCTGATCTATCGGGTTTAAATCCTGACGCTGAATATTCTCAATTAATGCCAGTGCAATCGCAACCTGATCATTCAGCTCGCGCACAATGGCTGGAATTTCACTCAGACCTGCTAGTTGGGCTGCACGCCAACGGCGTTCACCCGCAATAATTTCATAAGGATGTTTTTCATCATCGACCGGACGCACCACAATCGGCTGCATCACACCATGTTTTTCAATCGACGCTGCAAGCTCTTGCAAGTCTTGTTCATTGATAAAACGGCGTGGCTGATAAGCGCCACGTTTTAACAGATGAACATTCATCTGTTTCAACTGACCATGATCCAAACTTTGCGCTTCGAGTTGAAGTTTTTCTTTTTGAATGGAACCAAGCAAGGCATCTAAACCACGGCCTTTGGCCAGTCCACGTTTTTTAATGGTCATGCTTGCATTCCTTTTTTCGCCTTAGTCTTCTTTAACATCTCAGCCGCCAGATTCAGATAAGCAACGGCTCCTTTCGAGCTTTTTTCAAAATAAATAATCGGCAAACCATGCGCTGGTGCTTCCGCTAAACGGACATTACGCGGAATGACAGTATCATAGAGTTTCTTGCCAAAATATTGCTCAAGCTCTGCCGACACATCCCTGGTTAGTGCGTTACGCGCATCATACATGGTGCGTAATACACCAATAATTTGCAGCTCCGGATTTAAAGCTTGCTGGATACGGTCAATCGTCTGAGTTAAATCAGCCAGACCTTCCAAAGCATAATATTCGCACTGCATCGGGATCATCACACCGTCGACTGCAGCCAAGGCATTAATAGTGATCAGGCTTAAACTAGGTGCACAATCGACAATGATGTAGTCAAAATCATCACGAATCTGGTTCAACGCTTCACGTAAAATAAATTCACGTCCTTCCTGCTCTGCAATTGCCAGTTCCACACCGGCCAATTCACGGTTGGCACCCAACACCTTATAACCGACTTCAGCTTTACTGATCGCTGTTTCAATCGGTACTTCACCGAGCAGGACGTCTGTCACTGAATACAGTAAATCATTTTTCTGGATGCCGGAGCCCATCGTGGCATTGCCTTGGGAATCCATATCCACCAACAGCACACGTTTTTTCAATACGGCCAGTGATGCAGCCAAATTCACTGCGGTTGTGGTTTTACCTACGCCACCTTTCTGGTTCGCAATTGCAATAATCTGAGCCATGGTAACCCCAATCCTTCAAATGAATTAAATACGTTCTAATAACAATAAATGACGCTGTTCATCGAGTCGCGGGACAGCCAACTCAATCACCTTGCAGGAAAATTCTGCTTGCAACTGCTCAATCTCATCCTGTGGAACCAAGCCCTTCATTGCAGCAATAATGGTTTTTTCGTGCATATACGGTTTGGAGGCATCCACAAAATCAAGCAAAGAAGCAAAAGCGCGGCTAGTAATCACATCAAACTGCCCTAACTCGCGAATACTGTCTTCGTTTTCCACACGCGTTTGCACGGCAATCACATTTTTTAGTTTCAGATCAGCAATAAACTGCTTCAAGAAACGGATTTTCTTGCCATTGGAGTCCAGTAGCACGCACTGTCGTTCCGGCTGACACAAGGCAATAATCATACCCGGCATCCCACCGCCGGTACCGATATCGAGCAGGCGGCCTGCAGGCAAGTCTTTCAAGATTGAGAGACTGTCCAGCAGATGTTTCACCAGCATTTCTTTCGGATCACGAATGGCCGTCAGGTTATAAGCCTTGTTCCACAACACCAAGGCATCTTGATATTTTAATAATAAACCTAAAGCTTCGTCGCTCAAACTCAAGCCAAGTGCTTGACTTCCCTGCTTTAACTCTTGAAAAAAAGGGTGCATAGATAGTCAACATCTCAAAAAATTTAATGAAGTATACCGATTTATTCAGCGTGGAACAGTAGTGAACGTCTAGCGAATATGCACTTAATCGTATAGACCCTGACGAATTTGTTGATCCAGTGCACTTAATCGCTCAGGGGTTCCAACATCAACCCAGCTGCCTTGCATTTTTTCTGCAGCCACTCGCTCATCATGCATGGCCTGTCTTAACAGTGGTGCCAATGGTCGTTTGCCCTGCTCTAAACCATAAAACATTTCTGGGGACAAAACCGCAATCCCACTATAAGTTAACGCTTCACCGGCTTTCTGCTGTTCAAAGGTATAAGCACGTCCGTCTAACAGATGAAAATCACCTTGCGGATGCTGTACAGGATTAGGTACAAACACCAGATGTGCAAGATCACGATGCAATTCAATCTGCTGCAAGGGTGCAAAGTCCATGGTGCTCCAGACATCACCATTCACCAGAATAAACGGATCATCTCCCAGCAAAGGTAAAGCACGGATAATCCCACCGGCAGTTTCCAGCCCCTCACCTTCGTGTGACCAGAGAATTTCCACACCGAACTGAGAACCATCGCCCAAAGCGGCTGCCAGTTTATCTCCTAACCATGCGGTATTGATGACAATCTGGTTCACACCCATTTTTTGCAGCTTTTCGATATGCCAAACAATCAGCGGCTTATCTGCAACCTGTAGTAGTGGTTTTGGGGTATGCAGCGTTAAAGGTCGCATCCGGTTGCCTAAACCCGCAGCGAGAATCATGGCTTTCATCAGACAACCACCTCATAGACACCATATTTTTCTACAAATTTAGGCATGACACGCTGCTGGATAAACTGCATAAAAGGTTCCAATTCAGCATACCCTTGGCTTTCTTGTAGTAAGTACCACATCACGCGCGGTAAATCTTTCAAATAACCTGACTTACCATCACGTTCAAACAGACGGACAAAAATACCCAAGATTTTGATATGGCGCTGAATGGCCATCAAATCGGCTTCACGTTTGAATTGTTCAAAACTGCGGTTCTGGGTTGTGGCTTCTGGCAGCAACTCATAAAACATCTTAAACCAACGATACACACGATCCGCGTTCCACTGTACATACGCATCCCGAGTAATTGAAATCAAGTCATAAGTATAGGCACCAATTACAGCATCCTGAAAATCGATCACACCCAACTCTTGTTCACCAGAAATTTTCATCAGGTTACGGCTATGAAAATCACGGTGTACAATCACTTGTGGCTGTGCCAGTGCAGCTTTGGCCAAAAAATCGAACGCCTGTTCAATGATCACTTGCTCATCTTGAGTGATTTCAATCCGCAAAGAAGGCAACATCCACTCAGTAAGCAGATGCATTTCAGTCAATAGTTTCTCATAGCTATAGGTGGGTAACTGACTCGTTGCTGCATCAATTTGCTGCAGTTCGATCAGCTGTTTAAAACTTTGCAAATAGTAATGATCGACACTAATCTCATTCAACAAGGTTGAAAGCAGTGTATCGCCAAAATCTTCAAGCAATAAAAAACCATTTTGTTCATCTTTGGCCAAGATCTGCGGGACACGAACTTCATGTTGTGCTAAAAACTCGGCGATTTTAACAAAAGGTCTGACATCTTCTTTTTCTGGTGGTGCATCCATCAACATCAAGGTTTTATTATTGAGCTGGATGCGGGCGTAACGACGAAAGCTGGCATCGCCTGGCAAGAAATTGATCTCAAACTGATCTGAAGCAAGAACAGAGCTAACCCATGTATGTATCAATTGTTCGCGTTGTGTATTCATTTGCAATAAAATCTAAAACAGGCTGAGTTTTTAAAGTCTTAAGTGTAGCCACTTATCAAGTTTTTCTCTATGATGCGACAATAATTAATTGCGAAAAGCATACTTGGTTAATGAGACAAATGAAGCATCAGTTTAAATTTAATCCTTTAGCGACTGCTATTTTGACCCTACTCTGTGGTAGCTCGATATCAAGCTATGCTGCGTCAACAGAAACAGTGTCAACACTCAATAACGAACAATTACAAGACACATTGCAAGAAGCTTACCCGGGGCAAGCTTTTTTTGAGCAGTATTATGTTGATAAATCTGCACCAGAAGCACAACAACGACAAAATGGTTTCAGCTCACAGTATTGTCAAGGTGCATGGGTCACTCCGATTCAACCGTCATCCGAAACATTAGACCCCGAGCAAACCACCTCAACCATTACCGCGGATTATGGTCACTACAACCCTTTAGGAGACTCTGTACTCGAAGGCAATGTGGTGATTGACCAGCAGGGTCGTATGATCCGCGCAGATAAGATCACTTTGGATAAAACCCAGACCTTTGCCAAAGCCGAAGGACGAGTGCAAATGGCCCAGGGTGGCTTACTCGCCCAAAGTGATCAGATTAACTACAACTTGCGTACTCAGATCGGGGATCTCAATAACAGTTTTTATATTGCTGAACAGCAACATGCACATGGCCATGCTGACAAGATTGCTCGTACATCACCGACCGTTGCGGTCTTAGAAAACGCCACTTACAGTACCTGCCCACCCGATCAAAGTCCTACCTGGAAAATTCAGGCAGATCGCATTGTGCTTGATCAGGATACAGGACGTGGTGTAACCCACAACACCAAACTTTATATTAAAAATACGCCGGTAATGGCTGTGCCTTACTTTAATTTCCCGATTGATGACCGTCGCACTACCGGGATTCTTAATCCAAGTTTTGGTTATACCAATGATGGTGGTGCTCAGATTGCAGTACCAATTTATCTGAATCTAGCGCCTCATTATGATGCCACGCTCACTCCGCGTTATCTCGGGGGACGTGGCGCAATGCTAGAAAGCGAATTCCGCTATTTAACTGAGAACTTCGGCCAAGGGATGCTCTGGGGCGGATATTTGCCATCAGATACAAAGTACAATGATCAAGACCGTAAAGATCTGCACTTTTTACATAACTGGCAAATCAACAATACCCTTTCAACCAATCTTGAATACAACTACGCATCCGATAAAGATTATTTTGCCGACCTCAATAACAACCCCAATTCAAAGACCGAACTAAATCTACGTCGTGCTTGGGAGTTAAACTATAAAAATGGTATTCCGGGGCTAAAAGCACAGCTAAAAGTTGAAGATTTCCAAACACTGGATAAAACTATTCCTGTTGAAGACCGACCTTATGCACGCTTGCCACAATTTTTACTCAATTATGTCACTGGCAATCCTCAAGGTTTAGAGTACGAATTTAATAACGATACCGCTTATTTCAAAAAGTCCATTGATAATACGACTACCGCAAATGAGGGTACCCGAATCTACAACCAGTTTGCCGTACGCTACAACTATCGCACGCCATGGTCCTTTATCATTCCGGAAGTCTCTGTGCGCAGCATTAATACCTTTGCCGATCGCAAATCAGATACCAATAATGCCGATACATCGACCATCGTGCCACAGTTCACTTTGGATACTGGGCTAACATTTGAACGTGACGGCAAATTTTTGCAGACTTTGTCACCTCGTGCATTCTATGCCTATGCACCTTATGAAAATCAAAATGGTTATCCAAACTTCGATACCACATCTGCCTCAATTAGTTATGATCAGTTGTTCAATCCCTACCGCTTTTATGGCCATGACCGTTTAGATGACAACAACTTCCTCTCGCTCGGTCTGAGCTATAGCCTTTTTGATCCTGCAGGTTTGGAGCGTTTAAAAGCCAGTATCGGGCAAAGCTATTATTTTGAAGACCGTCGTGTACTCTTGAACCAAGAGGATAGTATCCAATCTGAACGCCGCACTGGACCAATCGTCAGTCTATCCAGTCAGTTATCACAAAACTTCACTATCAGTGGCAATTCTGCCTGGATGGAAAATGGAGACAATGCTCAACGGGATTTTCAAGTTTATTATACGGGTGAACGCGGCAATTTATATAACTTAGGCTATTTTAACCGCAGAGAGATTATTGACCGTCAGAAGTACTATGATCAAGTGGTTGCATCGTTTATACAACCAGTTCACAACAACTGGCGTATGATGGGCCATGTTCAGTATGACCTCGACAATAATGTCGCACGTGAATATCTACTCGGCGTAAATTATGAATCCTGCTGTTGGGCAATTTCTGTATATGGTCGCTCGTATTATAACGATCTCGACAATGTAAACGATCCGAACGTTAAAGCGAAACGTGCCATCATGGCTGAACTCACGCTTAAAGGATTGGGTGGTTTCAACAACAAATTAGCCTCTTTGCTGGAAAGTCGCGTATTAGGATTTAATAAAATTAATCAATCTTGGACACAACGTTAATGAAAACGAAGTATATTCAACAGTTTTTTAAAGCAACCACGCTCGCACTTTGCATTTTAGTTTCTATCCCATCATTCGCTCAACCAGCCAATGACGAAGTAATTGCTGTGGTTGATAACAGTGTCATTTTACGTAGTGATTTAAACCAGCTGCTTGCAGAAACCAATTATCAGTCAAAACAACAAAACCAAACTCTTCCCCCTCAATCAATACTTGAGCAACAAGCCTTAGAAAAACTGATTCTACGCCAAGCTGAACTACAGCAAGTTAAACGTTATGGTCTCAAGGCCGATGAACGTGCACTGAATGAAACCGTTTTAAAAGTTGCTCAGCAATTCAAGGCTAGCTCCTTAGAAGAATTACAACAAAAGTTAGATGCACAAGAACCTGGCAGTTATGCCGCGTTACGTAGTCGTATTGCCGATGATCTGGCAATTAACCAGTTGCGTCAGCAGCAGGTGATGTCACGTATCAAAATCAGTGACCAAGATGTTGCAAACTTTTTGAAATCACCGCAAGGCCAAGCAGCATTGGGTAATCAGGTTCACTTGATCCACGTGCGAATTTCAGCAACCGGACAAGACCAGAAGACTGCTCAAGCCACTGCTCAACAAGTCAGAACAGCACTACAAAACAGTAATGATATTGCTGCGCTTAACAAACAATACAGTAATAATGGCATTCAGGTGGAAGGTGCTGATATGGGATTCCGCAATCTTGCAGAAATCCCGGCAGAACTGGCTGCTCAGGCAGCTGCCTTACAGGCGGGCCAGACGAGCGCATTGATTCCATTACGTGATGGTATCCATCTGATTAAACTCATTGAACGGAAAAATAGCGAGCAGCGTGCTATCGTACCTCAATATCAAACCCGCCACATCCTGATCCAACCTTCTGAAGTCGTCAGCAGAGACAACGCCAAGCAGATTATTGAAAATATTTATAATCGTTTGAAAGCGGGTGAAGACTTCGCTGTACTTGCTGCAACTTTTTCCAATGATCCAGGCTCTGCACGTGATGGAGGAAGTTTGGGTTGGGTGAATCCAGGTGTCATGGTTCCTGAGTTCGAAGAGAAAATGAAAAATACCCCTGTTGGGCAAATCAGCGAGCCTTTTCAGACACAATTTGGCTGGCATATTCTACAAGTCACCGAAACGCGTCAGCAGGACATGACGAACGAGTACCAAGAACGCATGGCACGCCAGATTCTAGGTGAACGTCAATTTGATACTGAGCTAGACAGCTGGTTGCGTGAAGTACGGGGTAACGCGTATGTTGAAATTAAAGACCCAGAATTAGCCAAGAAATAAATGAGTCCAACAAAAGCCCTGTCAAAATAACAGGGCTTTTTAAATTCTGCATATAAATAAAAAAGGCCTCTGAAGAGGTAATGCCAGTCAGTTAAGCAACATTTAGCCAAATGCTGTAAAAATGAGTGTATATAAATACGCTCATTTTTTTTATGACTTTATCTGAGAATTTAGATTTAACCCTTCAACAATCCATGCCATCACTTGCTGATTTTAGTGAATTGATTGATTTCAACTGGATTGAAAGCAGTTTAAAACAAACAGGCAAGGCCTCCATCAGAAAAAGAAAATTGCCTGCTGAAC
>JACCEE010562026.1_pt1 | contig 15924 bp, 11 predicted proteins | sample 7449931 | NCBI WGS metagenome assembly JACCEE01 (sample SAMN15323457, study PRJNA562643) | freshwater metagenome | isolation source: river surface water | place: USA:Blue River Watershed | collected 2017-08-19 | reverse complement strand
GAAAAAGCGATTTTAGTGCTGGTGATTATGCCAAAGCTTTTGCGAAAGCTGTTTCAAACAGTCCTTCGACCATGTCTACCCTTAATATGTGGGCACAAAACCCAATGTTTGGAACTCAGCTCAATTGGCAAGTTGAAATGGCCAAGCAACAAATGAATGCTGAAGCCTATCAAAAGGCTTGGCTTGATTACTACAGCCAAGCTCAGCAAAATGCTTGGTTAAACTTTTTAGGAAGCTCTCAGGGAGTTCCTCTCTATAACGGAGGTGTTTACTACAATTTTGGTAGCACAACAACAACGACAACAAATTAATTAGACAAAAGCTTTCAAGCCTCTTATTATAAGGGGCATGAAAATCTATTGGACCCTTTTTACGCTTATTGTCTCTCCTTGGACTTTCGCCGCAGAAGATAACTGGAAATTTTCTCCTGGCTTACTCTATACTAACGAAAAAGTTTACCGTGGCGCTCTCGTCTGGCCCGCTCCCTCTATCTTTCCCCTATTGGGTATCAGCTATAAAAGATTAACAATCAATGGGCCAGGCTTTAACTTGACCATGCCATGGTCTAAATTAACGTTTAATATTGGTGTGACGTATTTTGACGATAATCCCCCGCTGATTCCTTTAAGAGAGCACCATAAAGACTTCAGAAATGAGCGTAAATCGGTTTACGATGCGACTTCAGGGGTCACCTGGGAAATGCTTCCACGAACTCGCTTAAGCTTAATGGCATCCAAAGCAATTAACTCACACAACGGTTTTTACAGTGCATTGAATTTACAAATCCCTTTAATACCCTTTGTCTCTACTGGATACACCTTGGGATATGCTGACACCAAAGCGAACCGCTATGCATACGGACCGCAAGCCCGAGCTGGTCTTGGGCATCGAGACTTTAATATTGGTGTCAATCTCCCTTTCTTGCCAGGAAAAGGGATGCTCATGGCCCGTTATACAATAAGCAGGATTCATCTCTCAACGAATAAAAATGCTTCCTACGTACGGGCCAGTGATAAACCGGAGACTCTTCTACTGATGACAACTTGGACACTTTAAAATGAAAGTAATACAACACTAGCAACGCCGAGCCCTACCCCAACCCATTGAGTCGCCGTAAGCTGCTCATTAAAAATTAAAAGTCCTGCAAACACAGCAAGAATAAGATTCAAAACAGAAAAAACAACAATCAACTTAGAAAGTTCACCTAAGCGCAAAGCATAGGCCCAAAAAAAAGTACCAGCTGTGTAGAAAAACATTCCTGACCATAGCCAATGCTTTTTAAAAAAAATATCACCAACAACTTCTAAAACAGTCCCAAGGACAAGATTCAACCAAAGCATAAACATGAAAACTTCCTTTACGATTGAGTCTGGTTGATGCTTGGGAAATAGATTTTAAAACAAGTTCCTTTTCCAAGTTCTGACTCACAATGAATTTCTCCACCCAAATTCAGAATAAAAGAATGAACTGTAAAAAGTCCGAGTCCAATTCCTTTCCCCACTTCTTTCGTCGTAAAGAATGGGTCATAAATCTTAGTCATAATATCTGGCTTGATTCCAGGTCCGGAGTCCATAACAGAAAAAAGAATTTGATTGCCTTGTTGGCTTAATCGAATACTTAAAAATCGTTGTCCTTCAGGAACCAACTCGAGGGCTTCAATTGCGTTAACTAAAATATTGATAATAATCTGCTGAACAGAACTAAAAGCTGCTTCTATTTCAAAACGCTCATTTGTTGGAATTTCAGTATTAACTTCAATTCCAACTTTTGCCATACGTGATTTTGAAACAACAAGTGCATCTTCAATAACATGATTGAGATGAATCACTTCATTGGCCGTCTCGCCTCTTTTAGAATACTGCTGCAAAGTTCTCACAATTTCTTCAATTCGAAGCAATGCTGTATCTGCTTGGATTAAAGATTCTTCATAAAGCTTCAGATGCTCATCTTTTTTCATTTTCCTTAGAAGGATCTGAATGTACCCCTTTGCGATAAAAAGCGGATTATTAATTTCATGGGCCACACCAGAAGTCAAAATACCAATAGACGCCATTTTTGATGAGTGAACAAGCTGCTGTTGCTTCTGCAGTAAAGAGGACATCATATGATTGAAACCTTCCGCAAGCGAGGCAAACTCATCTCCCCACTTTTCGTGAGCTCGCAAAGTCAAATCATGTCGCCCTTTTACTTTGGCAAAAATCCCGGTAAAATACTTAATTTTATTTAAAACTAAGTAACGATTTCCTAAGAAGAAAAGCACAATCAAAAGAAGCGCAACAAGCAACCAAAGAAAAGCTTCATTTTTCAAGATATGAGTTAGAATTCCGCTCATGTAACGTTCTTGCTGGGCATAAGCCAAAAGATGCAATTTCCCTTTATAATCTGGGACCATTAAATAGATATCAACACTTTGATCCCTGAGATCTACGAAAATATCAGTATTTTTAATTTTGCCGACCACTTCAGAGAATTTTTGCATCTGAGAAGGATTGGCCAGATTAACAAACTCCAAATCTCCCTGAAGAACATCTTTAAAATTTTGAGTTAAACGCTCATCAAGGAAACGTCCAAGAAAGATAAGTCCCTTCGGTTCACCGCTGTAATCAGAGTGAAGAATTTTATTTGAAGAAAATAAAACAGCTCCCTCATCATGAAGTAAAAAACCTTCCGCAACGTTTTTATCTTTTGAATAAGTGTTAAAGAAGTTTTTAGTAAGTCCAACAAACTCATTCGTAATAAAATCAGGAACGGGAATGGGCTTTTTTTCAATAAAATCGCCAGCGATGCTATAAACAACCTTTCCTTCATCATTAATAATAATAATAAAATCAGCACGCAAAGCCCCTAATGCGACAATGGGGTCTAGTAAGTTCTCTCTTATGAAGCTTTCTTTTTTTCCTTGAACGAAATAGTAAGTATCATCCCAACCTCCCCAATCTTTTCCGGAGGTACGAACGGCCTCAAACTGCTTGGATATTTGCTCTTTTATCCTCTGTCCTTGCTTCACTCCAAGGGCTGTTTCAAACTTGGTGGCTTCACCAAGAACAAGTCTTGCATTAATCAAATAAAAGAGAATGATCACGGGAAGGATCACCCCTAAAACGAAAAAGGATAATTTGGATGAAAGTTTCATATGAGAATCTTAACGGTAAACAATACCTAGAACTTAAAAAAAATCACAACGATAGACGAATGCCCGAGCAAATAACTTTGCTCCATTGCTCTTTACTTTATATTTCTATCAAAATGTCGAACAATAGATCCTTATGAGTCAAAAAGAAAACCTCTCTATTCTTATCATTGATGACGAAGATGCCATTTTAAAATTGCTTCTCACAGAAATGAGTATGGAAAAGCCTCTTTTCAAGGTGACAACAACAAACTCTCCTGAAAAAGCGCTTAAATGGATCAAAGAAGAAAAAAAAGGCTTTGATATCATTCTTTGTGATCTGGTCATGCCTCGAATTGATGGAATGCAAGTGGTGCATGCCATCGCAGAAAGCAAGCTCAAGACTCGTATTTTTCTTATGTCGGGCTACACCTCTCTTCTCGATCAAGTAAAACTTTTTGAATTAGGCGTTGAAAAGATCCTTCCCAAACCTCTCAATATCAATGAATTTATCAACATCGTTGACAATCCAATGATTCAAACGGGCTATCAACAAAAGGACATGATTCCTGTCAGAATTGGCGAAGTTAAAAAAAGAAAAATCAATCCTTGCGACCTTTATCTCATGCTTGGCAAAGGTAAGATTATTAAGGTTTTTACCTCTGGACTTCCTATTGAACGTGAAAGGCTAGATCGTTTTCTGAATAATGATGTTAATTATCTTTATGCTAAAAAAGAAGACACTCTACTTATTCCTTCACAGTTTTATGTCCCTGTTCGCATCATCACTTTAATTCATGGCAAGGCACTGCCTTGCGAATTTTATTATAAAAACAAAGACGAATATAAGGTCCTCTTCAAAACGGCAACCGTCATTGGCCCAGCCCATTTCGAAGTTTTAAAAAAACATAGAATAAAAAAACTCTTCATAAAAGATAAAGACGAAGCAATCTATGAGCATTATCTTGAAGTTCATATCAACGACATTCTCAATTCAAAAACAATTAGCACACCAGAAAAAAGTGAGATCGTTTACGATCTGATGGAACACAGTCTACAAAATGTTTTCGCTCAACCTAATGACGAAAACATAAAATCAATGAAAAAAGCTCAACAAGTCCTCCAAGGATTTATAGAAGAAAGTCAAGAAGGTTTACAAGACATCATACGCTTAAGCAAAGAGGAGCAAGGTATTTATGCCCACTCAATAGGAGTGGCCACTATTGCCTATGCACTCATCTTGGAAATGGGTCTTCTTCTTAAAAACCAAAAAGACCATAAAGGTCTTGGTGAATTTAGTTTTGAATCAAAGGAAGTACGAGACATTATTTTTCTTGGCGGTCTTCTCCACGACATAGGTAAGACCTTTCTTAATATTAACAACCTCGCCTTTACAAACCAGGCTCCCCAAAATCTCAACAGTGCTCTAGAGACATATAAAACTCATCCTCAAGTTGGTTATGAACGTCTTAAAAAGATCAAAGGAGTTCCCCCTAAGACCCTTGAAATTATTCTTCAGCATGAAGAGCTTTGTGACGGCTCAGGCTTCCCTTCAGGGCTAACCAAAGTCAATATTTCCATTTATACTCAGCTCATTACTATCGCCAATCACTTCGACCATCTTCATCGCCAGCAACAAAAAAAGGCCAGCGAGTGCTTGCTGGCCTTAAAACTTGAATCGGCGAAGTACAACAAGCAACTTCTTGCTGTACTTAATAAAATGTTTACACTGGCAAAAAAAACCTAATCTTACTCTGAAATAGAAGCGATACTACGACCATTACCAATATAAGATTGATTGTTAATGACACCTAAACCAGTAAAAACCCCTTCACGGAAATTCGTCATGAACTGAGTTCCCTGCGCAGTTCTAGCTGAAAAATCACCATAAAGGAAAACATTGTTAGAGCCGAAGACTTGGTCAAAATGAGCTTTCTTATCAGTGAAAGCATAGAGGGCAAGAACAAAATCCTTAAGCTTCCAGACAGGAATTTGGGTTAGCATTCTTTCTGGACTAAGCTTACGCATGTTCTCAATGCAGTTTTGAGCTGCTTTTTTGGCTTTCGCATAGAATAAGGCACGGAATCCTCCGCGGTCAAATTCACTTTTCCAACCACAAGCTGACTTCATACTGTCATCGACAGGGAGTAAAGCGAAGCTTGAAAAATATGAATCATACTTCTGACTTAACTCTCTGACACATCCATCTACTTCATACTCAGTTTCACGACAAACATAGCTTGCCACATCAACAAAGCGCTCACGACCAAGGGAATGAAAACTATAGACGGCCTTCTGGTCAAGAAGAACTCTATGATGAATCTCCATTGGTCCAACCAACTCTTCGTCTCTAACTTTTTGAGCAATCTGAGGATCAAGACCTTGGTAGCTAGAAAGTTTTTGAGCTGCAAACTTTCTAAACTTTTTACCAGTCCAACCAGTGGTCTTAACTCCATACAGACGAGTATCAAAAGCGAGAGACAGTTTTTCTTTCTGAGTCACATCCAACACTTGCTTGTCCTTTAAAAGATCTCTCGAATTTTGATATTCGATATGAACTTTTTTAGTTTCACTTGTAAGATTCGCAACCTGAGCATTAATCTTAAAAATGGACTTGAGTACAGCCCCTAAAAGGCGACTTAAAGGATTTTGCACGTAACGCATTTTCTCAAAGTTGTGTTCAAAGTAAGTGGTTTGCACTCCATTTTTCACAACCTGAATCTGCTCGGTTTCAGAGCTCTTACTATGGCCAAGAATAAAAAGAAGAAAACGAGATTTTTTCATCTGCTCAATGCGATTTTCTTCACTCACAACGAATGAGGAAAGAACATCAACATTGGCCTTGCCACCTCGAAGCACCTTATTGATTTCAGAACCAATCTGACCGTTGCCGGTCAAGTGAGACATATCTTGCTCACGGAAAGAGATGTTGGTTTTGTAAGCATCAAGGAACTTATAGGAAAGATCGTAAGAGAAAAGAGTGATACGGAGAAGATTCAAAAAGTCAGCCTGTACAGTGGCAGAAACTCCTACCTCTGTAGAAAGACTTTTTTCTGAAGATACGCGAATTTTTTCAGCTGGCTCAGAAATTTCGTCTACACCTAAAGCTTGCACCCAAATATGGGCCATACGACTCAAACGGATGAGTCCACCAACTTGAGCACTGACTCCGGCATAGCCTGTTGTTACAATAGGAACATTGGCAACTCCTCCCGCAGCTGCACTTAAATAATCTTCTTTTTCAAGAATATCGTAAGGGTCAAGCTTGGTAATGGCCTGACGATTGAACTTTGTAAAACCTAAAAATAGTTTATCAAAACGAGTTGTCAAACCTTCCATATAGGTGTTCGCGAAGTGTGAATAACGGTAGACGCGAGTGAAAGTCACACCTGCAAAAGCCCCATATTGGGTTTGATTAATATCCAAAAGTCCTTGCTCTTTTAAATTTGAAATGAGTTTTGATGCTTCAATAGAAATTTCAAATTCATCTTTCACTAACCAGCGCTCGTCGAACAAATAAGGAACGACTTGACGACGAACATTGATAGAAAACTGCGCAAAGGGTTTTTTCCAAGAGAAGCCGACGTTGTTGTACTGACCGACAGAAATAAGAACATTATTATTTAAAAGCTGATCAACTTGTTCTTTGCCAATTTGTTCATAACGAAACTGGAGCTCTTTCAAAATTTCCTGAAAAAGTGGGTTATCTTCCGACCAATCCTGACTCAAACCTCCTTCAACTGTTGTCGGAGCGCTTGCAAAAGCACTTTTTTCAGTAGACTCGACTTGGTAAGCCTCTTTCACGGCCTCCACGTCTTCGACTTTGAAGTTTGAAAATTGCACATCGTGGGAATCTTCAGCGTAGACTGCCCCACTTAGTACTAATGTCAGCACCAGTATTGTTATTTTCATAAAATTTAGCAAAGTTTGACCGCTCAGCTTCCGCTTACGTACCACTTGTTCGTACTTCTCATACGAGTTAACAGCAATTGATTACGGCTTACTTGCTCGGTGGTGGGGATGCGAGAATAGATGGAATTTTCTTGAAGAGAAAATTTGAAAAGAGCTTTGAGCTACACATCTTACGTACTGCTTTAGCCTAGTGTTCAAAATCAACCTACGTACAACAGATTCGTAACTATTACGATTGAACGGCTGAGGCCTTTACAAGACTAATAATAACATACCGCATCAAAACGCTCAACTAATACTTAACTGAAAAGATACTTCTTTCTTATTTTTTAACTACTTATTTACGGGCCATAACTAAAGTCATAAGGATATTCCGCTCAGGAATATAATGAAGGACTGCGTTATAACTCTATGATATTAAAAGAAAAATCTGCCTCTGTTTTTGAATGTCTGCTTGGGCCATAATGGGCCCATGGATATTTTAAGCAAGCACAAGAAAAAGGGCCTGCAGGGCTTTAAAGACTTTATCTATTACCTAGAGCTAGCCGATAGCAAGCGCTTAAGCGATGTCTTTGCCATAGCTTGGCTCGAAGACCCAGTCTATACCCAGCACCTAGAACCTAATATGGTGAAGTTTGATTACTTCCTCACGCAATTGGAAGACAGCGATTACGAAAAAATTTTTAAAGAACTTCCTAATGGGGCCCAAACTTTTACTTTTGCTTTCAAGGGAAGCAAAGAACATGAAGAGATGATGAAACGTCTTCCTGTTCTTGTGGCAAGGAAAATTACTTTTGCTGAAGAAACCGTTCCAGAAATAAAACCTTTCCAAAGGGCCGAAGCCAGAAGCACGCTCATCAAAAAGATGCGTGAGCTTCAAGACAGAAATTCGATCACGAGTTACTCTTGGAAACTCCCTTCTGAAAAAATTCTTAAAGGAGAGCATTTCCTCATTCCTTCGACCGCCCCTTTTCAACTCAAATTTGAAAATGGAAAAATGGCCCTTGAAGGAGCTTACGAAAAAAAACTCCGCACGGGCTTATGGCATCATTACCTGCCTACCGGTAACCTCTATGCCAAAGGATCCTACACTCAAGGAGAAAAGATAGGACTGTGGACCTTCTACTACCCGAGTGGCAAGCCGAAATTTGAAGGCCAGTATATTGAGGATTTGCGCAGTGGAGAATGGAAAAGTTGGAATGAAGCAGGTGAACTGATCACAGTTCTCTATGAGCGCGGAAGACTCATCTAAAAATCTGAACTCAAATTTTCTTTTAATATATCAATAATCTTTTTATAAGTTCCCATAGGGAAACGGATGTACAGTTCTTGAATGATCTGAGAAACATTTTTCTTTGTTTCAGGAATTCTTAAGAGTTCATGGACAAAAGCTTCAATGATAATAAAGAGAATTGAAATCGGCGAAATGCCAATTCCATATGAGTCAGGAAACCCCACGCCGTTACTCATTCCATGATGCTGACGAATGATCACATCTGCCCCTGGAGGCGAATGGGGAAAACTCTGAACCAAACTCGCTGCTTTATTCGCATGATGTAAGACGAAAACCTTTTCATTATTTGAAAGCTCGGCCGTACGAAAAGACTCTTTGTCATCAATGACGACCAGACGATCATCTTCTAAAGCGATGTCATGAAAAAAACTAATGAAGATCATTTTATCCAAAGTTTGCTGTACTTGAGTTTGAGGACACCACTCCATCCGACTGAGAAGTTTTGGAAAGAAGAGAGAGATCATAAAGCTATGTTTATAAGCATAGCTTGAAGGATTGGTGAGAAGCTTTTTTAAAAGTGTACTAAGTTTATCAGCAGAGGCAATGGTCTGTTTCATGGACTCAATAGTAGCACTGGCCATTTTGACAGAACGCTCATCAATACCTGTTTCGCTTAACAGACTTCTGGCAATGCCAAAAGAATCAGCAACCATTTCTAATTTCAACTCAACAGACACTGTCGGATTACTTAATTTAGCTTCAGATTGAATGAGAAGAGAATCAAAAAAAAGATCCCTATCATCTTTACGAATATAAAATTCTTGAAGACCAAATTTTGAGTTGTATCTTATAATCGCTTCTTTATCGAACTCATCCTCAGCATGGATACGTTTTACAAACTCTTCCTCCTCAGCTTTTTTAAGCTTCATATAAATATCGCAGGAAGAATGATTCATCAGATAAAAATAGGAAATCGGAACAGGAATAAAGTCAGGCAACTTCATCTCTGAAATTTGCTGTCGAGTAAGATTTAAAAGTTTTGTAATAGCTCTGACAAACTCATTGAGCTTGAAATGATCAGGAAGAGTGGCTAAGGGGATTCCAACAAATTCAAAACTTCCTAACACAAGTATGGAGGTCTTGATATTTTTATCATAAAGAAAAGTGCAAAGCCCTCTTGCAGCTTCTTCTCCATCCTCAGTTCTAGTTCCCCCAATAACTTTTCGAACAATGATAAGTTCAAAGGAAGAATCTTCGCTCAAAAGATCGAGAGCTTCTTTTAAAGAAGGTCTAAAGTTGGTTTCAAATCCCAACTCATTTTTTAAATGTAAGGCAAGGACATCAGCAATCTGCCGATCCCCTTCAATTATAAGGGCCCGCATGCCTTACTTATCGGTATGAATTTTCAGGGAATGTAGGATTTTTCTTCTTTTAATAAACTCATGGCCACGCGAACGCCATCAGCAGCAGCAGAGCTAATTCCTCCGGCATATCCCGCCCCTTCTCCACAAGGGTAAAGACCTTTGTGACTAATTGACTCAAGTTTTATTTCGTCACGTAGAACCGTTACAGGGGCAGAAGTTCGTGTTTCAGGGGCCATCAAAATAGCATCATTGTGAATAAACCCCTTAAGTTTTCTATCAAAATCAAGGAGCCCTTTTCTCAAGTGCTGGCAAACAAAGCCTGGAAGGATTTCTTCCAAATTGGCATTGAAAACACCTGAAGGTGAAGAACTATGAGGTAGCGCTCTATTTGACTTTTTTCCTTCCAAGAAATCTTTAAGTCGCATGGCCGGAAGGGCCCGAGCATTAGCCTGCTCTGAAGATACTTGATAAGCTTTCTTTTCAATATTTTTTTGAAAATGGTGACCAGCGAGAACATCAGTCTTATCAGAAAAATGCTCTCCGGACTTCACAGAAACAACTAAAGCAGAATTAGTCCAAGGAGAATTACAACCGATGTTGCTCATTCCATTGACAACAATTCCGTTGGCATCTGTTCCTGAGGAAAGAACATATCCACCTGGACACATACAAAAACTATAAGTTCCAAGCTTTGATTTAGGATCTTCAAAGCTTAAACGATAGCGAGCAGCTCCTAAAAGCGGATCGCCAGCGAAGTGGCCATATTGCATATGATCGATAGCGGCACGAGGATGCTCGATGCGCACACCAACTGCAAAATCCTTTGCTTTCATGGCCACGCCAGCGCGCTTTAATTCAAAATAGAGTTCTTTAGCAGAGTGCCCAACGGCCATAACAACACGATCAGAGTGAATTTTCTCGCCGTTTGAAAGTTCAACTCCTGCCACTTTCCCATTTTCCAAAATAAATTTCTCAACACGGGCGTGATAACGAAGTTCAGTCTCTTTGCTTTTTAGAAAAGAACTAATGGCAGAAATCATCTTTCTGATTCCATTAGACCCTAAATGAGGATTCGAGAGGTAGGCTGTTTCATGAGGAGCACCAAAATCGACAAGGCGTTTCATCACATAAGGGATGTGAGGTGACTTCACACGAGTGATAAGTTTGCCGTCACTGTAAAGCCCTGCTCCCCCTTCGCCAAAACAGACATTGTTATCTGTATCGAACTGACCAAAGCGCCAGAAACGGGCAATCGAAGCCATACGCTCAGTCGATGGACCGCCACGCTCAAGAACAATAGAAGGCACACCATGGTCAGCTAACCGAAGGGCACAAAAGAGCCCCGCAGGTCCTGAACCAATAATAATGGGTTTATTTTTAAAGGGTCCAAGGTTGGGGATTTGTTCATCAAAAGAAGTGAAATGCTCACCCTCTTTGATCACATCAAGACCCAAGGCCATCTGGGGTTTACGCCCACGATTTGCCCCACGTGCATCGAGACTTTTAGAAAGAATGCGCCAATCCTTTACATCGGGGTATTCTTGCTTAAGATAATCGTTAATATCTTGGTCAAAATCTAAAGTGATATTTATACGCATATCCCCCTTGATAACCGACAACGTGAATGAGGTCAAATGAATTCAGAACTCATCTTGATAGGCGATGAACTTCTCTATGGCAAAACTCGCGATCTCAATGCCTTTTGGCTTGGGCCATTCTTAAAAGATCATGGAATGAGTCTCGAAAGAGTCACGATCGTTCGTGATAGTCTGAAAGAAATACATGCTGCCTTAAGCGAATCCCTCGCAAGAGTAGATCTCGTTTTCACCTCTGGGGGATTGGGGCCAACGGGAGACGATCTTACCAAAGAAGCCCTTGCCACTTTTTTTAAAAAAGAACTTTTTGAAAGTGAAGAGGCAAAGGAAATTGTCAAAGGAAACTATGCGCGTTTTAATCGCGTATGGAAGCCTGAGCAAAACAATTATCACATAGTCCCGCGCGATTTTTTAGTTACATCAAACCCTCAGGGGCAAGCCCCTGGTTTAGCCTATATGGAAAATGGCAAAGGAGTTTTTGCAGGACCTGGAGTTCCTCGTGAGTTCAAGGCCCTTGTGGAAAAAATTTATTTTCCCCATATTGAAAAATTCTTTCAGGGACGAATTGAAAAAGCTCATAGTAAATTAAGCCTTCGCACCTATGGTGTCCCTGAAGAAATTATTTTCTTTGAACTCTACCCAGGACTTTGGGAGAAACTAGAAAAAATTGGCAAAGTCAGCTCTCTTCCTCTTTCAAACTACGGTGGTGTTGACATCATTGTCCAAGTTGAAAAAGAAAAAGAAAAACAAGGCCTACAAGAATTTAAACGCCTCGTAGAAAACTCTCCCCTAGCTAAACATATTTGGCAATGGGGAAGCAAAGAACTTCCAGAATATGTTATAGAAAAAGCCCTTGAGAAAAAATTAAAATTTGCTTTTGCTGAATCTTGTAGCGGAGGACTCAGCTCTTCACGCATTACCGATATCGCGGGAAGCTCAGAAGCCTTCAAAGGATCAGTCGTATGCTACGATGAAGAGATCAAAAAAAATCTTCTTCAGGTCAAAGAAGAAACTCTTAAGAACTACACGGTCTACAGTTCAGAATGCGCTGAAGAAATGGCCAAAGGAGTGAGGGCCCTTCTCAACGTGGATATAGCTATTTCTCTAACAGGAATTGCTGGGCCCACAGGTGGAACTGAAAAAAATCCTGTAGGCACAGTTTATATTGGTTGGAGTCATCACAAAGGCTCAGGAGCCGAGCGCTTCGATCTGCGTGGCGATCGAGTCACACTCAAAGAACGCTTTTCGCAAAGGGGTCTTTTGACTCTTCTAAGAGAACTTACTTCTTTTTAGGCTGTTCAGTAGTTTTTTCATTGGCCTTAACTTTCTCAAGAACTTTCTGAGGATCCTTTCCTTCTTCGACAGTAAGATCATCTGGGATTTTGTTAATGGCGTCTTTAGTGGCTTTTTCAAATTGATCATCACTCATGGCCGAAATTTCTTTACGCGCTTTTTCCGCATCGACTTTTGAAATTTTTCCACTTTGAGCGAGAGTATCAATCATTCCTAGAAGTTCCTTCTTTGAAATTTTGACATCAAAATCTCTTAAAAATTCTTTGATCTTAAGAGAGCCATCGGGAACGGCACTCAAATCCTTTTTCTCCCCTGTTTGAGCGAAAGCACTCATGCTAAGAAAAACAAGGCAAGCCAAAACAAAAGACAAAAGACTATGATTTTTCATACAAAACCTCTTTGATTTAGATGACTAAGTATCGGCAAATTGGTTCAGTCTTCTTAAACATTTTTCATAAAAAAATACTCTGCCTCAATTTCTAGCACCTTCGAATTATACGCATTTGTAAGAACGTCTTGGGAAACGGCCTAAACCCGAGAAAATAGCTCCAATATAAACCTGAACATTTATCCTTAAGTAGCTTGATATAATAGACGAAGAGCCCTTTAGGAATTTTATGAGGTTCTTTATGAAAAAATGCTCACTCTTTTTACTTATCATCACCCTTCTCATGAGCTTTGTTCAAGCATTCGCTGAAGAGGGTGTGGCCACTGTGATCATCATGCGTGGTGAAGTGAAGGCCAAAGAAAAAGATTCAGAGAGTATTATCACAGTCACAAAAGGTATGTGGATTAAGGAAGGGACAGTACTTCAATCCGCTCCAAAAAGTTTTGCCAAATTACTTTTCATTGATAAATCAGAAATGAGTTTAGGGCCTGAAAGTCAAATGGTCATTAGTAGCTTCCCTAAAGATCAGGCTGGTATCCTCACTCTTGTAAAAGGTCAGTTGCGCTCAAAAGTCACTAAAGACTACATGGATATGGCCGACAAAGATAAGAGTAAACTCTACATTAAAACGAAAAGCGCCGCGATGGGTGTTCGTGGTACAGACTTCCAAGTTAACTTTGACCGAAATACTTCAGCAACAACTCTCGTGACCTTCTCAGGTGCTGTGGCGATGGCCCAACTATCGGAGGCAGCCGGAAGATCATTTGACCGAACAAATCTTGAATCGACTCTTCATTCCAAAGAAGCTGTTCTCGTGCAAAAGGGTGAATTTGCCGGAACAAGTCCTCAACAACAAGCAACGCCTCCCGAAAAACTTCCGACTGACAAACTGGAAGCCTTAAAGAGTAGCGATGGCACCCTCGTCGTCAAAGAAATTGTAAGCGAATTAGTCAAGACAGCTGTTCAAGGCGAAGTAAAGGAAGAAAAGAAAGAAGAGAAAAAAGACAAGAAAGAGCAGGACAAAAAAGAAGAGAAAAAAGAAGAAAAGAAAGAAGAAGCCAAAAAAGAAGAAAAAAAAGATGTGGCAGCTACTCCAGCGAAAAGCATTGTTCCTCCTGGCTTAAGCGCTGATATGGTTAAAAACGTTGGCGGCGGCGAGCTTGAAAAAAGCTTAGCGGCAAGCCTTGGAACGACAACCCTATCAGAACTCAAGGCAGCAGCTGTTGCAGAAATAAAAGAAACAGCATTACGCGCTCCCGCTAGCGTCGACGGCTCACTAATGCCTCCTCCTCCACCTCCATCAACAATACCAAGCATGCTTCCTCCTCCTCCACCTCCTCCAGTGATTAATGATCAACAGTTGAATAACATTCTCAACAATACTTATAAGACCTACGAGAATGCTCCACCTCCAGTGATTCCTGACGCAAACACTAGAGTTAGACTTATTTTCCACTGATTTATCTAGTCTAGACTTAGGCTATAATCGAAGCGGTTCAACACTTAGCTCTTTTAAGGATGCCTATGTTCCGCTTTGTTTATATGGCCTTGGTCTTTATTTCTCTTTGTAGCTTTGCCTCAGAAGATGTTTTAAAAGAAATCTACAAAAGCTACATAACAGGCCAATACCAAGAGACACTCAAAAAACTCGATAAATTTGAGACAAAAGATCAAAACCTTCTAAACACGAAATTCTACTGGAAAGGTTTGTGTTACTCTCGCCTGCAACAATTTGAATTAGCTATAGCAAGTTTTGAAAAGGCACTGTCTCTCGGAAACAACTCTCAAGACATTGATTACGAATATGGCCAAGCTCTCTACGCAATAAATAAATTAGATCAGTCGAGAAAATCTTTTGAAAAGTCAGTGAATAAAAATTTCAAGCGCTCAACTTCCCTCTATTACATTGGTCACATATCTCAAATCATGGAAGAATACTCTGCCGCTAAAACAGCCTATGAAAAGATTTTCAAGGAAAAAGAAGCTGAAACTTCACTCGTTCAGTTTGCAAGATTTCAAATTGCTGAAGTTCTTTTAGCTATTGCCGAGCAAAAAGAGGAAAACAAAGAAAACAAAGAAGAGATGCCAGTCATAATACAAAAGTATGTTCTTTCTCAGTTTGAAAAAGCTCTTCAACTTAATCCTGACTCACAAAATGCCAACGATATCAAACGTAGGGTTTCAGAAATCAAAAGACAATATGGCCTAGACCCAAACATCTTGGCCAATGGCCGTCAACTCACTCCAAAACCTTGGGAGCTTAGCCTCAGTCAAAAAGTGAGCTACGACAATAATATCACCCAAGCAACCGATCTCCCCACAACCAAGGCCACACAAAAAGAATCATTCATTTTCGACACTGAACTCTTTGCCAAATATCGTGTTGTAGGTAAGCGCCGCTTTATCACAAGTCCTGAGATCAGACTGACAAGAAGCAAATACAGCGATCAAGACAACTCAGAAGTCTACACAAACGATAGTATATCTTTTGCTCCTGCCCTTCGTCTAAAAGATGAGCACAAACTTTTCGGAGAAATGGCCGCTTTTATTTTTGATATTGAATACAACTATACTGCCAGAGATCGTCTTGCCAGACATAGCTATGTTAATTATGGAACAACTTGGTCAGAAAGTTTCGGTGAGAAATTTAAACTTTTCTCCTTCGGAGAAACAACTTTAAAAGTCAAATTCAAACAATATACTGCTTATCAGGAAACACTTAACAGTAAGACTTTCAATCCTTCACTCACTCAAATCGTTTTTATTCCATCCCTTAAACATCTTCTTTTAATCCTTGTCCAATCTGATTTCACAACAGTCGAAGATGATACCCAGAGTGCTGATAATCATCTCTTTCGTTTCGACTATATTGTTCCGGAATTTTATAACCCACTCTGGTCATTGCAACTAAGTTTTGCTTTAACTCTTACTGATCCCAAAGTAGGAAAAGAGACAAGAGGCTTAGAAAAAACATACAACCCCGGTATAAAGCTTACCCGCAATCTCAGTCAGGACTTCCAAGTATCCGT
>JACCEE010087308.1_pt1 | contig 15930 bp, 8 predicted proteins | sample 7449931 | NCBI WGS metagenome assembly JACCEE01 (sample SAMN15323457, study PRJNA562643) | freshwater metagenome | isolation source: river surface water | place: USA:Blue River Watershed | collected 2017-08-19 | reverse complement strand
CCATGACGATGTCCAGCACCCCATCCCAAGGCTGCCCGGTCAGCGAATCCACAGCAAGCAGCCAGCCCCCGGCAGCCCACACCCCTTCCGATTACGAGCAGATGTTTGACTGGGCTCCCGTGTCGCTGTGGCTGGAAGACTACAGCGGCCTCAAACGCCTGTTCACGCAGTGGCGCAGCGAGGGCATCGACAACCTGGCCAGCCACTTGAAAGCCGATCCCCAGCGCCTGGAGCAATGCATGCGGGAGTACCGGGTGCTGCGGGTCAACCAATACACGCTGGATCTGTTTGAAGCCCGTGACCAGGCCGAACTGCAATCCCGCCTGAGCGAAGTGCTGCGCGACGACATCAAAGACACCATCACCGACGAACTGTGCCAGCTCTGGTCTGGCCGCATGGGGTTCGACACCCAAACCTTCAACTACACACTGAGTGGCCGCCGCCTGGAGGTGCGCATCCGTGCCCGCATCCTGCAAGGCCACGAAGACACCTGGGACAGGGTGCTGCTGACACTGGAAGACGTGACACGCGAAGAACACGACCGCAAGCTGCTGGCCGAGCGCGAACGCTATGCCAGCAGCCTGTTTGAGTTGTCGCCCGTGTCGCTGTGGGTGGAAGATTTCACTGCAATCAAGGCATTGATTGACGAGGTGCGGGCCTGTGGCATCGAAGATTTTTCGACCTTCGTGCAGGTTCACCCCGACTTTGTGGGCCGCTGCGTGCAGGAAATCCGCGTCATCGACATCAACCAGCACACCTTGCACATGCTGGGCGCACCGAGCAAGGAGGCCGTGATCAAGCAACTGGGCGAGGTGTTCAGGGATGAGATGCACGAGTCGTTCAAGGCCCAGCTGATTGACCTGTGGAACGGCAAAACATTCCAGCAGCGCGAGGTGGTGAACTACAGCCTCAACGGCACCAAGCTGCACATCCACATGCAGTTCGCTGTCATGCCGGGGCACGAGGCCGACTGGAGCCGGGTGCTGGTGTCGCTGGTGGACATCACTGCACGCAAAAAAGCCGAGGCCTATCTGGAGTACCTGGGCAAGCACGATGTGCTCACCAAGCTGCGCAACCGGGCTTTTTTCAGCGATGAAGTCAACCGGCTGTCGCGCAAAGGCCCCTGGCCGGTGAGTGTGCTGGTGATCGACCTCAACGGGCTCAAGGAGGTCAACGACGACGAAGGCCATGCCGGCGGCGATGCCATGCTGCGCCGCGCGGGCGAGGTGCTGGGCAAGGCCGTCGATGCCCCGGCCTGCGCCTGCCGCATAGGGGGCGATGAGTTCATCGTGCTGATGCCTGGCAGCCAGCCCGGCGATGCACTGGTCATGCAGGAACGCATTACCAAAGTGCTTGAACTCAACAACCAGTTCTATCCCGGCAAGCCTCTGAGCTTTGCCATCGGCCAAGGCACTTGCCAGGCCGGGGAGTCACTGGATCAGACCATCCAGCAGGCCGACCGGGCCATGTACGAGGCCAAGGCGGCCCACTACAAAGCGCAGGCCAAAGACCGGCGCACCCGCTGAACAGGTTTCAGACCGATGCGGGCATCAGGAAGTCGCGGCTGATGCGCCAGCCCAGGTTGTTGACGCGGTCCAGGAACTGCGTGAGGAAGGCATGCAGGCCCGTAGCCAGGATTTCGTCGATGCGGGCATATTGCAGATCGGCCCGCAGCTTGCCGGCAATGCGCTCGGTTTCGGCTGAATGGCTGTTGGTCACCAGCAGCAGGTTGGAGACCAGCTCGTTCATGCTGGCCGCCAGGCTGCGGGGCATGTCGGGGCGCAGGATCAGCAGTTCGGCCACCAATTCGGGCTTGATGACATCGCGGTACACCTTGCGGTACACCTCGAAGGCACTGACGCTGCGCAAAATGGCGCTCCAGTGGTAGAAGTCGTACTCCTGATCCATCTCACTGGCGGTGCCGAAGAAGTCGCTTTCCACGGCATGGAATTTCACATCCAGCAAACGCGCCGTGTTGTCGGCCCGCTCCAGAAACGTGCCCATGCGGTAGAAGTGGAACGCCTCGTCTTGCAGCATGGTGCCGATGGCCACGCCGCGCGACAGGTGCGAGCGGTGCTTGACCCACTCGAAAAACGCCGCCGGGTCGCGCTCGAAGTCTTTGCTTTTGAGGTAGCTGGTGAGCTTGAGCCAGGTGCTGTTCTGGGTTTCCCACACCTCTGTGGTGAGGGTGCCGCGCACGGCACGGGCGTTTTCGCGGGCAGCCGTCAGGCAGGAAGCGATGCTGGACGGGTTGTCCAGATCGCGCACCATGAAGTCCATCACATTGCGCGGCGTGATTTCACCGTACTTGGCCTTGTAGGCAGGCATCAGCTCGCTGATGGTCAGCAGGCCTTCCCAGCCCACCTGGGCCACGGCGGCGGATTGGGGCAACAGGCTGGTCTGGTAGTTGACATCCAGCATGCGGGCGGTGTTTTCAGCCCGCTCGGTGTAGCGGGACATCCAGAATAAATGGTCAGCGGTTCTTGAGAGCATCTTGGGCTTTCGGATCAGCAGGAGTGAGCAGGGATTGCGCTCGACACAACAAAATGGGTAAACGGTTCGGGTTCTGGCCGCAGATGCAGCTCAGCGCTCCAGAATCCAGGTGTCCTTGGTGCCACCGCCCTGCGAGGAGTTGACGACCAGGGAGCCTTCCTTGAGGGCGACTCGGGTCAGGCCACCGGGCACCATCTGCACCGTTTTTCCGCTGAGCACAAAGGGGCGCAGGTCGATGTGGCGCGGCGCGATGCCTTTTTCCACATAGGTGGGGCAGGTGGACAGGCTCAGCGTGGGCTGGGCAATGTAGCCACCGGGATTGGCTTCGACAGCCTTGCGGAAATCCTCGATCTCGGCCTTGGTGGAAGCAGGCCCCACCAGCATGCCGTAGCCACCGGCACCGTGCACTTCCTTCACCACCAGGTCTTTCAGGTTGGCCAGGATGTACTTCAGATCATCGGCATTGCGGCCCATGAAGGTGGGCACGTTGTTCAGAATGGGTTTTTCGCCCAGATAGAACTCGATCATCTTGGGCACATAGGGGTAGATGGACTTGTCGTCGGCCACCCCGGTGCCAATGGCGTTGCACAGCGTGACGTTGCCCTTGCGGTACACGTCCAGCAGACCGGCACAGCCCAGCGTGGACGTGGGGCGGAAGACCAGGGGATCGAGGAAATCGTCATCCACCCGGCGGTAGATCACATCCACGCGCTTGGGGCCACGGGTGGTGCGCATGTAGACAAAGTCGTCTTTCACGAACAGATCCTGCCCTTCAACCAGCTCCACACCCATTTGCTGGGCCAGGAAAGCGTGCTCGAAGTAGGCGCTGTTGTACATGCCGGGGGTCAGCACCACCACCGTGGGCTGGGCCGATTGGGCTGGGCTGACCGCACGCAACGTTTCCAGCAGCAGGTCGGGGTAGTGGGCCACGGGGGCCACGCGGTTCTGGGCAAACAGCTCAGGGAACAGCCGCATCATCATCTTGCGGTCTTCCAGCATGTAGCTCACGCCGCTGGGAACGCGCAGGTTGTCTTCGAGCACGTAGTACTCGCCCTTGCCGCTGGCATCGGGGGCCCGCACGATGTCGATGCCGCTGATGTGGCTGTACACACCGCCGGGCACGTCCACGTTCATCATCTCGGGACGAAACTGGGCGTTCTGGAAAATCTGCTCAGCCGGAACAATGCCCGCCTTGATGATTTCCTGGCCGTGGTACACGTCGTGGATGAAGCGGTTGAGCGCATTGACGCGCTGCACCAGCCCGGCCTCCATGCTTTGCCACTCATCGGCGGGAATGACGCGTGGAATCAGGTCGAACGGAATCAGGCGCTCGGTTCCGGAGCCATCCTCATCCTTGGCACCGTACACGGCGAAGGTGATGCCGACACGGCGAAAGATCATTTCCGCTTCTTCGCGGCGGGCTTGCATCACATCGTCGGGTTGCAGAGCCAGCCAGTCGGCATACGCCTGGTAGTGAGCCCGAACTTGTTCGGGCGATGCGTTCATTTCATCGAACTTCTGGATTTGCATGGGCAGTCTTCCTTATTGACTTTCTGAGTGTCCTCAGCCACAGCTTAGCAATAAGCGGGCCAATTCGGGTTAATCTGGATCAGGAGCAGGCTCTGTTCTTGTTTCTTCCCTGGGTTTTTGCGGGGCTTGCCACTGCCAGTAGCGCACACGCTGCTGCCGCTGGCAAAGCAGCGTGTGCGGAACCTCGCTGCGCCAGCGAGCGGCTCCGCAAGCGGGCGTGGCCACCCAGGCGATGCCCCGCTCTTCGTACGCCCGCACCGTCTGGGCAGCCGGGTGGCCGTAGCGGCTGAGGTAGCCAGCCTGCACCACCACATGGGTCGGACGCACGGTATCCAGCAAGGCCGGGCTGGATGAAGTGCGGCTGCCGTGGTGCGGTGCCAGCAGCCAGTCGGCACGCAAGCCAGGGTTGGCCTGTACCAGCTCAGCCTCCAGGGCCGCCTCCAGATCCCCCGTCAGCAACGCCGAACGGTGCCGACCCCTGACCCACAGCACGCACGACAGGTTGTTGCTGCTGATCGAAGCCTCCAGATGGCGGGGAGAAGGGTGCAGCACCTCAAAACGCACGCCATCCAGCTCCCAGGACTGGCCCGCCTGGCAACGCGTCCAAGGCGGTGGCCGGGCCAGAACAGCCTGGGCCTGGGCCGGGTCAGACAGCGCCGACACCAGCGCGGGCGGATCAAACGAGGCCCACACCGCTGCTGTCGGCTGGCTGCCCAGCAACGACAACGCACCGCCCACGTGGTCGCCATCGCGGTGGGTCAGCACCATGCGGCTGGGCCGCTCGCCCAGGGCATGCAGCAAGGGCTTGAGCACGCGCTGACCGGCATCGTTTTGCGGCCCCCACTGCGGGCCAGCATCAACCAGCACGCTGGTGCTGGCGGTGCGGATCAGCACCGCACTGCCCTGCCCCACATCGGCGGCCAGCACCTCAAACTCACCCTGCGCGGGCCGAGGTGGCTGCCACAGCAAAGCGGGCAACACGCACGCCAGGCCCAGCCAGCGCAAGCGCGGCGGCGCGGGCAAGGCCAGCAGCAAGCCACCGGCCACGGCAGCCAATGCCAGCACGGCAGGCGGATGGGGCAGCATCAAACTGGCCCAGGGCCAGGCCGCCAGCCATGCCAGCCACTGCAAGCCCGCCTGCAACAGCCAGGCCGCCAGCTGCCACAACGCGGGCCACAGAGCACCAGCCAGCGCCAGCGGCGTGATCAGCAGCGTGGCCACGGGTATGGCCACCAGATTGGCCAGCAGCCCCACCAGCGACACCTGGCCGAACCACATCAGCGTCAGCGGGGCCAACGCCAGCGTGATGCTCCACTGGGTGCGCAGCAGGCCGACCAGCTTGCCCCAGCCACGCGCGTGGGCATCCGAGTCCAGCGCCATCAGCACCCCGACGGCCACAAAGCTCAGCCAGAAACCGGGCTGCAGCCAGGCCCAGGGTTCCCAAACCAGCACCACCGCCATGACCACCACACCCACCACCGGCCAGGGCCAGCGCCGCCCCAGCAAACGCAAACCCCACACCACCGCCAGCATCAGCACCGTGCGCTGCGCCGGAATGCCCCACCCCGAAAACACCGCATACGCCAGTGCCAGCACCCCGCCACCCCAGAGCGCCGCCACCGGGGCCGGGCAGGCCAGCAGCAGGCGGCTGCCCCAGCTGGCCGACAACGCCGGTGCCCAGCGCCAGGCCCACCCGACCAGCCAGGTACACAGCCAGGCCCACAAAGTGATGTGCAGACCCGAAATGCTGACCAGATGGGCCACGCCCGTGGCTCGGAACACATCCCAGTCAGCAGAATCAATCGCAGCCTGGTCACCCACCACAAGTGCCGCCAGCAAACCGGCGGCACGGTCATCGGCCACCCGCAGCCGAATCTGGCTGCGCAAATGTTCGCGCAGTGGCTGCAACCCGTACCGGGCGGCAGCCAGGCGCACCGGGGGTGGATCGGTGGCCGTCATGCGCACCGTGCCGGAGGCACCCAGCCCCTCGCTCCACATCCACAGTTCAGTGTCAAAACCGTGGGGGTTGGCCAGACCGTGCGGCTGGCGCAGACGCACCGCCAGTCGCCAACGCTCTCCGGCCTGTGGCACGGCCCCACCGTCCTGGGCCCGCCAGCTGAGCGTCACCCGCCCAGGCAAGCCCGCAGCCGGAACCGCAACGGGCGCTTGCCACCGCGCAGCAGATGGGGTGCGTGTACCGGCAGCCGTATCCTGGGCGGGCAGTGGCCACTGCACCTGCTCCACCTGAACGGAAAACCGCCAGCCCAAAGGGGTTCGGCGCGGCAAATCGTCCACCTGGCCTGTCAGCAGCAAGGTCTGGCCCTGCCACTGTGCAGCCAGCACCTGCGCCTGGTGGTGCGCCGCCCGCCACCCTGTGGTGCCCGCAGCCAGCAACACCACAGCCAGGCCAACCACCACCAACGGGGCACGCCGTCGCCAGCCTGGGCGACCAGCAGCTGGAGGCCCCCACTGAACCACCGCCGCCGACAGCGCGACCAAGGCAACCGCAAGCCCGCAAAAAAACATGTAAACGCCCACCGGCCACAGCACAGGCTGCTGCAACTGCACCACCACCCCAGCCACCCAGGCCAGCGGCATCCACACCCAGGCGCAATGGCCCATCGCCCGCGCGGTCATGCGTGCGGGTTATGCTCAGGTAACAGCTGCAACCGGCCAACCGCCCAAGGTGGCTCATAACTTGCATGCACTGCCGCTGACCGCATCCCTGTCGTCATTCATCGCTCCCTTCAGAAAGCTCTTGACATGGCCATTCACGTCGCCCTCAACCACGTCACCCATTATCAGTACGACCGACTGGTCAAGCTGGGGCCACAGGTGATCCGCCTGCGCCCCGCCCCCCACAGCCGCACCAAGGTGCTGTCCTACTCCCAACGCATTGAGCCGGCCAACCATTTCATCAACTGGCAGCAAGACCCGTTTGCCAACTACCAGGCCCGCCTGGTGTTCCCGGAACCCACACGCGAATTCAAGGTCACCGTCGATCTGGTGGTCGAAATGGCGGTGTACAACCCGTTCGACTTCTTCCTGGAACCCTCGGCTGAAGAATTCCCTTTCAGCTACGCCAAAGACCAGTCTGCCGAGCTGGCCCCCTACCTCGTCACCGAGCCGCTCACGCCGCTGCTGGCCGAGTACCTGAAGAAAATCGACACCAGCAAGCAGCGCACCATCGACTTTCTGGTCGGCATCAACCAGCTGGTGCAAAGCGATGTGGGATACACCATTCGCATGGAGCCCGGCGTGCAAACGCCCGAAGAAACGCTGACTCTGGGCACAGGCTCCTGCCGCGATTCCGGCTGGCTGCTGGTGCAACTGCTGCGCCACCTGGGCCTGGCCGCACGCTTCGTGTCGGGCTACCTCATCCAGCTGACCGCCGATGTCAAATCCATCGACGGCCCCAATGGCCCCGAAAAAGACTTCACCGACCTGCACGCCTGGTGCGAAGTCTTCCTGCCCGGCGCGGGCTGGATCGGCCTGGACCCCACCTCCGGCCTGCTGGCTGGCGAAGGCCATGTTCCGCTCGCCTGCACGCCCCAGCCCTCCAGTGCCGCCCCGGTTTCGGGCGGTGTGGACAAGTGCGAGGTGGAATTCAAACACCACATGCAGGTCACCCGCATTTATGAATCACCCCGCGTCACCCTGCCCTACACCGACGAGCAGTGGGCGCGCGTGCAGGCACTCGGTGCCGATGTGGACCGCAAACTCGAAGCGGGCGATGTGCGCCTGACCATGGGCGGCGAGCCCACCTTTGTGGCCACCGCCGACCGCGATGCCGCCGAGTGGAACACCGATGCCCTGGGCCCCACCAAGCGCGGCTACGCCACCGAGCTGGTTCACCGTCTGCGTGCCGAATACGGCGACGGCGGCTTTCTGCACCTGGGCCAGGGCAAGTGGTACCCCGGCGAGCAGCTGCCCCGCTGGGCGCTGTCCATCTTCTGGCGTGCCGATGGCAAACCCATCTGGAACAACCCCGCGCTGTTTGCCGACGAGCGTGCCCCCGCCAACTACACCGCCGACGATGCCCGCCGTTTCACCCAGGCGCTGGCCCGCAAGCTGGGCCTCTCCACCCAGTACATCACCCCCGGTTACGAAGACACCTGGTACTACCTGTGGCGCGAGCGCAAGCTGCCCGTCAACGTCGATCCGTTCGACTCCAAGCTGAGCGACGAAATGGAGCGCGTGCGCCTGCGCCGCGTGTTCAGCCAGGGCCTGGAAGCCACCGTGGGCTACGTGCTGCCGCTGCAAGCCCACCAGGCCAAGGCCGATGCACGCCCCCGCCTGGGCGGCAGCATCTGGTCCACCGGCCCGTGGTTCTTCCGCGACGAGCGCATGTACCTCATTCCCGGTGATTCACCGATGGGTTACCGCCTGCCGCTGGACTCGCTGCCCTGGGTGTCGGCGGCCGACTACCCCTACCACATCGAGCAAGACCCCAGCACCCCGCGCGATGCCCTGCCCGAAGGCACGGCCACCCGCCAGCAGTACGCCCCCCACCAGATGGGTGGCGGCTTTGCCGAAGGCGGCACCGTGTCGCTGCAAAACAGCAGCTATGTGCCCGCTGATCCCACGCAGGCCCCGCCCGCCATGGCCTACAACGCCGATGACGGCCAGGGCAACATCGCCGCACCGGGCCAGCCCGCCAACGGCAAATACCCGCAGCGCGGCGAATCGGCTGCCTGGCTCACCCGCACGGCCCTGTGCGTGGAAGCCCGCGACCCCCACCGCGCCAACGGCCCCAAGTCCGAAACCGAAAACGGCGGCAAAAGCAGCCACCTGTATGTGTTCATGCCGCCGATGGCGCATCTGGAGGACTACCTCGACCTGCTGGCTGCCGTGGAAGCCACCGCAGAGAAACTGGGCATGGCCATCGTGCTCGAAGGCTACCCACCTCCGCGCGACCCGCGCCTGAAGATGCTGCAAGTCACGCCCGACCCCGGCGTGATCGAAGTCAACATCCACCCCGCACACAACTGGGGCGAGCTGGTGGAGCACACCGAGTTCCTGTACGAAGCCGCGCACCAGACCCGCCTGTGCGCCGAAAAGTTCATGACCGATGGCCGCCACACCGGCACCGGCGGCGGCAACCACTTCGTGATGGGCGGAGCCACGCCATCCGACAGCCCCTTCCTGCGCCGCCCCGAGCTGCTGGGCAGCCTGGTGGCCTACTGGCACAACCACCCCAGCTTGAGCTACCTGTTCAGCGGCCTGTTCATCGGCCCCACCTCCCAGGCTCCACGTGTGGACGAGGCTCGCAACGACCAGCTGTACGAGCTGGAAATCGCGCTCAACCAGATCGATGCCAACCGACAGACCCACGGCGATGCCATGCCCCCGTGGCTGGTGGACCGCACGCTGCGCAACATCCTGGTGGACGTGACCGGCAACACCCACCGCAGCGAGTTCTGCATCGACAAGCTGTACTCACCCGACTCGTCCACAGGCCGCCTGGGCCTGCTGGAGCTGCGTGCGTTTGAAATGCCCCCGCACGCCCGCATGAGCGTGGCCCAGCAGCTGCTGCTGCGCGCGCTGGTCGCCCGCTTCTGGGAAAAACCCTGGCGCGGCAAGCTCACCCGCTGGGGCACCGAGCTGCATGACCGCTGCCTGCTGCCCACCTTTGTGCGCATGGACTTCGAGGATGTGATCGACGACCTGCGCCAGGCCGGATTCGCCTTCGAGATGGCCTGGTTCGATCCGCACTTCGAGTTCCGCTTCCCGATGGTGGGGCAGGTGACCGCACGGGGCATCGAAGTGACGTTGCGCAACGCCCTGGAGCCCTGGCACGTGATGGGCGAAGAAGGCTCCTCAGGCGGCACGGTGCGCTATGTGGACTCGTCGCTGGAGCGCATGGAAGTGCATGTCAGCGGCTACAACGACAGCCGCTACGTCATCACCTGCAACGGCAAGGCCCTGCCCCTGCAACCCACGGGTGTGGCCGGGCAGTACGTGGCCGGTGTGCGCTACAAGGCCTGGAACCCGCCTTCGGCCCTGCACCCCACCATCGGCACCCACGGCCCGCTGACGTTCGACATTGTGGACACCTGGTCCAACAAGTCGCTGGGCGGCTGCCAGTACCACATCGTCCACCCCGGTGGCCGCAACTACGACACCTTCCCCATCAACTCCTACGAAGCCGAAAGCCGCCGCCTGGCGCGCTTCTTCCAGCTGGGGCACACACCCGGCAAGATGGAAGTGGCACCGGCCGCTGTCAGCCGTGAATTCCCGTTCACGCTGGATCTGCGGCAATGATGGGGCGCTGCGGGGCTGGGCTATCCAGACGCAGCCCCGCAGTGGCCAACTGCATGGTTTCCCGAGCGCATCGGGTAAACCCGGATCGCATACATTCGCTGCATACTTAAATCGTGAGCGAATTTTCCTTGCCCCTCTTTTCTCCCCCCACCCCTCCTGACCCGGCGGCGCTGGCCCAGGATTGGGCGCTTGAAGCCTCGCCCGGCCACCTGGACGAACTGCGCGAGCCCGACAGCGAGCGCCTGCGTCCGCACTGGGCCGATTTTTTCAGGCACGTCGGCCTGGAGGGCATGGGCGAACTCAACCGCCGGGCGCAAAGCCTGGCCAGGCAGATCCGCGACAACGGCGTGACCTACAACGTCTATGCCGATGCCGCCCAGGGCATGCAACGCCCCTGGTCTCTGGACTTGCTGCCCACCATCATCACCCCGGAAAGCTGGGCCAGCATCGAAGCCGGTGTGCTGCAACGCACCCGTTTGCTCAACCTCATCATGGCCGACATCTACGGCCCCCGTGAGCTGCTGCGCCGCAGTCTGCTGCCACCGGCCCTGATCCAAGGCCACCCCGGCTACCTGCGTGCGCTGCACGGAGTCCAACCCCTGGGCGACACCTGGCTCAACATCGCCGCCTTTGACCTGGCGCGCGGCCCCGATGGCGGCTGGCGCGTGGTGTCGCAGCGCACCCAGGCCCCGTCCGGCCTGGGCTACCTGCTCGAAAACCGCATCGCCATTGCCCGCCAGTTTCCCAAGGCCTTCATGGGCATGAAGGTGCAGCGCCTGGCCGCCAGCTACCAGGCACTCATTGACGGCATCAAGGTCATGGCCCCCAACGGCCCGGCCGCCCGCATTGCCCTGCTGACACCCGGCCCGTACAACGAAACCTACTTCGAGCACGCCTACCTGGCCCGCTACCTGGGCCTGAGTCTGGTCGAAGGCAGCGACCTGACCGTGCGCGACCAAAAGCTCTACCTCAAAACCCTCAGCGGCCTGGAGCGGGTGGATGCCCTGATCAAGCGCATGGACGACGAATGGCTGGACCCGCTGGAGCTGCGCAGCGACTCGGCCCTGGGCGTGCCCGGCCTGCTGCAAGTGATGCGGGCGGGCAATGTGCTGCTGGCCAACACCCCCGGCTCGGCCCCGCTGGAATCCAGCGCACTGCTGGGCTTTCTGCCCGCCATCTCGCGCCACCTGCTGGGCGAAGAACTGTTGCTGCCCGCCCTGCCCACCTGGTGGTGCGGCGAGCAGGCCGCCATGCTGCGCGTGCTGCCCCACCTCAAGAGCAGCGTGATCAAGCCCACCTACCCCAGCACAAGCCAACCCACCCAGATGGGGCAACGCCTCAGCCCCAAGGCACTGGAGCGGCTGGGCGCGCACATCCAGCGCCAGCCCGACGACTTCACCATCCAGTCTTACCTGCCACTGGCCCAGACCCCCACCTGGACGGGCGAACACATTGCCCCCCGCTCGGCCATGCTGCGTGTGTATGTGCTGGCCGATGGCCCGCAATCCTGGCGCGTGCTGCCCGGCGGCCTGGTGCGGCTGGCCCCGCGCGGCGAGCTGATGGCCTCCATGCAAGCCGGTGGCAGCAGCGCCGACTGCTGGGTCATCACCCAGGGCAAGGTCGATGCCACCAGCCTGCTGCAAAGCTCACCCACCACGCTGGCAATGGCACAGGCCAAACGCCCGGTCACCAGCCGCGCCGCCGAAAACCTGTTCTGGCTGGGCCGCTACACCGAGCGCGCAGAAAACAGCATCCGCCTGGCCCAGATCATCCTGCGCAACCTGCATGGCGAAGAACAGACCACCCGCGCCCTGCAAGGCTGGATGTCGCGCCTGGCGGTACAGCACTCGCTGGTGGCCATGCACGTGCCGCTGCCTCCGCTGCCCGCCCTTTCAGCGCAGCCTGCCGCGCACGGCCATGCCCCGGCAAACACACACGCCAGCAGCCAGGCCCCCAACAGCCACACGCAGGTGCTGCGGGTGTTCGAGCGTTCGCTGATTGCCGCGCTGGGCGATGCCCAAAGCAGCTACAGCGTGGGCTTCAACCTCCAAGCCCTGCGCCTGGCCGCAGCCAACGTGCGCGAGCGCCTGTCGCAAGAGCAGCGCAACCTGATTGAACGCGCCGAAACCGAATTTCTCGACCAATGCAGCGATGTCGATGCCGACACCGAAACCGCCCCCCAGGAAGCCCTCAACGCCCTGGAGGCCGCCAGCGAATGGCTGGCCGGCATCACCGGAGCCCAGACCGACCGCATGGTGCGCGACAACGGCTGGCGGCTGCTGAGCATAGGCCGCCACATCGAGCGCCTGACCACCCTGGCCCAGGCCATGCGCCAGGCTTTTGAATCGGGCAGCGTACATGAGCACGCCGGTTTTGAAGCCCTGGTGGCCCTGTTCGACAGCACCATCACCTTCCATGCCCAGTACCAGCAGCGCCGCGACACCGTGGCCCTGCTGGACTTGCTGCTGCTCAACCGCGACAACCCCCGCTCGCTGGCCTGGGTGCTGGACACCCTGCGCTCGCGCCTGCGCAAACTGGAGCAGGGCGACCCCGCCTTTGCCCAAACCCTGTTTGCCAACCTGCCCGACCCCGGCAGCTGGGAACTGGCCAACCTGAGCCACCCCGGCACCGATGGCCAGTACACCCCGCTGCGCACGCTGCTGCAAGCCTGCACCACCTCGGCAATGGGCCTGTCGGATGCACTGAGCCAGCGCCACTTCAGCCACGCCGACCAGGGCAACCGCAGCCTGCTGGCCTGAAGCGGCCAGCCGCGCCCATACCACCGGCACCACCGCCATGCAACTGCGCATCATCCACCAGACCCGTTACGACTACAGCCCGCCCGTGGTCATGGCCCAGCACCTGGCCCACCTCACCCCGCTGAACGTGCCGGGGCAAACGGTGCTGGCCCACCGGCTGGAAGTCAGCCCCGACACCGTCACCCCGCTGCACACGCCCGATGCATTCGGCAACCAGCGGTGTTTTTTCACGGTGCAAACGCCCCATGCCCACCTGAGCGTGACCGCCGACAGCCTGGTCAGCACCACACCGCCCCAGCCTCTGCCCGACTCGCCCGCCTGGGACGATGTGCGCAAACACCTCACCTACCGCGCCGGGGCCGTGTACGACCCGGCCATCGAGTTCACCTTTGCCTCGCCCTTCGTGCCGCGCAGCACCCTGTTTGCCGACTTTGCCGATGCCCTCTTCAGCCCCGGCGAGCCGCTGCTGGAATGCGCCCAGGCACTGATGACGCACATCCACACCAGCATGACCTACGAGGGCGGCAGCACCGCCATCGACACCCCCGCGCTGGATGCGCTGGCCCAGCGCAAAGGCGTGTGCCAGGACTTTGCCCACATCATGATCGGCTGCCTGCGCAGCCTGGGCCTGCCCGCCCGCTACGTCAGCGGCTACATGCTGACCCAACCACCGCCGGGCAAACCCCGCCTCATCGGTGCCGATGCCTCGCACGCCTGGGTGCAGGTGTACTGCCCCACCCTGCCGGGCACCACCTGGCCAGCTTGGCCCGGCAGCGATGCCGACAGCCAGCCTTCTGCCAGCGAAGCACCGGCAGGCATCTGGGTGGACTTTGACCCCACCAACAACCACTGCGGCTGGGGCCGCCCCACCCAGGACTACGTGACCCTGGCCATCGGGCGCGACTTTGGCGATGTGTCGCCGCTGCGCGGCGTGATTCAGGGCGGCGGCAACCCCATGCTCACCGTCTCGGTGACGGTGGCCCCGCCCGCCGAGCTGGCCACGCTGTCAGGCAGCTGAGCGGCGCATCACAGCAGCGCGTAGGTGGTGCTGGCGCGGCACACGCTTTTGCCGTCGGCCACGCCCACGATGTCGATTTCGCCGAACACCAGGCTTTTGCCTGCCCGGATCACGCGGGCCGTCACCAGCCCGTCCTGGGCGGCCAGCGGCTTCAGGAAAGCCGTGTTCAGCTGCACCGTGGTCATGGGGCGCTGTGTGCCCAGCTGCGACACGATGGCCAGCACCATCGCCGTGTCGGCAGCCGACATCATGGCCTGGCCGCACACCATGCCCCCGATGCGGCTGAGGTGGTCGCCCGCTGGCAGGCGCAGCGTCACTTCACCCGGCTGGGCGCTTTCTACCCGCAGGTTCAGGGCCTGCACCCAGGGCGCAAACCAGTCGGACAGCAACGCTTGCAGCGCGGCAGGGTCAGTCAGTGCAGGGGATTCGGTGGCAGAAGTCATGGATGTTGTCTCCGGTGTTGTGGTGGATGCCCGCAGTGTGCTTCTCAACCCACCCGCTCGTACAGCGTGACGACGCACGCACCGCCCAGCCCCAGGTTGTGCTGCAAACCCAGCCGGGCACCTTCTACCTGGCGCGGCCCGGCCTGGCCGCGCAGCTGCTGAACCAATTCAGTGCATTGCGCCAACCCGGTTGCACCCAAAGGGTGCCCTTTGCTCAGCAGCCCGCCCGACGGGTTGGTGACGATCTGGCCGCCATAGGTGTTGTCGCCATCGGCCACAAACCGCTCGGCCCCGCCCAGGGCACACAGGCCCAGGGCCTCATAGCTCAGCAGCTCGTTGTGGGCAAAACAGTCGTGCAGCTCCACCACATCCAGCTCCTGCGGGCCAATACCAGCCTGCTCGTACACCTGGCGGGCGGCCTCGCGGGCCATGGAAAAACCCACCACCTCGCGCATGTCGCGCGCCTCAAAAGTTGCGGCGGTGTCGGTGGTCATGGCCTGGGCGCGGATGCGCACGCCCGCACCCAAACCGTGCTGGCGGGCAAAGCGGTCGGAGCACACCACCGCTGCCGCCGCACCACAAGTGGGCGGGCAGGCCATCAGGCGGGTCATCACGCCCTCCCACAGCATGGGCGCGGCCATCACGTCTTCGGTGGTGAGCGGTTTGCGCAGCAGGGCCAGCGGGTTGTTGGCCGCGTGGCGGCTGGCCTTGGCGCGGATGGCGGCAAACGTGTGCAGCGGCGTGCCGTACTGCTGCATGTGCGCCAGCCCCGCGCCGCCGAAGTAGCGCAGCGCCAGCGGAATGTCGCTGCGGCCCACCAGCTCGGCGGTGGCGGCATCAAAGGGGTCGAACGGCGAAGGCCGGTCGGTGAACACCGCGCCCAGGGCACCGGGGTTCATGTGCTCGAAGCCCAGCGCCAGCACGCAGTCGGCCATACCGCTGGCCACCGCCTGGCGGGCCAGAAACAGCGCGGTGGAGCCGGTGGCGCAGTTGTTGTTGACGTTGAAGATGGGAATGCCGCTCATGCCCACGCCGTACAGCGCCCGCTGGCCGGCGGTGGAGTCGCCATACACATAGCCCACATAGGCCTGCTGCATGTCGGTGTAGGCCAGACCGGCATCGGCCAGCGCGGCATGCACGGCGGCGGCGGCCATGTCGGGGTATGGCGGATGAGCGCCGGGTTTGGCAAAAGCGGTCATGCCGACACCGGCAATGCGAACGTCTGTGGTCATGTTGGTTGAGTGAGCAAAAATCCGCATTTTGTCCCCATCACCGCGAAGCCAGCCTGTCCGCCAGCTGCAACAGCACCCGATCGCGCAAACCATGCAGCTCGTCCACCCGCGCCAGGGCCGCCTCCGCGTGGCCGGTTTGCTTCAAACGGATCAGCTCACCCGCCAGCGCATGGATTTCGGTGTGCAATGGT
>JACCEE010060176.1_pt1 | contig 15963 bp, 21 predicted proteins | sample 7449931 | NCBI WGS metagenome assembly JACCEE01 (sample SAMN15323457, study PRJNA562643) | freshwater metagenome | isolation source: river surface water | place: USA:Blue River Watershed | collected 2017-08-19 | reverse complement strand
GCTGATATTGGCTAAATTCGGAGCTAAAACTCGGTAAAAGTCAGCATTTTTGCTATAATTCCGCTTCTTCACGGTTTTTATCGTGAGATTTTATATGGCCAGGTAGCTCAGTCGGTAGAGCAGCGGATTGAACTCTCAGAAAATCAAATTTGTCCTCGCCAACCATCTGAAATTACAATCAAAATATTTTGTTTCGAATTTTAAATGTCAAAACTTTTGACACATTCAAAAAATTAAATATCCTACTTTCGCAGGATAATCATTTCTACCCTTATTAAGATAAAGTGATTGGATGTCCGATAATCACTCAAAAATATTCAACTATCTATTAGCTTTTTGTCTCACAATTTTTTTTAACAACAGCTTTGCAATCGATTTACAGCCTGGGGAAATCAAGGCACCGATTGGATCGTTCTATGCCGCACAAATATCTTATCTTTATGTTGATAAAGGCGACAAATATACCCATGGTGTCAAAACATCGGATTCCAGCAATATAAATCAGAATGCTATGCTTTTAAGGCTCGGTCATGCTTTTGAAATTAATCAAACGCCGGCATATATTTATGCACAATCATCATTTAACCATATGGAAAATAAAGATTTACCCGGCAGCCCTAATGCTAATTCCAATGGTATTGGTGACACAACCATTGCTTTTGCTTTATGGCCCTATGCTAACCGAGAAAAAGATGAGTATTTTGGAGTAGCGGGCTATGTATTATTACCCACTGGCGATTACGATAGAAATCGAGCCATCAATAGTGGATTAAATATTTATCAAGGGGCTATACAAGCTGGTTATCAAAAAAGACTAAGCAGCAACGTAAACTGGATGATAGCTTTAGATACTGTTCTAAGCGGAGACAACAATCAATATCTAGGAAACTATAAATTAGAAAAAGATCCTCTTTATAACTTTCAAACAGGACTCCAATACATATTTAATCCAACCTATTCGATGTCGCTTGGTTATTTTTATGCGGTTGGTGCAGAATCTACTATAAATGGATTAGATCAGGGCGATATCAGCAAAATACATCGTTATCAATTAACAGGGCAAGCCAATTATAGTTTCGGTAGGCTCACATTGCAGTATGGTTCAGAATTTGCAAATGAAAATGGTTACATTGAAGATCATCGTTTAGTTGCAAGATATACATTGAAATTTTAAAGGAAGCTTTGATTGGATCTTATTATTCCTGTGATATTTATAACGACAGCGCTTATTCAGCTAGGGATATTTTTAAGCGCCATGTCCTTATTAAAATCTTATCCCCATGAAAAATCCCTTAAATATTGGGCGTCCTCTTTAGTCTTATCTTCTTTTTCTATTTTGGCGATAGCTATTGGGGCTTCAATGCTATCAAGTCTGGCCAAGGGTAGTTTTTTTCTTACGCTTGCTAATACAATGTATTTTGGATCCACCATATTACTTTTATTTTATTGTCGAAGCCTTTCAACGCCTATTACCAAAACATATATAAAAACTAGTGTGGGTATTATTTTACTTTACGGTATTCTTTTTGAAACCGTAAGGAATGATGGCACATTCATAGATAGACAAATATTTGCTGCTGTTGCACAGCTTTTAATTTATATTGCACAAATTTTTGAAATCTTTAAATATAAAAATGTAGAGAAATCAAAATTTATCAAACTTTTTAAAATTACAACATCTTTAGAATTAATATTTTTAATATTAAGAATCTTTTTTCTTGTGATTCATGATTATGGAAATATTGATAGTTTAAAAGATGTGCCTGTTATTCCTCTAGTTCTTTTATGGGCTCTTTTAATTATTAACATATGGTCTTATATTTCAATCCACGGTTTTTGGAATGAGAGAATGACAGCACTAAGCACCGAAAGACATCTTGAAAACTCCAAAATTAAAAAACTCTTGGAAGAAAAATATAAGCTGATCAATTCATTAATGACTGCCAATAAAACAGCTTTGTCTGGTGCGCTCTCTGCATCAATATCTCACGAAATAAATCAACCCCTTGGTGCAATAAAGATTAATAGTCAACATTTAGATCTTTTAATTAAAACTAAAAAAGAAAAAGATCTCATCAAAAATATTATTAAAGACAGTGATAGAGCCGCAAAAATTATTTCTACCCTCAAAGGTATTTTCACAAACAAGAATTCTACATATAGCACTATTCAGTTTGACAATTATATTGAATCCTTAAAGCCATTTTTTATAGAGGCAGTTAAAGGAAAAAATATTGCTTTTAAATTTAACCTTAATTCAAATGCAAGCGTTACTATAAACCCAGATGAAATATCACAGGCTTTATCAAATATTATTCGCAATTCAATTGAAGCATTATCTAAAATATCTAAAAAAACAAAAATCATTGAGATAAAAACACAAATTGTCCGAGACAAATTACGCTGTTCAGTTTCAGATAACGGCCCAGGCGTTAATAAAGAATTAATACACAAAATATTTAATCTATATCAAAGTTCCAAAAAAGAAGGTGCAGGTATTGGCCTTTGGCTTTCCAAACATATTATTACTAAACATAAAGGCAATATAACTCTTAATAAGTCTTATAAAAAAGGTGCTGAGTTTATTATTGAATTGCCGATTATTAATCACGCTTAATCGAATACAATAAAATGATTATTTACCTAATTGAAGATGACCTTTCACAGCTGGAAAGTATAGAGTCTCTTTTACACTTTAAAGGTTATGTTATTAAAAGCTTTAAAAGTGCTAAAGATTTTTTAAATGCAAAAGATATTGAAAGACCCTCTATTTTAATATCTGACATTCATCTACCGGGTCAAAGTGGGGTAGAACTTCATAAGGAACTTTTAAAACGTAGTATTGATATTCCTGTCATATTTATAAGTGGTGAATCCACTGTTCAACAAAGCGTTGATGCAATGAAACAAGGTGCTATTGAATTTTTAGTTAAACCTTTCGATATTAATGATCTTTTAAATGCAATTGATAAATCAATCAATATTGAAATAAAAAAAATTAATTTGAAGCTCCTGTTAAAACGCTTATCTCCTAGAGAAAATGAAGTCTATAAATTATTAATTGAAGGCCTCAACAATAGTGAACTGATGGTCAAACTTAATCTCTCTCTTCCTACAATCAAACAATATAAATCAGAGGTAATGAGAAAGTTAGAAGTCAAAACTCTCTTTGAGCTCATCAGTTTAAGTAGATAATTATCTTATTTCTATCTTTCTAATATCCTGCTTTTGAAGGATTACATTTAAATTCACTTAACTTTAATATGCCTCCATGGTTAAGGATGCATATAACTTCAATTTATTAAAACAAAAAAGAATTGAGCGCGGTATTTCAATTCTGGACATGGCTAACAAACTTTGTTTAGCTGAGAGACAAATTTTGTCTATCGAAGAAAATAGGCCTGATCACTTTCCATCACATAGTTTAAAAATGGTCTGCGTTAAAAAATATGCAAAAACACTTAACATAAATCTCAATGAAGTTTTGTTTGAAACATCGAATAACTAAATGGCTCATTCATCAAATCATCCAGCCATCAAGCTTGCTCAAGAATATATTGATTCAAAACTATCCGCCAAAATTACCATGAATGACTTACGAGCTTTCACAGGATATTCTGAAAGATCGCTTCAGCTTCTATTTAAAAATCAATTCAATAAAACACCATTTGAATACATAGAAGAACAAAGGCTTCTTCGGGCTTATGAATTAATAAAACTTCATAAGCAAAATAAGAAAACTACACAAATTGCTTTGGATGTGGGCTGCAGACATTTAGGAAGATTCTCAGTTAAATTTAAAGCAAGGTTTGGCATACATCCCTCCGTTCTATCCAGAACAGAATAAAAACAACCCATTAGGGTAGTTTTATCCCACGTATATATCGCGGTATGTGGGATTTTTTATATCAACTAACATCAACCGTCAAAAGTTTTGTCACAATACCTCAAAACCCAAGCGTCACTTGACTGGACGCTGATAGAACCCCGTATTAACCAATCTCTGCCTGGGGGAAGATAAAAAGGGCTATTTTTGCTATAATTCCGCTTCTTCACGATTTTTGTCGTGAGATTTTATCTGGCCAGGTAGCTCAGTCGGTAGAGCAGCGGATTGAAAATCCGCGTGTCGGCAGTTCGATTCTGCCCCTGGCCACCATTCAAATTTTAAGTACGATCTAAGGAAAGTAATGAAAAAAAATACAAAAGTAACAATAGCGGTTGCATTAATTGGTTTGGTTGCAACAGCAGCTGTAACATTCAAATATGTTAATGCAAGAATAAAAATTAAAGAATTAGAAGCTGTTTCACGATTACAAAATTTAACCTTGATAGCTATTGGCAACAAGGATTATGTGCTTGCATGTAAATCACAAAGTGAAGCAGAGGAATACTTAGGTAAAGTTCACTCAAAAGCTGAAGACTTACTTGGTATGATCCACAAAAGCAATCAAGAGCTCTGTGCTAAGGCTCAAAATTCGCAATCTAAATAATTTAGGTTCATTAAAAAGCCAGCTTTAGCTGGCTTTTTTTATTTGTAGCTGAATACTCCTGAAAAAATAAATGCAGTTGCGCCACATCAATGTTTATAGGGCAAAGGCTGAGCCCTGTCATAATTTGTTAACAATTATCTACTAATATGATCATGTGCATCAAAAGTGCACATTATTAATACAACCCAAAAGGAAAAGAAATGAAAAAATCAGTACGTTTAAGTCTTATTATTGTTGCTGCTGTTGCAGCGATTTCAACTACAGTGGCTGCGTCCACATTCATTCAAAGCAATGAAAAACTTCACGAATTAGAGCGTGCAGCGCGCTTACAAAATTTAAGTGTTATCGCTATCAAAAATAACGATTTTGCCCTTGCTTGCAAAGCGCAAACCGAAGCTGAAAAAGCACTTGCACAAGCCAATCTTCGTTCAGAAGATGTTGTAGGCATGGTAAATAAATCAAGTGGCGAGCTTTGTTCAAAAGCTGCAAAAGTGATTGCTTTAAAATAATGAATCGCTGATTTAAAAAAACCCGCTTAATGCGGGTTTTTTTATTTCTCTAAAAATACTCAGTTACTTTGAGATTGGTGAACTTTCTTATATCATGCCTAACTAAGTAGAGTATGTGTATATAAAAATACTTTTAACTTCAACATAATCAAGAAGGAATCATAGATGGAAAACTCCGGTACTTTTAAAAACATTATCATTGCAATCTTAGTCGTAGTAGCAGGCTATTTTTCATATAGCGCTTATAACGCTGAAGATCAATTAAGTACACAAACTGCAGAAATTAAAAATTTAAATGATCAAATTGCAACGCTTAACCAAAAAGTAACTGACTATGAGAAAGCTGATGCTCAAAAGAAAGCCATTGTGGCCGACTTAGAAGCAAAAGTAGTAGCGCAAAGCAAAGATCTTGAAGAGCTTAAAGCTCAGCTTGCAAAAGCTATCAAGCCTGCAAAAGCAAAAGAAGCTCCAAAAGCTAAAAAAACAAAATAATTTCATTTTTCACACATAGGGTGTATTCGCCTTATGTGTGATTTTCTTTTTTAAGTACCGCAAAACGTTTGATAAGATTTATCTTCCTCTAAAGGTGGCTCGCTAAATACCTTTGAATCTTCGTAAGGTTTTTTAAGCGCTGCAATAAAATCATTTAAGAATCTGTAATCTTGATCTTGAACTGCAAGCAAAAGAGCCTTCTCCACCAAATAATTACGAGGAATAACGACTGGGTTATGTCTTAACATCATAAGCTTTGATCTCTCCTCACCTTCTTTTTGTTTTTGAATACGATTTAGCCATTTTTTGTACCAAGCTTTAAATGATTCATCTTCAAAAATTGTGTCATTTAAAATTGCATTTGACGAAAGATCTCTGAATGTGAGGGTATAGTCGGCCTTATTTTTTTGCATGAGTATTAATAATTCATTGATTAAATCAATATCACTTGGGTCCTCATCAAATAAACCTAATTTTTGTCGCATGCCTTTTAACCATGCCATCTGAAATTGATCTGAAAAACCATTCACTGATTGAGACGCTAATTGAATGGACTTATCCTTATCTTGATCTATAAGAGGAAGCAATGTCTCCGCAAATCTTGCCAGGTTCCACTGCGCAATAGGTGCTTGATTGCGATATGCATAGCGACCCTGACGATCGATCGAGCTAAATACAGTTTCAGGATGATAGCGATCCATGAATGCACAGGGGCCATAATCAATTGTTTCGCCACTGATCGACATATTGTCTGTATTCATGACACCATGAATAAAACCCACATGCATCCATTGGCTCACGAGTATAGCTTGTCTTGAAATTACCGCGTTTAAAAAAGCGAGGTAGGGATTGGCTTCTTCTTTGCACTCTGAGTAGTGCCGATCAATGGTGTAATCAGCGAGTATTTTTAATTTATTGACATCGTTTAATGTGGATACAAATTGAAAGGTGCCTACTCGAATATGGCTTTTCGCAACCCTTGTGAGTATTGCGCCAGGCAATACTTCTTCCCGCATGACACTCTCTCCAGTGGCTGTCACTGCAAGACTTCTTGTCGTTGGGATATTTAATGCATGCATCGCTTCGCTAATGATGTATTCACGAAGCATAGGGCCTAATGCAGCACGGCCATCGCCACGTCTAGAATAGGGGGTTTGTCCTGAGCCTTTAAATTGAATATCAAAACGTTCACTATCCGGGCTTATCTGTTCGCCCAATAAAACTGCTCTTCCATCGCCCAATAGAGTGAAGTGTCCAAATTGATGGCCTGCATATGCCTGAGCTATAGGGTATGCTTTTTCAGGGATTTCATTGCCAGAAAAAATATTGGTCCACGCTTCAAGGCTCAAACTCTCTTTATCTAGACCTAAAGACTTTAATAAAGGCTCATTGAATAAAATAAGTTTGGGATTCAATACTTTTATTGGAGACTGCTTAACAAAAAAATCTTTTGGAAGTTTTATGTAGCTATGATCAAAATGCCAGCCTACTTTTTCTGTCTTTTGCTTACTCATTGAGCGAGTCTTAGGAAAGAATTCATGTGACCTAGATTGAGCATGATGATTTACTTATATTTTAATATTCTTATTATAATGAATTATCCATTCATCTTATGGGGAGCAGTGATGTCAAAAATTATTGTTGAAAAAAATCCAAGTGAAGAGAGACTTAATGATTTAGGTATAAAGTCTTGTCCCACATGGTCAAAAGAACCATCCACTTTTCCATGGAGTTACTCGGAACAAGAGATTGCCTATGTTCTAGAAGGCGAAGTGACAGTAACGCCTGATGGTGGTGAGCCCGTTGATTTTGGTCAGGGTGATCTTGTTACTTTTAAAGAAGGATTATCTTGTACTTGGCATGTTAAAAAAGCACTAAGGAAGCATTATCGCTTTGGTTAGGGCAAAGATCTAAATTTTGAGGAATCATCATGGTTTATTTTTAAGACAATTCACAAAATTTAATTTCTTTACTCTTTAAAGGTATGTTTGATGAAAAAGCTGGCTATTAGTGAATATCAAACGTACTTTGAAGTGTTGGAATAATGACGTCATTCCAATTTAAAGTTTCTCGAATCGATTGCACAAAATGAACGGAGGCTGATGGTTCGCCATGAACCACAAAAACATATTTCGGTTTTTGTTTAAATCCTTTTAACCATTTTAATAAATTATCTCGATCAGCATGGGCTGATAAACCTCCTAAGGTATGAATGGATGCTTTGACATCCACATACTCACCCATAATTTTTACTGATGCGGCTTCATCTACAAGTCGACGGCCTAAAGTTCTTAGCGCCTGAAAGCCTGTGATCACGATAGCGTTTTTTTCGAAAGGCAAATTATTCATCAGATGATGAAGAATTCTTCCCGCCTGGCACATACCGCTCGACGAAATAATAATGGCACCACTTTTTAATCGATTTAATGATTTAGATTCTTCTACATCAGCTACAAATCGCACATCTATTTTATTCTTATGATCAAGAAGCCATTGATAAAGTAATTTTGCATCATCATCAAGCTCATCGATACACGCAGTTGTAAGTTCAGTGACTTTTGTGGCCATAGGTGAGTCGACCCACACATTTAAATGAGGTAAGCGTTCTCGCCTAATAAGGTCTGCTAGGATAAACAGTATCTCTTGTGTTCTTCCTACTGCAAAGGCTGGCATGATAATATTTCCGCCCCTTCCTAATGTCTGCGTCACAATCTCAACCAACTCATCTTCAGTTTCTTTAATACTTCGATGAAGTCGATCTCCATAAGTAGATTCAACTATTAATATATCTGCAGATTCAATCAGTGAAGGCTGACGGAAAATAGGTTTTTCAAACATGCCTAAGTCACCTGAAAAAACCAAGCGCTTTGAAGTTTCATTTTTTTCTTTTACATCAATAACTGCGATAGAAGAGCCTAAAATATGGCCCGCTTCTTCAAATGTCACTTCAATACCAGGGGTAGGTGAAAACTTCTTAGCATAAGGGATCGCTTTGACTTGATTCAATGATTCGATCGCTTGTTTAGTATCGTATAAAAGAATAGGCATATCGCCTCGCCATTTACCCACTTTATTTTTTCTCTCCGCCCTCTCAAAATCGGAGACTTGAATATGCGCGCTATCAAGCAACATAATTTCAAGTAATTTTGCAGTCGTAGTCGTACAGTAAATTGGTCCTTTGAATCCTTCAGCACATAATCGTGGAATAAGTCCACAATGATCTATATGTGCATGTGTCAGAACTAGAAAAGAAATTTCTTCTGGATGTAAGGGTAATATTTTTTGATTTTTTTCATCGGCTTCAAGCGCACCCTGAAACATGCCGTAATCTACTAAGAATTTACATGGTGCCTCTTCAAGATTGGTATGAATTAAATACTTGGATCCCGTAACTTCGCCCGCTGCGCCTAAAAATTGTATTTGCATTTAACTCTCTTTAGAAATTATGCATGCCATGCATAATAGATTTGATCGTTTAATAACTAAAAGTTACTTACATGAAATTTCTAAACTGTAAGGTAGGCTTGTTGATTTATCGACAAGATTATAATCCTTTGAACATAACTTCTCTGCTTTTGCATAACAAGCATCCCAAAAGGCACAGTTGATAATATAAGTTTGACTTGTATTCGATAGTTTACTCTGATTTGTGTAAGTCATCATGCTGCAACTTGAGAGTAAGGTAAATACAATTAAAACTGTCATCTGTTTCATATATATTTTTTTAAAATTCGATAATTCATTATAGTAAAAATTTACTGATTAATTAAAGGTTTATGTAACATACGATAGAATTCAATATCAACTTTAATTGGACTATTAAGTAATGCTAGAAAAATTGATCGGAATAGTGGCTCTTTGGATTATGAGCGTCATATCCACTATGGGATATGGAGGCATCGTCTTATTGATGGCCATCGAATCAGCTTGTATTCCATTGCCCTCGGAAATTATTATGCCTTTTGCGGGGTACCTTGTTTTTAAAAGCGAGATGGTGCTTTGGATCGTAGCTTTCATGGGTGCGCTAGGATGTGTATTGGGCTCTATACCTGCTTATTATGTTGGTAAAACAGGCGGAAGAAATCTTGCTGAAAAATATGGACGCTTCGTACTTATCTCTAAAAAAGATTTACAGATGGCAGATGATTGGTTTAAAAATTATGGTGAGATCATTATTTTTATAGGTCGCCTCCTCCCTGCAGTGAGAACTTTTATAGCGCTTCCTGCAGGTATTGCAAGAATGAATATGACGAAATTTATTGTCTACACCTTTGTAGGTTCCTTTATATGGTGCTGGACACTTGCATATATTGGCATGTTATTTGGTGAGCAATGGGACACATTAAAAGTTTACTTTCACGAATTTCATTATGTGATTGCAGGTGGTGCATTGATCTTTATCGCCTGGTATATCAGACGTCATTTTCAGAATAATTAAATGGCCTCCACTTATCATATTGGTATTGATTTAGGTGGCACTAAGATTGAGGTGGCTGTATTAGATGGTCAGGACAAGATTCTCTTTCGAGAAAGATTGTTCACCGAAGCTCATTTAGGTAGTGAACATATCTTTCAACAAATTCATGCGCTCTATTCAAAAGCAGTTAGATCAATACAAAATAAATCGCATACACTTGGCTTAGGGACGCCTGGATCTATTTCAAAAAAAACATATCTCCTTAAAAACTCTAATACCCTTTGTTTGAATGATTTGCCACTTCAAACTCTTCTTGAAGATAAATTAGTGCATGACATTGTGATTGAAAATGATGCTAATTGTTTTGCGCTCGCAGAAGCGCTCATGGGTGCAGGTAAAGGATATCCTTCTGTATTTGGTGTCATTATGGGAACGGGCTGTGGGGGTGGCATCGTATTTGATGGAAAAATTAGACAAGGCCCACAAAATATTGCGGGTGAGTGGGGTCATATGGTGATTGATCCTCAAGGGTCACCTTGTTATTGCGGGGCAAGTGGTTGTGTTGAGAGTTTTATATCAGGGGGTGGCATAGAAAAAAGAATTAAAAACAAAACGGGTAAATCGATCTCAGCAATTGATTTTTTCTCAATACCTTTAATAGATGAGTCTTTAAAAAATATTAAACAAGATTTCTATGCTCGTTTTGGTCAAGCCTTAGCTAATCTTATTAATATTTTGGATCCTGACATTGTTGTTTTAGGTGGCGGACTTTCAAATGAAAAAAGTTTATATAAAGAAGGTGTTGAAGAAGTTTATAAGCGTATTTTTAATGATGTACCTTCAACGCCCATTGTTAGGAATATTTTAGGTGATTCGGCGGGCGTAATTGGTGCCGCCTTAATTGGTAAGCAACTTAGTCAGTAATCATTTTTTCTTTTTCAATTCTATAGTGACAATTTGGCATATGATTTTCAAGTAAGCCGTTAATTTTCACGGTATCTATTTTGCAGTATTTACATTGATAGGCATGTAATGCATCACCCTGATGCTCTTGAGGATAGTCGATATAAAAAATTTGTCGTTTCATGTGTAGATTATATTACTTGAAATCACATCTCAAAATAAAAAGTTATTCCCATTTGTCTTTTTCTTTTGATTCTTCTAAAGTCTGCCATTGCATATTAGATGCATCATCTAACCCACCTCGCTTTAAAGGAATGATGTGATCAATAATATAACCAGGACAAGCCCCAAAAGATTTACCTGTTGATGGACACGGCTGCATTTTTTTAAAAGCTTTCTTTACATCCAGACTTCTTTTAATGCGGCCATGCTTATCTCGCTCACAACTCACGCAATAATCTGAATGAACTGCAAAAAGTGAGCTACTAAAAAAAAGTATAGTTAAAAAAAATAAAAATTTCTGCATAAGTTAAGAATTATAAGGTTTTAAGTATAATTCTCATAAATGATACAACAGCTCACTCTTGAATGGCTTAATTCTGAATCGCAAATCCCACAAGCACTATGGGAAAATTGCTTCTCAGCTCCGTACGAAGGTCAATGGTGGTATCGATCCCTTGAATGCTCTCATCTTGAAAAACAATTCACTTTTACCTACGGACTGATTTCCTATAATGATCAACCCGTCGGTATAGCTCCTGCTTTTGTTATGGATGTGCCTATCGAACTTTTAACGCCTCCCATATTTCTTACTTTAAGAAAATTAATCGGCAAAGTCATCCCATCCTTTTTATATCAACGTACTTTTTTTATAGGAAGCGCCTGCTCTGATGAAGGACATATTGGAATTGACCCACAGTTTTTAAAAAATAATGAGGTCACTCAAGATGATATTTTTCTTTGCGTTCATGAAGCTGCAGAAAAACAAGCAAAAAAATATAATACGTCTATGTTGGTATGGAAAGATTTTCCAGAGGCATATCATCAAACACTTTCAAAAATTTCGAAATCTAAAAATCTATTCCCGCTTATAGGATTTCCATCAACGCTTTTAAAGCTTGAAGGAAGGGAAGCGGAGGATTACCTTGCATCACTTATAGCATCTCGAAGATATGAGCTCAGACAGAAATTAAAAAAAAGCCTCTCGGCCCCGCTGGATGTCAGCGTCATTCATTTGCCAGACAATCATACTCTTCATCAACTTTATCGCCTATTTTCAAAAACTAATTTAAAAGAAAAAACTAAATACGAAGAGTTAACACCAGAATTTTTTGAATTTATCTCCCGTGAGAAAGAAGCGCATTTTATTATTCTCAGACACCAATCTTCAAATGAAATAATTGCTTTTATGCTATGTTTTCATTTAAACGATCATGTGATTAATAAATTTATAGGCATTGACTATGAGGCTCCTCAGGATTGGTTTATTTATTTTCGATTATGGATTGAATGCATCAACTGGTCATACAAAATGGGGGCCAAATCTATTCAAAGTGGCCAAACAGCATACCCCGCCAAGATTGAAACCGGTCATCAACTGATTTCCTTAACAAATTTTTGTAAGCATCGAAATATAATCATTCATAAAATTTATAAAAAACTTGCTAGTTTCGTAAACTGGGGCACGCTCGATCAGGATTTAGCAATTTACTTAAAAGCTTTTCCTGAAGAAGAACCAAATCTAGACTCTTTAAGAGAAGAAAGGTGATGATGTGGATTTTATTTAAACTTTTAATGACCTCAGCTATGGTGGTTCTTATTTCTGAGGTAGCTAAAAAAAGTGACCGATTAGGCGGGCTCATAGCTGCACTGCCTCTCGTGACAGTGCTTACTTTAATTTGGCTCTATATAGAAAAACAACCGGAATCTAAAATTGCAAATCATGCGTGGTACACCTTTTGGTACGTTGTACCAACTCTCCCCATGTTCTTAACGTTTCCATTTTTACTGAAGCGATTTGGGTTTTGGCTAACACTCGGTATCTCAGTTGTCATTACTTTGATCGCATTTTATATTTTTGCAAAAATTGTAAAGCTGTATGGCATCGAAATTTTATAAGCGCTCTCTATGAACTTTATTTTTAAATCTATCTTGATGGCCTTGCATTTACTTTTAGCAGTGATTCTTTGTATCGCTATGATTATGCTTCCAAGAAAGATCAGTGGTGTTCTTATTCAACACTGGGCAAAACGTCTTTTACGTATTTTAAAGATTAAAATTACGCTCTCAGGAGAAGTTTTAAATTTTTTAAGTAAAGATAGTTATCTTGTGGTTTCAAACCATATTTCATGGCTTGATATTCCTGTGATCTTTTCATTAAAACCTATCACGTTTGTCTCTGCATCTGATGTCAAAACGTGGCCCATTATTGGAATGCTCGCTAAAATTTCTGGCGCCATTTTTGTTGATCGCAATCGCAAATCAAGCTTGCTTGAAGTTGTTCAGGCAATGAATCATCATTTCAAAAATCATAAGCAGTCGATATGTATTTTCCCTGAAGGCATAACATCAAATGGATATCAAGTGCTACCATTTAAGAGCAATTTATTTCAATCAGCTTTCGAATCTAATAAATTACTTCTGCCCTTGTCGATTAAATACAAAGAAAATAATGTGATTACAAATCGTACAAGTTTTCATGGTTCGACAACCTTATTTCAATCCTTCAAACGTATTGCCAAATCAAATCGTATTGAAGTTGCTTTAGATATTGGACATCCAGTCAAACCTACTCAATCAAGAAAAGACCTATCAGTCAAACTTCAAGAAGCTATTGCGCTAAAAATTAGTAGATAACTTTTTAAAATTCTAAAGGGTCAATATCTACCACCCATTTCACTTTTTGACCTAATTTATTTTCACGTAAAAAAGATACCCATTCATCAAGTAATTTTTGTAATGCAACACGAGAGCTTGCTTGTAAAACTAATTGCGCTCTTTCCATGCCTTTTAATCTTTCCATGATTGGTCGGACTGGATTATAAACAGTCACGTGATGACTTAAATCCTGCGCTTTTTGCATAGCTTCATTTAAAAACTTCATCACATGCGTCAATTGATGCGCTTCCGCTTTTAAGAGCACTAGAAACGAGAAAGGACTTAGCTCTGCTAATTCTCTTTCTTTTAAAAGCTCATTCGCAAAGTGTTCGTAGTCATGCGTTTTTAAAGCTTCGAATAAAGGGTGATTTGGAAATGCAGTTTGAATATAGACTTCGCCTTTTATATTGGCACGGCCTGCACGGCCACTCACTTGCATCAGCTGCGAAAATAGGCGTTCGCTTGCTCTAAAATCAGGGCTATATAAAGCCTGATCCGTATCCAGAACACCAACTAAACTTAAGTGAGGGAAGTCGTGACCCTTGGAGAGCATTTGAGTGCCAATTAAAATATCGATTTCACGATTTTTCATTTTTAAGAATAAATCATTGAGCGCTTCTTTGGTTCTCGTTGAATCACGGTCCACTCTTAAAATACGCGCTTCAGGAAAAAATTCTTTTAAAGTTTCTTCAATGCGCTGTGTACCTAAACCTGTGGGAAATAAATCTGTGTTGCCGCATGAGGGACACTGTTGTGGCATTTTTTCATCATGGCCACAGTGATGGCAACGTAATCTTTTTTGATTTAAGTGCACCACTAAACGACTGCTACAACGATGGCATCGTCCTGTCCACTGACATGAAGAACACAAGAGGACGGGTGCAAAGCCGCGGCGATTAATAAAAATAAGACTCTGTTCTTTTTTGTTTAAACGATCGCGAATAGCTTCAATAAGATAGGGTGAAAAACCTTTGGTGACTGTCGACTTTGAAATATCAATACACTTAATTTCGGGGAGCGTTGAATCTTGAACTGCGCGCGAGGTTAATTTTAGAAATCCAAATTTTTTTGCATCTTTAGTTTTGGTCGCATTAAACCAAGTCTCAAGTGAAGGTGTAGCAGTACCCATGACAATTGGAATGTTTTCAGATTTTGCACGGAAGATTGCAACGTCTCTCGCATGATAACGTAAACCCTCTTGTTGTTTAAAAGATGCATCATGCTCTTCATCGATAATAATGAGAGAGAGATATGGCATTGGTGTAAAAATACTTAATCGTGTTCCAATGATAATCTGGGCAGCGCCCTCTTTAGCCAGTCGCCAATGAGTTAAGCGCTCGTTATCCGTTAAGTGGCTATGAAGGGTGACGAGCATATATTTTTCAAAACGCGATCTAAATCGACTCTCGAGTTGCGGTGTTAAATTAATTTCAGGAACGAGCACAAGTACCTGAGCATGTTGTTTTTTTAATGCTGCTTCAATTAATCGAATATATACTTCTGTTTTTCCACTGCCAGTAATCCCATAGAGTAACCAAGGTGCAAATTTTTCATTTGTCTCTAATATGGAATGAAGTGCTTTTTGTTGATCGCTATTTAAAGATGGAATAGAAGCTTCTTTATACACTTTGCTATCTAAAGTCACTTCATTTTTTTCAATCCAGCCCATCTCGTCAAGCATTTCGATTGATTTTTTCCAAGTGCTACTGATCGAACGAAGACTTGCTTCATCGAGTTCTTTGGCATCAATTAATGCCATGACGATACGTTTTAAAATGGTTTGCCGAGGCGGCAATTGATCCACACCTAATTGAATTGCTTCGGGAGTTAAGCGATAAAGATACTTCTTTATCATCGCCTTAGTATTTAATTTTTTTAGTCGAGATGGCACCGCGGACAAAATAGTTTGCCCAAGAGGATAGTGATAATACTGACTACAGAATTGAAAGAGCTTAAAACTTTGCTCATCAAAAATGACTTCCGGGTCAAGACGTATAATAGACTTTAGTTTTTTAGATTCGATTGAGCTGGTATCAGAAACAGCCACTACAACACCAATCATTTTGCGGGCACCAAAAGGCACCACCACATACTGTCCAATCTGAGTATTGGGATTCTCAGTCTTATAGTCAAATACCCGATCGAGTGGCACATCGAGGGCAACTTTTAGAATATGAAGAGCGTCAGTCATGGTGTTAGTTTTTAAGGGGAGTCCATCAATTCTAAGTTAAAATAAACGCTTTAAACGTTACCTATCATTCTAAGACGTGAAATC
>JACCEE011932862.1_pt1 | contig 15968 bp, 24 predicted proteins | sample 7449931 | NCBI WGS metagenome assembly JACCEE01 (sample SAMN15323457, study PRJNA562643) | freshwater metagenome | isolation source: river surface water | place: USA:Blue River Watershed | collected 2017-08-19 | reverse complement strand
TGCTAGGGCTGCAGAATCAAGAATGGGCTCTGGTAAAGGTGCTGTTGATTATTGGGTAGCAGTTGTTAAACCAGGAACAATTTTATTTGAAGTTGGTCGAGTTCCCCAAGAAGTTGCTCAAGCAGCTTTTAGATTAGCAGCATATAAATTACCAATAAAAACTAAATTTATTATTAAAGATAATATATAAAATATGGGTCTAGCTAAGTTTACTGAAATTGTTTCGCTTTCAAATAATGAAATTTCGGAAGCAATTATTGAAGCCGAAAATCAATTATTTAATCTACGTTTTAGGCAAGCAACACGACAAAGTTTCAAATCACACGAAATAAAAAATACAAAACGCCGTTTAGCTCAACTAAAAACACTATTAAAAGTAAGATTACAAAATCTTGAACAAGAAGATAATAATTTAGTTTCAAATTAATAAAAAATGGTAAAAAACAATAGAGAGGAGTTTTAAATGCCAGTAAAACAACAAATTGGTATTGTAATTAGCAATAAGATGGCAAAAACTATTGTAGTAAAAATTGAAAATAGATATTCGCATCCAATTTATTCTAAAACATTAATTAAAACAAAAAAATACTTAGCTCATGACGAATTAGAAGAATGTAATATTGGTGATCAAGTTTTAGTTGAAGAATGTCGTCCACTAAGCAAACGGAAACGCTGGAAATTGCTTAAGATTCTTTCAAAATCATCGTTAATAAATTAAATGATATTTTTTTTTATGATCTATCCTCAAACAATGTTAACAGTAGCAGATAATACTGGTGCTAAAAAAGTTATGTGTATTCGCGTACTAGGTGGAAATAAAAAATATGCACGGATTGGTGATACAATTATTGCAGTAGTTAAAGAAGCTATTCCAAATATGCCTGTAAAGCGATCAGATGTAGTAAGAGCAATTATTGTAAGAACTACAAAACGTATTCGTCGAAAAGATGGAATGTATATTAGATTTGATGATAATGCAGCTGTAATTGTAAACATGGAGAATAACCCTCGAGGAACTCGTGTTTTTGGTCCTGTTGCTAGGGAAATTCGTGATAAAAATTACTCAAAAATTGTTTCATTAGCACCGGAGGTTTTATAAATGTTAAAACAAAAAAAATTACATGTAAAAGTTGGTGATATTGTAACAATAATCTCTGGTTTTCATAAAAATGAAACTGGTGAAATTATTAAAGTCAACAAAAAAACTGGCAAAGTAATAGTAAAGGGAATTAATTTTAAGTTTAAACACATTAAACCCAATACTGAAAATGAAATTGGTGAAATTAAACAATTTGAAGCGCCTATTCATCATTCAAATGTCAAATTAAATTTAAAAGAAGTATCTTAATATGCTAAATCAACATTCGTTAGAAGAAATTGCTGATATTCATAATCTTCTTTGCGATATCAAAAAAGAATATGAAAAAGGGATTAAACCTATTTTAATGAAAAAGAGTCCCGATTTATTTAGAAATACGCACACAGTACCAAAATTAAAAAAAATCCAAATTAATCGTGGGCTTGGTGCTGCTGCTCAAAATACAAATATTTTGAAAAAAAATATTGAAGAATTTCAAAAAATTACTGGTCAAAAACCACTTATAACAAAAGCCAAAAAAGCAATTGCAGGATTTAAAATTCGTGAAAATATGGAATTAGGTTTAAGCGTAACCTTAAGGGGTGAAAAAATGTATACATTTTTAACTAAACTATTATTTTTCACGTTTGCTCAAATTCGTGATTTTCGTGGTTTATCACTACGAAGTTTTGATAAATCTGGAAATTATACTTTAGGTTTAAAAGAACAATTAATATTTCCAGAAATTGAATATGATGAGGTTGATCAAATCCAAGGTTTTACAATTACAATTGTTCTAGAGCATGGCTCGCCAAAATCTAGATCTAATTCAATTGATAAAATTTTAAATGGAATGATTTTATTTAAATTTTTAAGATTCCCATTAAATGATTGTGGTTATTATGATAAATATGAATCATTTTCAGATATCAATAAAGCATGGGATAAAAAACGTCATTTAAAACGAAAACGTTGGTCACAAGAATAGAATTACAAAATACTATCTAAAATCTAAGGAGATAATTGTGGTAAATGATACTATTTCAGATATGTTAACACGAATCAGAAATGCCAATATGGTAAAGCACCAAATTGTTCAAGTTCCTATGACGAAAATGTCACTTGCGATTTGTAAAATATTAAAAGAAGAAGGTTTTATTGAAGATTTTGAAAATTATAAGGAAAATAACAAAAATTATCTATTAATTTCATTGAAGTATATTGGAAAATCTAGAAAATCAGTTATTTGTAAAATTGAAAGAGTAAGTAAACCTGGTTTACGAATTTATGCAACTTCAAAAAAATTACCAAGAGTTTTAGATAATTTAGGAATTGCTATTATTTCAACATCAAAAGGAGTAATGACAAATCTTAAAGCAAAGGAACTTGGAATTGGTGGTGAAGTTTTATGTTATATTTGGTAATCATAAGGAGTTTTGACAATGTCACGTATTGGAAAATTACCTATTATTGTACCAGAAAATGTAGATGTTAATTATACAAATTCAGAAATGACTGTCAAAGGGAAATTTGGAACACTCCAAATGCAAATCCCCGATCTAATTAATATTACACAGGAAAACGGTAAATTAAAGGTTAGTTTAAAAGAAGAAAAGAAAGATATAAAGCCATTACATGGATTATATCGAACATTAATAAATAATATGATTCTAGGAGTTTCAAAACAATTTGAAATAACTCTTATTATGAAAGGAGTTGGTTACCGTGGAAGTGTTCAAGGTAATGAACTAGTTTTAAGTTTAGGTTTTAGTCATCCAGTCAAGATCGAAATTCCAAAAGAAATTTCGGTTGAAGTTGTTCAAAACACAACAATCAACATTAAATCATGTGATAAAGAGTTATTAGGTAGATTTGCAGCAAATATAAGATCTTGGAGAGAACCTGAACCATATAAAGGAAAAGGAATTCTATATAAGGATGAAAAAATTATTCGCAAAGCTGGTAAATCTGGAAAATAAAAAATTTTTAGTTAATTTATCTTGTTGTTAAGAAAGAAAAACTAAATCTACTTTCAAACAAGAATTATAAAGTGTTTCTATTTCTATAAAAATAAAAAATTATACTTATGAAATTTTCACCAAGAACTTTGTTGAAATTAAAAAATAAAAATAAAAAATTAAAACCTAGTAGATATAAAAAATTAAAACGCGAAGCATTGCGTGGACGAATCAAAGGCACAATTGAAAGACCAAGATTATCAGTCTATCGATCTAATGAAAACATTTATGCACAAATTATTGATGATACTAATTCAAAAACGTTAATTTCTTGTTCAACTTTAGATCGTTCGATAAAATTATTACTTTCAAATGGTCGAACTTGTGAAGCTTCAAGATTAATGGGAGAAAAATTAGCCAAGTTAAGTTTAAATAAAAATATTACAAAAATTGTCTTTGATAGAGGTCCATACTTATATCATGGACGAATCAAGGCACTTGCAGATGGTGCAAGAGCCGGTGGATTAGAATTTTAAATTAAAATTTGTAAATAAATATACAAGTTAAATATCTTCTATGAGTAGTGATTTAAAAAAAATAAATAAAAAAAATTCTCGACCTACGTTAAATACGCAAGAACCAAAGTTTGTTGAACGATTAATAAAAATTAGTCGGGTTTCAAAAGTAACGAAAGGTGGTAAAAAACTAAGTTTTAGAGCAATTGTCGTTGTAGGTGATGAAAATGGAAAAGTAGGTGTTGGAATTGCAAAAGCTGATGATGTAGTAAATGCATTTAAAAAAGCAAAAACAAATGGTAGAAAAAACTTAATAAAATTACCAATTACAAAATCATTAAGTATTCCACATAATGTTACAGGTAATTTTGGAGCTTGTACAGTAATTATGAGACCTTCAATTGAAGGTTCAGGAGTTATTGCAGGTGGCGCTGTAAGAATTGTATTAGAAGTTGCGGGAGTTAAAAATGTTATTGCTAAACAATTAGGTTCAAATAATTTATTAAATAATGCTAGGGCTTCAATTTGTGCCTTACAAAATTTAACAACAAAATCTCAAGTTTTAAAAAAAAGAAATTTAGATTAAATAAAGTTAATAGATAGTAATTAAAAATCAATTTGTGAAAATTAATAACGAAATTAAAGACACAATCTTCAAACGTTTAGCCGTAACACTTGGAATTCTATTGTTTATTAGATTAGGAACATTTCTTCCTGTTCCCGGAATAAATCATAGTGATTTAGCATTTTATATTCAAAGTCATTCTGTTACTAGAAATTTAGTTAGTACATTTGCCGGAGATGATACATTTGTTATTGGTTTATTTACTTTGAATATTTTTCCTTATATAAATGCTTCTATTTTAGTTCAATTATTAGTAGGTTTTTTACCTCAACTGTCAAAACTTCAAAAAGAAGGTGATTTAGAAGGGAAAAGATCAATAAATCGATTAACGCGTTTTATTACTTTAATTTGGGCGATTATTCAAAGTGTAAGCCTAGCTGTTTATCTTAAACAGATTTTATTTGATTGGAATTTTAGTTTAGCAGTAGAAATAGTTCTTTGGTTAACTACTGGGGCAATGATCATATTATGGTTAAGTGAATTAATTACTGATTATGGATTAGGAAATGGTGCATCCTTATTTATTTATACAAACATAATTTCAAGTTTACCTAATCTTAGTAAAGCAATATTTTTTGAAAATCAAACAAACGTTACATTTTTCTCTAAGACTGTAATTATTTTATTACTTTTTGCTGCTTTATATGGAATTGTTTTCTTACAAGAAGGACTACGAATTATTCCATTAATATCTTCAAAGCAACTGAATCAATCTTCTTTGCAAAACTATTCGATAAGTAATAATTATCTGCCATTACGTTTTAATCAAGCAGGGGTAATGCCAATTATTTTAACAACAGCTATTCTAGTAGTTCCTAATTATGCAAGTACAATAGGGTTACTTCCTAAAATAGATTTTCCAATAAATCTGGAATCTTTTTCCATTTTTTACTGGCTTGGATATTTCTTCTTAATCTTGCTTTTTAGTTCATTTTATTCCACAATTGTTTTAAATCCTAAAGATATATCTGATCAATTACAAAAAATGTCTGTTGCAATACCTGGAGTTCGACCAGGTATTCAAACAACATTTTATTTAAAACAAGTAATGAAACGAACTACTTTGTTAGGAGCAACTCTACTTGCTACATTAGCAACGGTTCCAAATTGTATAGAATCAACATTGAACATTACAAATTTAAATGGATTAAGTAGTACATCATTATTAATCTTAGCAGGTGTTGTTTTAGATTTAGTTCGCGAGGTAAAAAATATTTACTTCTCAAACGTTTATACCAATATGTATCAATAAAAATAAAATTATAAAAGTTCAAATGAAAGTTCGTCCTTCAGTAAAAAAAATGTGTGATAAATGTAGAGTAATTAAAAGACATGGTAAAGTTATGGTAATTTGTTCCAATCCAAAACATAAGCAACGTCAAGGATAATAATAAAGGAGTCAAAAAATGGTTAGATTAGTAGGTGTTGATTTACCTAGAAATAAAAAAATAGCATATGCTCTTACTTATATTCATGGGATTGGTATTACTTCTGCGAATAAAATTATTGAAATCGCTAGTATTGATCCTGATGTAAGGACTGATGATTTAACAACAGAGCAAACAGTTGCATTACGTCAAACATTAGAAGAAGGTGACTTAAAACTTGAAGGTGATTTACGACGATTAAACGGTTTAAATATAAAACGACTTAGTGAAATAAATTGTCATAGAGGAAAACGTCACCGAAATAATTTACCAGTTCGGGGACAACGAACTAGAACAAATGCACGTACACGTCGTGGATCGAAAAAAACTGTAACTAATAAGAAAAAATAATTAAGTTTATTTAAAACTGTATATGATACAAATGAAAAAGAAATCAAATACTAAGAAAGATAAAAATAGTTTTACTAGTGGTGTTGTTCATATTCAATCAACATTCAATAATACAATTGTAACAATAACTAATTTAGCTGGTGATACTGTATCATGGGCATCGGCTGGAAGTTCTGGATTTAAAGGAGCTCGAAAAAGTACCCCTTTTGCTGCACAAACTGCAGCAGAAAAAGCAGCATTAGCTGCTTTAGGAACTGGTATGAAAAATGTTGAGATTTTAGTAAAAGGTCAAGGATCAGGACGTGAAACAGCTATTCGAGCAATTGAAGGTGCTGGATTTGATATTATTTCAATTCAAGATATCACATCGGTTCCACACAATGGATGTCGTCCATCAAAACGACGACGCGTTTAGAATTTTTATTTCTAATATTTAAATACATGAATAATATTTCTATTAGATGTCTAAAATCAGATAAAATTCAATCTGGTGCTTGTCATGGTCAATTTGTAATAAATTCATTAAAACCTGGTCAAGGAATAACTATTGGAAATCAATTAAGACGAGTACTTCTTGGAGATTTAGGCGGTATAGCAATATCAGCAGTTCGAATTGCAGGTGTTACTCATGAATTTTCTACAATCCCTGGGGTTCGAGAAGACATTCTTGAAATTTTATTAAATTTAAAAGGTGTTGTTTTAAGAAGTAAAATAAAAGATGTTCAATTTGGTCGATTAAAAGTTCAAGGTCCAACTGTTATTACCGCGGAGTTAATTCAATTACCTCCCGAAATGGAAATTATTAATCCTAATCATTATATTGCTACAGTTTCTACTTCTAATATTATTGAAATTGAATTTAAGTTTGAATATGGAACTGGATATCGGCTAGCAACCCAAAATTTTTCTGAGGAATTAAATAATTATTTGCAACTGGATACAATATTTATGCCAGTTCAGAAAGTAGATTTTAAAATAGAAAATGTTTATGACATAGGGAATAATAGCAATGAGCGATTATTTTTAGATATTTGGACAAATGGAAGCATTTCACCAAACGAAGCTCTTGAATCTGCTTCTAGGATTATTATTGACTTATTTACTGTATTAATTAAAAATACAATTAGGAATGAAAATAATCAATTAGAACAACAATCTGATTCGATTAGTATTGAACCTTATACCAATATTGCAATTGAAGAATTGCAATTATCTGTTCGAGCATATAATTGTTTAAAAAAAGCTCAGATAAATACCGTTGGTGATTTATTACAATATTCGCCAGAAAAATTACAAGAATTAAAAAATTTTGGTCGAAAGTCTGCTGATGAAGTTTTTTCCACTTTGAAAAATAAGTTAGGTATTATTCTTACTTAATTATTAGCTTTATTTGTGATTCTTTACTAATTAATACTTTTTGTTATTTATTTAAAATAAAAAATATGAATTCATTAAATAAAACATTTTTACCAACTCAAGATTATAAAAACCGTAACTGGTTTCTGATTGATTGTAAAGACCAAAAATTAGGTCGATTAGCAACAGTCCTTGTTTCTTTACTTAGAGGAAAAGTAAAACCTCATTATTATCCATCAATTGATACAGGCGATTATATTATTCTTTTAAATGCCGATTCAATTATTTTAAATCCAGAGGCAAAACAATATATTGTTTCAAATCCAGGACGTCCAGGCCATGCATTACGAATTAAAAATGTTTCTGATTGTCTTCCGAAATTTGTTATTGAAAGAGCCGTAAAAGGGATGCTTTCAGAAACTGAAACAAAACGTCTTATGAGACGTTTACGTATTTATAATGATCAAAATCATGATCATCAGGCTCAAAATCCAATAAAAATTGATGTTTCTAATTTTTATTCAAATCCTAGTTTTAGTAAATAAAACTTGAATCTTAAGTTGGATTTTCAAATTCAAACTTAGAAATAATATTAATTAATTACAAAACTTTTAAATTCATGACGTTTCAAAAAGAATTAGTCTTCCAAAAATCGAATATTGGGCTTGGAAAACGAAAACAATCTATTGCTAGAGTTTTTCTAATCCCAGGAGAAGGAAATCTTATAATTAATAAGGTTAACGGTGAGAAATATTTACAATACAATGATACATACTTAAAAACTGTTTTTGCACCTCTAGAAAAATTAACCTTAGAAAAGCAATTTGATGTTGTAGCAAGTGTTAAAGGGGGTGGACTTACTGGCCAAGCTGAAGCAATTCAATTAGGAATTGCAAGATTATTATCTACTATGGAGAAAGAAAATCGATTAATTTTAAAACCATTTGGTTTTTTAACTCGTGATGCACGAATTAAAGAACGAAAAAAATATGGTTTACGAAAAGCAAGAAAAGCTCCACAATATTCAAAACGTTAAATTTTATATTATTATATACTATGCCAAAATCTGATATACATCCTAAATGGTTTAAAGAGACACCAGTTTTATGCGATGGAAAACCACTTTGTTTAATTGGTTCAACAAAATCTGAATTACAAGCAGATATTTGGTTAGCAAATCACCCATTTTATACAAAGTCGCAGGTTATGATTGACAGTGAAGGTCGAGTTGAAAAATTCATGAAAAAATATCGATTAGATATGCCTCAATAATTTATTATCTTATTCATAAATACTTAGAATATTTTATGCCAACTATTCAACAATTAGTTCGTTCACAACGTATACAAATTAAAAAAAAAACAAAATCACCAGCGCTTGTATATTGTCCACAAAGACGTGGTGTTTGTACGCGTGTTTATACAACAACTCCAAAAAAGCCGAATTCAGCAATTAGAAAAGTAGCACGTGTACGTCTAACCTCAGGTTTTGAAGTTACAGCGTATATTCCTGGAATTGGTCATAATTTACAAGAACATTCAGTTGTTTTAATACGCGGAGGTCGAGTTAAAGATTTGCCTGGTGTTCGATATCATATAGTTCGTGGTACTTTAGATACTGGAGGAGTAAAAAATAGAACACAAGGTCGTTCAAAGTATGGTGTTAAAAAACCAAAAGCTGATAAATCGAAAAAATAATTTTTAAATAAAAATAAAATTTCTAAACTAGAATATGTCTCGTAGAAATATTTCAAAAAAACGTTTTCCTCAAATTGATCCACTTTATAATAGCTATTTAGTTAGTTTATTTATTACAAGAATATTAAAATCTGGAAAAAAAACTATTGCTCGAAATATTGTATATCAAGCATTTGATATTATACAAAAGAAAACAAAACAAGATCCATTAACTATTTTTGAAAAAGCAATCAAAAATGCTAGCCCTATTGTTGAAGTAAAAGCTCGAAGAGTAGGTGGTTCTACTTACCAAGTTCCAGTCGAAGTTAGTGGTTTTAGAGCTACTAATTTAGCTTTACGTTGGATTATTAGATATGCTGATCAAAGAGTTGGACGTAGTATGTCTATTAAATTAGCAAATGAAATTATTGACACATCTAACGATATCGGTAATACTATAAAAAAAAAAGAAGAAACTCATAAAATGGCAGAAGCTAATAAAGCTTTTGCTCATTTCCGATATTAATTTTTATTAACTCTCGCTAAAAGCTAAAAAATAAAATTTTTAAAAACTTGAAGGAATTCTCTAATGGCACGTGAAAAATTTGAACGTACAAAACCACACGTTAATATTGGAACAATCGGTCACGTAGATCACGGTAAAACAACATTAACTGCTGCAATTACAGCAACTTTAGCGTTAACTGGAAATGCAGTAGCTAAAGCTTATTCAGATATTGATGGTGCACCAGAAGAAAGAGCACGTGGAATTACAATTAATACAGCACACGTTGAATATGAAACAGATAATCGACACTATGCTCACGTAGATTGTCCAGGTCACGCAGATTATGTGAAAAACATGATTACAGGTGCTGCACAAATGGATGGAGCAATTTTAGTAGTATCAGCTGCAGATGGTCCTATGCCACAAACGCGGGAACATATCTTATTATCAAAACAAGTTGGAGTTCCAAATATTGTTGTATTTTTAAATAAAGAAGATCAAGTTGATGACGCTGAATTATTAGAATTAGTAGAATTAGAAGTTCGTGAATTACTTTCAACATATGACTTCCCTGGAGATGACATTCCAATTTGTCCGGGTTCAGCTTTACAAGCAATTGAAGCAATTACAGCAAACCCAAACGTAAAAAGAGGTGATAATGAATGGGTTGATAAAATTTATGCATTAATGGATGCAGTAGATGATTATATTCCAACTCCAGAACGTGACACAGAAAAAACATTCTTAATGGCTGTTGAAGATGTTTTCTCAATTACAGGCCGTGGCACAGTTGCAACTGGTCGAATTGAACGTGGTATTGCCAAAGTTGGTGATAGTGTTGAGATTGTAGGTATTAATGATACAAGAACAACAACAATTACTGGGATTGAAATGTTCCAAAAAACATTAGAAGAAGGAGTTGCTGGTGATAACGTAGGTATCTTATTAAGAGGTATAACACGTGACAACATTGAACGTGGTATGGTATTAGCTAAACCAGGTACGATTACACCACATACTAGCTTTGAATCAGAAGTTTATGTTTTAACAAAAGAAGAAGGTGGTCGTCATACACCATTCTTTAGTGGTTATCGACCACAATTTTATGTAAGAACTACTGATGTTACAGGTGCAATTACAAAATTTACTGCAGATGATGGAACAGTAGTTGAAATGGTAATGCCAGGAGATCGTATTAAAATGACAGCTGAATTAATTTATCCTGTAGCAATTGAGGAAGGTATGCGTTTTGCAATTCGTGAAGGCGGCCGTACAATTGGAGCAGGTGTAGTTTCTAAAATTGTTAAATAATTAAAAATTTTTATGGAAATAAAAACGAATGCAAAGATTCGTGTAAGATTAGAATCTTTTAACCATGAACTTTTAAAATCATCATGTCAAAAGATTGTAAACATTTTGCAAAATACTCCTTTAAGTTCAATCGGAGTCATTTCATTACCAACCCGTAAAAGGATTTACTGTGTTTTGCGATCGCCTCATGTCAATAAGGATTCGAGAGAACATTTTGAAATTCGAATTCATAAAAAAATTCTAGAAATTTATTATGATTCAGAAGTACCTATTTTTGATTTATTATCAGAAGCAGATTTACCACCAGGAGTTTTCTATCGTATCTGTTTATCCTAAGTAATTTACTTAGGATAAATTTTTATTCTATTTTAGTTTTTTAAATATTTTTAGTCTCTCAAAAAAGATTTACCAAAATTCTTTCCAGATGAAAGATATTACATACGTTCTTTTAGTAAAGGCAAAAGTAAATTCAAATAATATTCTGTCTGTAGATATGAATTGAGTAAAAAAATTCTTTAGATAAGCTAAATTCTATTTTATTAAAATGGGAACGGAGGGACTTGAACCCTCACGCCTATCACTAGGCAACGGATTTTAAGTCCGTCGCGTCTACCAATTTCGCCACATTCCCTTATATAATGTCTTATATCATAAGAATACCTAACTATAACTTTTAGTACAATATTCTAGTTCTATTTTTATAAGGCGGCACTCAGATTCGAACTGAGGGTCGAGGATTTGCAATCCACTGCCTTACCACTTGGCCATACCGCCATATTCAAATAATATATTATAACTAGTATAATACATTTAGCAGTTCCAGTAAAATAAAAATAAAAATTGTGTATAATATAAAAAAAGTGAATAGAATCAAGAGTTTATAGATTTAGATAGAAAATCTATGTTTGAAAAGTTTACTGAGGGTGCCATAAAAGTAATTATGTTATCTCAAGAAGAGGCTCGTAGAATGGGTCATAACTTTGTAGGGACAGAACAGCTTTTATTAGGAGTAATTGGACAACGACATGGAATTGGTGCAAGAGCACTTAAAAAACTAAAAGTTACACTGAAAAAAGCTCGTAAAGAAATTGAACTTTATATTGGTCGTGGGACAGGTTTTGTAGCTTCCGAAATTCCTTTTACTCCAAGAGCAAAACGTGTTTTAGAAATGGCTGTTCATGAAAGTAAAGATTTAGGTCAAAACTTTGTAGGAACAGAACATATTCTATTAGCACTGATTGCTGAATCAGACGGTGTTGCTATGCGAACTTTAGATAAATTAAACGTTGATATTAATAAATTAAGAAATCTAATTTTAAGTTATATTGAAGAAACGCAAGAAGAGATTTTACGACCATTAACACAAGCTGAAAAATTCTTATTAGAACGTGAGAAAAAAGGTAGTCCAACTCCAACTTTAGATGAATATGCAGAAAATATTACTAAAGAAGCTATTGATGGGAATTTAGATCCAGTCATTGGACGAGAGAAAGAGATTGATGATGTTATTGCTGTTTTAGCACGACGAACAAAAAATAATCCTGTTTTAATTGGAGAACCTGGAGTTGGTAAAACAGCTGTTGCTGAAGGCTTAGCACAGTTAATTTTAACAGAGAAAGTACCAGATTTCTTAGATGGTAGTTTAATTATGGCATTAGATCTTGGTTCAATTTTAGCTGGTACAAAGTATCGAGGTGAATTTGAAGAAAGATTAAAAAGAATTGTAGAAGAAGCACAGAATGATTCGGCTGTTATTATTGTAATTGATGAAATTCATACTTTAGTAGGAGCTGGAGCTGCAGAAGGTGCAGTTGATGCAGCCAATATTTTAAAACCAGCTTTAGCTCGTGGTAAATTCAGATGTATTGGAGCAACAACTAATGATGAATACCGTAAATATATTGAACGTGATCCAGCATTAGAAAGACGTTTCCAACCCGTTCATGTTGAAGAACCAAGTGTAGGAACAACTATTGAAATTTTACGTGGGTTACGTTCAAAATTTGAACAACATCATACGTTAAGTTATCATGACAAAGCATTAGAGCAAGCTGCTATTCTTTCAGACAAATATGTAGCAGATCGATATTTACCAGATAAGGCAATTGATGTATTAGATGAAGCTGGAGCTCGAGTTCGTTTAGAAAATCGGCGTTTACCTTTAGGATTGAGAAGTTTAATGCATGAACTACAAGAAACGATTAAAGACAAAGAGGATTGCATTAAAGAACATGATTTTGAGGCGGCAAAACAGTTATTAGATCATGAAATGGAAGTTCGAACACATATTCGCATCATGAAACAATCCGCTTTAACAAATGAATCACGTGGTTTTAGTCGTCGTGATGTAGACATGGTAACAGAAACTGACGTAGCAGATGTAGTTTCAAATTGGACAGGAATTCCAGTCACAAAAATTACTGGTTCAGAGTCAGCTCGTCTATTAAAAATGGAAGATACTCTTCATGAACGTATTATTGGTCAAAAGCATGCAGTTATAGCGGTTTCAAAAGCAATTCGTCGTGCTCGTGTCGGTTTACGAAATCCTAACCGACCTATTGCAAGTTTTATTTTTGCCGGACCTACTGGTGTAGGTAAAACAGAATTAACTAAGACCTTATCAGATTATATGTTTGGAAGCGAAGATAGTATGATTCGCTTAGATATGTCTGAATATATGGAAAAACATACTGTAGCAAAATTAATCGGTTCACCTCCAGGATATGTAGGTTATAATGAAGGTGGTCAGTTAACAGAAGCCGTTAGATCTAAGCCATATTCTGTTGTATTATTTGATGAGGTAGAAAAAGCTCATCCTGATGTTTTCAATTTATTATTACAAATTTTGGACGATGGTAGATTGACAGATTCAAAAGGGCGTATGATTGATTTCACAAATACTTTAATCATTATGACAACCAATTTAGGTTCAAAAATTATTGAACGTGAAAGTGGAATTAAGCCGAAATCTGAGCAAGGAGAAGGTAGTTTTAAAATAACACCGGATGCTGTTATTGGATGGCAACCAGCACCAGAACCGATTAAAGATCCAGAAATTTTTGAACGTGTTACAAAACTAGTAAACGATGAATTAAAAAATTTCTTCCGCCCGGAGTTTTTAAACCGTATTGATGAAATTATTGTATTTAATCATTTAACAAGAATTGATATTTGGGAAATCTGTGAGTTAATGATTAAACAAGTTCAAAATCGATTAAAAGATAAAGGTATAAATTTAATTGTAGAATTATCTGTTCAAGCGTTTTTAACAGATGAAGGATATGATCCAATTTATGGTGCTCGTCCATTACGTCGTGCAATTATGAAATACTTGGAAGATACGCTTGCTGAACAATGTTTATCAAAAACTCTTTATCCAAATACAAAAATTTATGTTAGAAGAAAAAAAGTTCCAGGAACATTAATGACTTATACAAATGAGTTAGAAGTAGAAATTGATTTCAGTGATGTAGATCCTACTTTATTAGAAAAAGCACCTGAAAGTAATATGGAACCAGTTGGTGCATTAGTGAGTTCAGATAAAGATAAGAAATCAATTTCAGATCAAGACTCCTTTGGTAAGAATTTAAATTTAGGTTTAGGAACGGATAAACCAAAACCAAATAAATTGGGAACAAACGAAAAGTTCTTTAAACGTTAAAAAAGATTAACAAATTATTTCTATTATTTCTAAGGAATTCTCTGAAATGATATATTTTCTTAATAGAACATTAGATTTAAATATTCTAAATAATTAAATTTGTGTATAATTATATAATGTATTTAATTAAAATATTTCAAAAGGATTATTACTTATGGATACTCGTTTAGTAGTAATTGCTGCACCATTATTAATCGCAGCATCATGGGCTTTATTCAATATTGGTCGTTTAGCAATTCAACAAATTCAACGTTTAACACGTTAATTTGTGAAAGTCAAAAGACTAATAAATAACTTGCATTTTATACTAATAAGAAAATTATAAAAAATTATGTCTCATACAGTTAAAATTTACGACACTTGTATTGGTTGTACACAATGTGTTCGAGCATGTCCTACAGATGTATTAGAAATGGTGCCATGGGATGGTTGTAAATCAGGTCAAATCGCTTCGTCACCACGAGTTGAAGATTGTGTAGGTTGTAAACGTTGCGAAACAGCTTGCCCTACTGACTTTTTAAGTGTTCGAGTATATTTAGGTGCTGAAACAACTAGAAGTTTAGGTTTAGCTTATTAAAGTGAAAATCTAACTTGAATTTATTCCAACAATCTAATAAAATTATTGGAATAAATTTAAATTAAAATTTTTTTTTGTTTTTTTTCCAAGAAATGAATTTGATAGAGAATCTTTTTTATTTCTAAATTTTTTGGTTTATCAAAATTTGAACAGTTAACCGTTTTTTAAAAGCTCCGACTAAAAATAGTTACTATTAGGAATCACCTGTGTGTTTTTCAATCTAGATTCTACCAATGGACAAAATCAATTAACTTAATTTACTAATTTGATTCAGTGGTGAACTTGCACTTGCATAATATTTTTGTTCCATTGGACCAGATAAATAAGCTAGACGACCAGCCTGAACACCTAATTTCATTGCTAGGGCCATTTGTTCAGGGTTTTTGGATTGGGCAATCGCTGTATTTAATAAAACTGCATCTGCACCAATTTCCATTGCTTGATTAGCTTCACTTGAAGTTCTAATTCCAGCATCAACAATGACAGGAATATTCGCATTTTCAATTATCATCTGAATATTACTTAAATTTTTTAATCCCTGTCCAGATCCAATAGGTGATCCTAAAGGCATTACTGTTGCACAACCTAAATCTTCTAAATGTAATGCTAACATAGGGTCAGCATTTATATATGGTAAAACAGTGAAACCTTTTTTGATTAAGAATTCAGCAGCTTTTAAAGTTCCAATTGGATCTGGTAATAAATATTTAGGATCAGAAATTACTTCTAATTTGACAAAAAAATTATCTTCTTGTCCAATTAGACATGCTAATTCATGTCCTAAAAATGCCATTCGGATTGCTTCTTCAGCTGTTTGAGAACCAGCTGTATTTGGTAACAACCAAAGTTTTTTCCAATCCAATTTATTTAGAAAACTTGTACTATCATTTTTTAAATCTGTCGGTAGTCGTCGAATTGCAACCGT
>JACCEE010947835.1_pt1 | contig 15969 bp, 13 predicted proteins | sample 7449931 | NCBI WGS metagenome assembly JACCEE01 (sample SAMN15323457, study PRJNA562643) | freshwater metagenome | isolation source: river surface water | place: USA:Blue River Watershed | collected 2017-08-19 | reverse complement strand
GCCGTCCCCAAGCGCGGGGAAACTGCTGCGCCTGGGCTTTGGATTTGCGGAACCAGCGCACGTCGGCCATCGCGCTGAGGCAGACGGCGGCGGTCAGCGGCGGGATGGTGAGCAGGGCCAGCAGGCCGCGCAGAAATTGCATTGGAGACATTTCAGGTTCAGGAATCGGCCTCGCCGTCATCGGCAGGCTCGGAGCTTGCTTCTGCCGTCAGCTCCTCCGTCAGCAGCAGGGCGGGCCACGGCGCGGTGGAGTCAGCGTGAATGCTGCCGAGCAGCGCGTCAGGATGCCGGAGAAAATCGTTGGCCAGCTCGTTGCCGATGAACTGGTCGCGGAAGCGGGTGATCAGGTTGAGATGCGCCCAGCGGGTCAGATAGTAAATGACCAGCCGTGGCAGGCGTGTGTAAATATCCTCCTCAGGAGACAGATCAACATAGCTGGAACGGCGCAGCTTTTCAATCGAAAGCGTCTGCGAAAGATAGACGTTTTTGAGGAACATGTACTCCGGCGGCAGGCGGGCGGTGATGCCGAACCAGTTCAGCACGCCCGCCACCCGCTCCAGAAAAAATTTGCCGGTGATGACCAAAGGATAGGGCACATAAATCTCACGCGGCAGCTTGACCTCCAAGTACGCCCGGATGGTCAGAATCAGATCGTCCAAAGCCACTGGCTCCGGGTCGGCGAAATGATAAATCTGGCCGGAGAACTCCTCGCGGTGCAGCAGGACGTGGTGGACAAAATGCGGAATCTTCGCCGCGTTGGTGTAGGAGTGCTTCACCCCGCGCTTGGTGAAGAGGAAGGGCACAGCCTCGTCGGCAATGGCGAAGAGCAGGCGGTGGAAGCCCTGAATCTTATGGTCGTGCTCGCCGTAAACAATGGACACCCGGATGATGGTGCAGTCCAGCCCCTGATGCCGCATCATGTGCTCCAAGGTCTTCTCGGCCATCAGCTTGGATTTGGCGTAGTTGCTCAGGCCGGGTGTCAATGGCAGCTGATCCTCCTCGGCCAAGTTCTCGCCGTGCGGCAGGACGGCGGCGGAGCTGAAATGAATGTAGGGGATGTTCAAGGCGCAGCAGGCCCGCGCCAGATTGACGCAGCCGAGGTAGTTGACCTCAAAAGCCAGCTGCGCGTCTGAGTCCAGCGAGGCCATGGCAGCGTTGATGACGAAATCCGGCTTGGCCCGCTTGAGATAGACGATGATGTCCTGCGCGTTGCGGACAGAGAGCTTCTTCGAGCTGGGAGCGCGGATGTCGAAGTCATCCGGCGCCTGGGTCTTGAAATAATGAGCAAGGGTGCCGCCGATCAGGCCGGAGCCGCCGATCAGCACACCGAGATTGCGTTTCTTTTGTGAGGGCGCCTGAGCCATATCTTCGTGGATGGAGCTGCTGTGTCGGATAGGTGCTTACTCCTTTAGCATGTTTTTCCGCAAAAATCATCCTTTTTCCAAGCTGCGGCAAGAAGCCGCGCATTGACGGACAGCAGCTGATCGGCTATGCTTGCCTGACCGCATACCCCCTGCATCTTTGCAGGATGTTGCAAGATGCCGCCGCCGGCTCGTCGTCTGTTGAACCGGCGGCATTCATCATCAACCGCCGCGAACTCCGTCAGGAGAAAATACATGTACTGGCTCGCCGACCCTCAAGCCTGGATCGCCTTCCTCACCCTTGTCCTCCTCGAACTCGTTCTCGGCGTGGACAACGTGATCTTCATTTCCATCTTAGCCGGGAAACTCCCGCCGCAGGAGCAGGCGCGGGCGCGGACAACCGGCATCATGCTGGCCATCGGCACGCGCATTCTGCTGCTGCTTTCGCTCTCTTGGATCATCGGCCTCACTGCGCCGCTCTTCTCAGTGTTCAGTTATCCAATCTCCGGTCGCGACCTTATTCTGATCATCGGCGGTCTCTTTTTGATTGGCAAAAGCACCCATGAAATTCATGAGAAGCTGGAAGGCGAGGAAAATCATGCCGTCAACGGCGGCGAAAAAAGAATCGGGCCGTCTTTTGCCAGCGTGATCATCCAGATCCTCCTGCTTGACGTGGTTTTTTCGCTCGATTCTGTCATCACCGCCGTGGGCATGGTTGATCAGCTGGCCGTGATGATCGCCGCCGTTGTCGTCTCAGCCTGCGCGATGGTTTTTCTCGCCGGCGCAATCAGCGATTTCGTCAACCGCCACCCAACAGTGAAAATGCTGGCTCTGAGCTTTCTGCTGCTGATCGGCTTCACCTTGATCGTCGAAGGCCTGCATCAGCACATTCCTAAAGGCTACATCTACTTTGCAATGGCCTTCTCGGTTTTTGTTGAAATGCTCAATCTGCGCCTGAAGAAAGCCGGCAGGAATCCGGTGCAGCTGCGCAATGCGTACACAGAGGAAAAAGCGCAGTGAATTTTCTTGAAATTGTCGTCATCGCCTGCGGGCTGGCGATGGATGCGGCGGCGGTCTCCTTGGCCGCCGCCGCCGCAGGTTTTGTGCAGGATTTCCGCTCTGCCGGACGGCTGGCCTTCCACTTCGGCCTGTTCCAGTTCCTCATGCCGGTGCTCGGCTGGGCGGCGGGCGTGAACTTTGCCGCCTATTTCGCAGCGTTTGACCACTGGATCGCTTTCGCCCTGCTCGCCTTTGTCGGCGGACGGATGCTCAAGGAGGGCTTCGGAACAGATGAGGAGAAAATCGCCGATGATCCCTCGCGCGGCCTGACGTTAGTGCTCCTCAGCATCGCCACCAGCATTGACGCGCTGGCGGTCGGCCTCAGCCTGTCCATGCTGGACGTGAGCATCTGGTATCCGTCAGCGATGATCGGCCTTGTCACCGCGCTGCTCTCGTCCGCCGCCATGCTGATCGGCAAAAAAGTCAGCATGAAAATGGGCAAACGGATGGTGATGGTCGGCGGAGCGGTGCTGCTGGTGATAGGCGTTAAGATTTTGGCGGAGCATCTTTTCTAACTGCCGTGGCGGCTTCATTCCAATCTCGGAAAACAGGCGGTCAAGAAGGTGCTTTCAATCTGAAGATTGCTATTGTCGGCCCGGTTCATTATATTGACCGGCAGACAGGAATGCCGCAGCCGCCCTTGGCGGTGCGGACGGAAGCAGCGTGAAACAAAAACAGCATACCATTATGAACAAGTACAGCATCGAAAAGGTGTACAATCAATACTCGGCTGTGTACGACAAGATATTCGGCTTGGTTTTTGAGAACGGACGCAACGAGGCCCTGAAGATGATTTCGCTCAACGGCGACGAGAAAATCTTGGAAGTCGGGGTCGGGACCGGCATCAGCCTGACCAAGTACCCAAAAACGGTTGACATCATCGGCATTGATCTTTCCAAGGAGATGCTGGAAAAGGCGAAGGAGCGCGTGAACCGCTACGAGCTGACCAATGTGCAGCTGAAGATCGAGAATGCGGAAGAAATGTCCTTCCAGCAGAATCACTTTGACAAAGTGATCATCATGTATGTGCTTTCTGTCACGCCGAACCCGGAAGCTCTGCTGGAGAAAGCTTTCAGCGTCTGCAAAGATGGCGGCGAGCTGATCATCGTCAATCATTTCAGCAAACGGAAGGCGCTGCGGAAGTTCGCTGACTACGATTTCCTCCAGCGGGTTGAGCGCAAGCTCGGCTTCCGGGTCTATTTCCCAATTGAGAAATACATTCAGTGCATCAACCGGATGGGATATGCCGATGTCGAAGTGAAGTCAGTCAACTATGGGCTGTCGAGAATCATCAAGATCAAAAAGGAGAAAAAGCTGCTTCATGCGGCCTGAATGATCTGCGGCAGGAAGTCCAGTCTTCCTGCCGCCATTGGCTTGATCACAGCCCGGTATGCGCCAGCTCTTTGATCAGCCGCTCCTGCTCGCTGGTGAGCTGCTTCGGCACCTGCGCCAGCATTTTCACGTACAAGTCGCCGCGCTCGCCGATCGGCCCGGAGGGCAGGCCCTGCCCCTTGATCCGCAGCTTGGCCTCCGGCTGCACCCCGGCAGGCGCCTTGATTTTGAAGACCTTGCCGTCCAAAGAGGTGATTTCCACCGTCCCGCCAAGGCAGGCTTCGCTGAAGGCGATTTTTTTTTCCATGATCAGGTTGTCGCCGTCGCGGCTGAACTGCTCGTGCGGCAGCACCGTCACTTTCAGATAAAGATCGCCGGGCTGGCCGCCGTGCGGGGAAGGCGCGCCCTTGCCGCTCAGACGCAGCCGTTTGCCGCTCTCAATGCCTTTGGGCACCTTGACGGAGACATTCTCCGTCGCCCCGCTGCGGCGCAGGCTGACAGTCTTTTCCGCGCCATGCAGCACCTCATCCAAGGTGACGGCCAGCTCATACGTCTGATCCTCGCCTTTGGCGGCCTGCTGCGTCCGGCAGCCGCCCCCGCCGCAGCCTCCTCCGGCTTGGCTGAAAAAATCAAAGGGGCTGCCGCCGCCGAAGCGGAAGCTCGTCCGTCCTCCGCCGCTGCCGAAGCCGAACTGGCCGAGGATGTCGTTGAGGTCGAAATTGCGGAAAATGTCCTCCTGCGAATAGCGCTGCTGGAAGCCAGCCGCGCCGTACATGTCGTATTCCTTCCGCTTTTTCTCATCCGAGAGCACGGCGTAGGCTTCGCTGACCTCCTTGAATTTAGCTTCGGCAGCTTTGTCGCCCGGATTTTTGTCCGGGTGATATTTCACCGCCAGCTTGCGGTAGGCTTTTTTTATCTCGTCAGCCGAAGCTGTTTTTTCCACGCCGAGTATCTTATAGTATTCCATAGCAATTTCTGGATATATTCTGTTCAGTCAGCAGTTCTGCCCTTCCGGCAGGAAATACTATAAGAACAGTTCCGCATTTGTCCATGCCATGCGCAAAAAGAGCAAAGGCGGCAGGACGCTGCCGTCCGCCGCCCTGAACGCGCCGCCGTTCTTTCTTGTCAGAAGGGCACGTCACTGCCGGTGCTGCCCCCGGAATAGGACTCGTAGCCGCTGGGAGGCCCTCCGGCAGCCGGGCCAGGATCGCCGCTGTAGCCGCCGCCATGCTCTCCGCCCTTGGGAGTCAGGAACTGCACGTCTCTGGCGACCACCTCAGTGGTGTAGCGGTCATGGCCGTCCTTGTCCTGCCATTTCCGGGTCTGGAGCTTGCCCTCAATATAGACTTTCGAGCCTTTGCGCAGGTATTCATTGCAGGTTTCCGCCAGCCGCCGCCAGACGACAACCCTGTGCCATTCGGTCTGCTCTTTCATCTGGCCGTCCTGCCCCTTCCAGCGTTCTGACGTGGCGACATTGAAGGAGGCCACCGGAGTGCCGTCCTGAACGTATTTCAGCTCAGGATCCGCGCCGAGATTGCCGATGAGAATCACCTTGTTGATCATTTTTCACCTCTGCTGTGCTGTTCAAGGATAGGCTGCGTTGTCCGGCTCCATCATAATCCCGAACGCTGAAAAAAGCAGCAGGCTTTTTCCCTGCGGCAAAGCGACTGGCGGCGCAAGAAGGCTTGCGCTCCCCTGCCGCTTCCAGTATAATTAATTGTACTCGTTTGCGTTTAAATTTCTTGCCGTGAGACGGCGCGCCGTGCGCCGCTTTTTTTTCTGTCAGCCGCCCAGCCGCCAATGCTTCTTTTTTTTCTTCAAGCCAGACCCCTCCTTCTTGGTCTTGCGGCGCACTGTGCGGCAGTCTTTCCTTCTGCCCTGCCCGGCCAGCTGCCTGGAAATTTCATCCTGCCTGCGCAGCTGAGCCAAGCAGCTCCATCGCGCTCCCCGCTGTCACCGCTTCAGAACAGTCTGGCCTGGCTGCTGGAAAACGGCCCTGCGGCCCGCTTCGGCTTCACCGGCCTGCATGGCAAGCCGGAACAGGCGGATCAGCTTCTGATCGAGCTGTACTTGGACAACGGCATGAGACCCTATTGGGTGACCGAATCCGGGGTGCAGGACAAGGCCGGGCAGCTGCTGGCCGTGCTCGGAAGGACAGAGGAGGACGGGCTGGAGCCGTCCCGCTACCGGACGGCGGCCATTGCCGCCCTCCTGACAGCGCGGGACATCGAAAGCCTTGCCCGGCTGGATGTCATGCTCACCTTGGCGTTGAATGCCTACATCACCGACATGCGCAAAGGGCGGGCGGCCAGCACCCGTCTTGACACCCGCCTCTTCGCTGCTGTCCGGGACAGCGACAGCGAGAACGACGTGGCGGAGACAGTCGGCGAGGCGTTGCGCCGCTCTGATTTGACAGACTTTCTTGCGCGGCAGGCACCGCAGCACAGTGCCTACCGGGCATTGAAAGAACTGCTGGCCGCGTACCGGCGGCTGGAGGCCGCAGGCGGCTGGCCCGTGATTCCGCCCGGACCAAAGCTGGAGCCGGGCATGAGCGACCAGCGGCTGGAACTGCTGGCCCGGCGGCTGCTGATCACCGGCGACTTGGCTGCCCTTCCCGTCCTGCTGGCCGCCGCGCCCGGACAGTCATCCGTGTACGAAGGCGAGCTGGTCAATGCGGTGAAACACTTTCAGCGCCGCTGCAATCTGAAGCAGGATGGAATAATCGGCAAGGCCACTTTGAACGCGCTGAACATTCCGGTGCGGGACTATATCAGCAAAATCGAGCTCAACTTGGAACGCTGGCGCTGGCTGCCCCATCAGCTTGAAGGCCGCCGGATTTTTGTCAACATCGCCGACTTCACCCTGATCAGCATGAACAACGGGCAGACTGAGCTGGCCATGCCGGTGATCGTCGGAGAAATCTACAACAAAACTCCGGTGTTCAGCCATGCCATGACCTATATCGAACTCAATCCCTACTGGAATGTGCCGCCGTCCATCGCCCTGAAGGAGATTGTGCCGAAGATGCGGAAGGATCCCGGCTACCTGAGCCGGCAGCGCATCCGCATCTTCGCGGGCTGGCAGGAGGGCGCGCCGGAACTCTCTCCGGCCTCGATCAACTGGCACACTGTCGGCTCCGGCATCACCCGCTACAGGCTGCGGCAGGAGCCTGGGCCGGGCAACTCCTTGGGACGGATCAAGTTCATGTTTCCGAACAGCAAGAACATCTACATGCACGACACCCCCGTCCATGCTCTTTTTCAGCAGCCGCAGCGCGCCTTCAGCCACGGCTGCATCCGCCTCAGCCGCCCGCTGGAGCTGGCTTGGCACATTCTTCAGCATGACGGGCACAATGTGAGCAAAGAAGGGCTGCGGAAAGCGGTGGACTCGAAAAAACGGCAGGTTTTTGTCCTCAGAAGGCCGCTGCCGGTGCATATTCTCTATTTGACCGCGCTGGTGGCTGAGGACGGCGGCGCCCATTTTTATGACGACATCTACGGCTACGACAGCCAGCTGGCCGAAGCCCTGCTCATTGACAGTCCGGCAGGCCACGGCACCTATTCCTACCAGTGACCGCAGCTGGCGGCACGAAGACTTTTCCCCGCACCAGAGAGCAAATTATGACAGCAGCGCCGCAGTGGCTGAAAACAACCTTTCCCTGTCCTGAGACCGCGCTGGAGGCGGTCACCGATCTTCTTGGAGTCCTCAGCGGCTCGGCGGTGGAGCAGAATCCGGTCAGGGACGGACTGAGCCAAGTCAGCGGCTTTTTTGCATTCACCAACGAAGAAGAACGCGAGGACGCGCTCCGCCGTCTTAAGCAGGAGCTGGATGAGCTGCTGGCGGCCTACGGCCTGTCCGCGCCGGAGATCAGCTGCTCCGTGCTTGCCGACGAGGACTGGGCCACCTCGTGGCAGCAGTATTTCAAGCCCTTCGCCATTGTCCCCGGCCTGATCATCAAGCCGAGCTGGGAAAACTATGCCCCGCCGCCCGGCGAGCAGGTGCTGGAGATGGATCCGGGCATGGCCTTCGGCACCGGCCAGCACGCCTCAACCAAGCTGGCTCTCAGCTTGGCGCGGACCTGCTGTCAGGCCGCTCCGCCGCAACGGATGCTGGATGTGGGAACCGGCACCGGCATTTTGGCCATGGCCGCCGTCCTCTTCGGGGCCAAAGAGGCGGCGGCTATTGACAACGACCCGGAGGCGGTGGCTGTGGCGGCGGAGAACATCGCCCGCAACGGCCTTGCGGAACAGATTGCAGTTTCAGCCGAGCCGCTGGAAGAAATCAGCGGCCAGTTTGATCTGATCTGCGCCAACATCCTCCACGACGTGCTGGTTGAGCTGGCTCCGGCTTTGGTCCGGCGGCTGGCGGCAAAAGGGCAGCTTGTGCTTTCAGGCCTGCTCTGTGGCAGTCAGGAGGAAAGCATCCTCGGCATTTACGGGCAGCTGGGCCTCCGCCTGCGGCAGGCCGCGCATGAGGAGGAATGGGCCGCCCTGCTGCTTGAAGCCGGAGCGGCACACGAAAATCATTGATTTTTTCTCCAGATGAGGTAGGTTGTCAGCCGCCTGCGGGCCATCTTCGGCCTGAAACTTGCAACCTGCAACCGCAAAGGAAAAAGAACATGATGCTGTCAAAAAAACTGCTGTCTCTGATGAGCTTGGCCGCGATGGGCTTGGGGGCCGCCCTTGGCTCCGCCCATGCCTCTTCTGGAAGCTGCGCCATCGGCGTGCTGGCCAAGAGCGGCGACCTCAAGGCTGTCACCCAGTGGAGCGCGCATGGCGAGTATCTCAGCAAGGCGTTGGGGGCATCCTGCGCTGTGGTGCCGGTGACTTTCAACGCGATGGAAGGAAACGTCCGCGACAGGAAAGTGGATTTCATCCTCGCCAATCCGGCCATCTACGTTGACATGCACGACAAATACGGCGCGGAGGCTCTGGCCACGATGGTCAACAGCATAAACGGCAGGAGCGTGCATCAGTTCGGCGGGGTGATTTTCGTGCGCAAAGACAGCCCGGTTCAGACCTTGGCGGACATCAAAGGCAAAAAATTCGGCTTCACCAAGCGCACCTCCTTTGGCGGCCTTCATGCGGGCCTGCACACGCTGATGACCAACGGCATCAGCCCGGAGAAGGACTGCGCCGCCTTTGAGGAGCTGGGAACGCACGAGAAGGTGGTGCGGGCGGTCGAGGACGGCAAGGTTGATGTCGGCACAGTCCGCACCGACACCTTGGAGCGGATGGCCGAGGACGGCAAGATCAAAATGGAGGATTTCCGCGTCATTAATCCGGGCGCGGACAAGGATTTTCCCTTTGTTTATTCCTCGGAGCTGTATCCTGAGTGGCCGCTGGCCGCGCTGGCCCACGTCAATGACGGGCTGCGGCAGCAGGTCAAAGCGGCTCTGCTGGCCATGAAGGCGGATTCCGAGGCGGCGGTGAGCGGCAAGATCACCGGCTGGAAAGAGGTCGCGGATTACACGCCGGTGCGTGACTGCCTGAAAACCATCGGCATGTCCGCCGGCGAGTGAGCTGCAATCCCGCGCAAACCACAACTATGCAGAGGATGATGAAAAAAGTCCGCAAAGCCGTCATTCCGGTGGCCGGTCTTGGCACCCGCTTCCTGCCCGCCACCAAAGCCATGCCGAAGGAGATGCTGACCATCATTGACCGGCCCACGATTCAATACATCGTGGAGGAGGTGGTGGCTTCAGGCATTCAGGAGGTGATCCTCATCACCTCCGAGGGCAAGGCCTCGATAGAGAACCACTTTGACTACAACTTCGAACTGGACACCCTGCTGAAGGAGAAAAACAAGGAGGAGCTGCGGGCGGAGCTGGAGCGCACCTCCAGTCTGATCGAGGTGGTTTCCGTTCGGCAGAAAAAGCCGCTGGGCTTGGGCCATGCCATCTGGATGGCCCGCAATGTGGTCGGCGACGAGCCGTTTCTGGTGCTGCTCGGCGACGACTTGGTGCGCAGCGCAACGCCCTGCTGCCGTCAGATGCTCGATCTCTACGAGCAGGTCGGCGAGTCCATCGTCGCTGTCCAGCGGGTGCCGATGGAGCAGACCGGCAGCTACGGCATAGTCGAGGGAGAGGCGACGGAGCATGAGCGCACCTGCAAAATCAGCCGGATGGTGGAGAAGCCTGCGCCCGGCGTGTCGGATTCAGACATGGCGATCATTGGCCGCTACCTGCTGATGCCGGATATTTTCGACATCCTCAGCACGACCACGCCCGGCCATGGCGGCGAGATTCAGCTCACTGACGCGCTTCAGGCCTTGGCCAGACGGCGGGGCATGTACGCCTATGAATTCCAAGGCCGCCGCTACGATGCCGGCGACAAGCTCGGCTATCTCAAGGCCATTGTGGACATCGCCTTGGAGCATCCCACGCTCGGCGCACCGTTCCGGGCGCATCTCCAAAAACTCTGCGGCCACGAAGCCTGCCGCCTTTGAGGGCGCGGCTGTGCTGCTGCATGAGATTGCGGTGGCCGCGCCGCTGCCCGGCAGTCTGACCTACAGCTGGCCGCTGCCGCTGCCGGTCGGCTGCCGGGTTTTGGCCCCGCTGGGCCGCCGCACTGTGGTCGGCTGCGTGCTGGCCCGGCTGCCGGAGACGGAGGCCGTTCCTGAAGGCATCCGAGCGCTGGCAGCATGTCTTGATCAAGAGCCGCTTTTTCCTGCCGCGCTGATCCCCTTTTTCCGCTGGATGGCGGAATATTACCATCACCCTCTGGGCGAGGTCATCCGCACCGCCCTGCCCGCAGGCTGTTTCACCGCGCCGGAGAGCGGCGCGGCGCCGCCGAAAACAGAGACCGTGGTCCGCCTCTGCGCCCCGCCTGAACGGCTGCCTGCTGTCCAGCTGAAAAAATCCGAACAAAAAACCTTGGAGCTGTTTTACCAGCATTGCGGCGGCAGCGCAGTCATGCCCCGACGCGAGCTGACCAAGCTCTATGCTGGCGCGGGCAGAGCTTTGCACGGACTGGCCGAGGCCGGGCTGATCACGCTGGAGGAGCGGCATGTCCTGCGCGACCCCTTTGGCGAGGCCCTGCCCTTTTTTGACCGCCCGGAACAGCTGACCGAAGAGCAGGCCGCCGCGCTGGACGAAATCATAACTGCCATTGACGCAGGCCGTTTTCAGCCGTTCCTCCTCCACGGAGTGACTGGCTGCGGCAAAACGGAAATTTATCTGCGGGCGGCGGAGCATTGTCTGGCCCAAGGCAGGAACGTGCTGATCCTGGTGCCGGAACTGGCCTTGGCCTCGCAGCTTGAAGGCCAGTTTCATTCCCGTTTCAGCGGCCAGCTGGCCCTGCTCCACAGCGGCCTGACAGCAGGCGAACGGGCTGACCAGTGGCGGCGCATCCTCCGGCAGGAAGCCAGAATCGCCTTGGGAGCGCGGTCGGCGGTCTTTGCCCCGTTCGCCGAACTTGGTCTGGTGATTGTAGATGAGGAGCATGAGGCGGCCTACAAGCAGGACGACGGCCTGCGCTACAATGGCCGCGACATGGCTGTGCTGCGGGCGCATTTCGCCGCCTGCCCCGTGCTGCTCGGCTCGGCCACGCCCTCAGTCGGCAGTTTGCATCATGCCGGGCAGGGCAAATACCGCCTGCTGACGCTGCGGAAGCGCGTGCATGATCAGCCGCTGCCGACCGTGGAGATCGTTGATCTGAAAAAGGAAAAAAAGCCGGGCCAAGACTGGTTCCTCTCCGCGCCGCTGCTGGCCGCGCTGCGGGACAATTTGGCCAAGGGATTGCAAAGCCTGCTCTTTGTCAACCGGCGCGGCTATGCCGCCTTCCTCCTCTGCCGCGCCTGCGCCGCTGTGGTCCGCTGCCGCAACTGCCGGGTTTCGCTCACCCTGCACCGGGACAGCGGCAAGCTGCTCTGCCATTACTGCGGCTGCACCCTCAGAGCGGACATCCTCTGCCCGGAATGCGGTTCTGACCGGCTGGCCGGACTGGGCGTGGGCGCGGAGCGGGTGGAAGCGGAGATGCGGCGGCTCTTTCCCGAAGCCAGAGTGGCCCGGCTGGACAGCGACGCGGCGGGAAGCCGCCGGGAGCAGCTCGTCCTGCTGCGGCAGGTGCGGGATCAGGAGGTGGATGTTTTGGTCGGCACGCAGATGGCGGCCAAAGGGCTGCATTTCCCCCGGATGACCTTGGTCGGTGTGATCTGGGCGGACAGCGGCCTTGGTTTGCCGGATTACAAAGCGGCGGAACGCTCTTTTCAGCTTCTTGCCCAAGTCACGGGCCGGGCAGGCCGGGGCGAAGAGCCGGGCCGCGTGATCATTCAGACCCACCAGCCGGGGCATTATGTGCTGGAAGCGGCCCGCCGCCACGACTGTCAAGCCGTGTACGCGCAGGAGCGCGCGCTGCGGGTGCAGCTCGGCTATCCGCCTTTTGGTCGGCTGATCAATTTCCGTTTCAGCGGTGCGGAAGAGGAAACGGTGACAACGGCAGCCAGAACAGCGGCGGAGCTGCTGCGGACGCTGATCGGGCGGGAGAATTTGTCCGCCGAACTGCTTGGCCCGGCACCTGCGCCGTTGGCTGTGCTGAACAAACGTCACCGCTGGCAGCTGCTGCTCAAGGGGCCGCAGCCGGACATGCTGCACTGGCTGTGCGGCCAGCTGTTGGAAAAAAAAGAGAGAATCTGCGGAAAAAGGGTGCGTCTGGGAGTTGACGTGGACCCGGAGAACATGATGTGAAAAAAATACCCCGGCAGGATAAAAAGGAGGAGTAAACCTGCCGGGGTACCGGGTTGAGCGCAGTGTGATGCTGGTCAGGATTCCTGCGCCTGAGCGGCAAGTATCCCTTTCCGGTACGGAATGCCGTATTTGCGGAGCTGAGTCCCGTAATCGCCGCAGAGCTGATTCCAATCTTTCTTCAGCCCGCAGCTGCCCATGAATTCCATCACAATGCCGGGCAGCTGCAAGAGCAGGCCGCTGTCCTTGGCCTTGAGGATCAGCTGCTCGCGCAGACTGAACAGCTCGCCGGCCAGTTTGGCCGACAAAGTCAGACTGCCTCCGCCTGCGCCGGTCAGGGCGCAATCCGCCGCCTGCCGCGAAACCAGATTCTTCAAGGCGGCCTTTCTTGTTTCAAAAACAAGAGCCTCTTTGGCAGCCGAAGCCGCTCCCGGAAGCAGACACAGTTTCGTTTTCGGGTCGCAGGACGGAGCCGCCGCCGCTTCCATGCAGGAAGAAGCCATGACATTGGCCGCAAGGGCCGCAGCGATGATGACGTTTGCTGTTCTCTGTGCTGGGTTCATATTTCAGATGCCTCGTCTGTTCGCTTGAGCTGAGTAATGCTAAATCCGTGCCAGTTTTATTATATAACGTGCCACAGCGGTATGTCACTGTGAAAAGTGCCTTTTTTATTTTTTTCTTGCCGAATTGAAGACTTGTCTTAGTTTTTCTCCGGGTAGATTTTACTCGTCCGCACCGCAGGCCGGGTAAAATTTACTCATCAGAGGACTGCGCCGGCCAGTGCCGCGCATACCTTTTGACGGGCCGGGCCGCAGCAGGTACACTTGCCCTGTTTTTTCCTCCCATCAAGAATTTCTGCAAGGCGGACGACACGTGAGCGAACAGCACCAGTACGACGAATCAAAAATCAAAACCCTCAGCTCGCTGGAGCACATCCGCAAGCGGCCCGGCATGTACATAGGCCGTCTGGGCAGCGGCTCAGACCCGGACGACGGCATTTACATCCTTCTGAAAGAGGTGACCGACAATGCCGTGGACGAGTTCATCATGGGCTGCGGCAAGGAAATTGAAGTCATGGTCAGCGCGGAAGGCCGCTGCCGGGTACGTGATTTTGGCCGGGGCATTCCGCTGGGCAAGGTGGTGGAATGCGTCTCGATGATCAACACCGGCGCGAAGTACAACACTGAAGTTTTTCAATTTTCTGTCGGCCTGAACGGCGTGGGCACCAAGGCGGTGAATGCGTTATCCGAGCAGTTCATGGTCTGCTCGCATAGGGAAGGCCGCTGTAAAAAGGCATTTTTCGCCTATGGCGTGCTCGTGCAGGAGGAAGAAGAGGCGACGGCTGAACGGGACGGAACGCTGGTGGAATTTCTGCCGGACAAGCAGCTTTTTCCTGATTTCATTTTTGATCTCAGCTATGTCGAGCAGCGGCTCTGGCGGTATGCTTATCTCAACGCCGGGCTGCGGCTGCGCCTGAACTGGGCGGATGAGCCTGCGCGGGAATATTTTTCCCAAAAAGGCCTGCCCGATCTTTTGGCCAAAGAGCTGGACGGCGGCGGCATTTATCCGGCCATTGAGCACAAGGAGCAGGCACTCGAATTCTCCTTCACTCACACCGAGGAATACAGCGAAACCTATTATTCTTTCGTCAACGGCACCTACACCTCAGAGGGCGGCACCCATCTGTCCGCCTTCCGTGAGGGCGTGCTCAAGGGGGTGAACGAGTTCGCGGGTAAAAAATACACAGGCGAGGATGTGCGCGACGGACTGGTCGGCATTTTGGCGGTCAAGGTGCAGGAGCCGGTCTTTGAGTCGCAGACCAAAAACAAGCTGGGCAACACTGACATCCGCGCTTGGATCGTCAACGCGGTGCGCGAGGCCGTGGCCGACCATCTCTACAAGCAGCCGGAGACCGCCGAGGCCTTGCTGATCAAAGTGCAGCGCAACGAGCGTGTCCGCAAGGAGCTGCAAACCGTGCGCAAGGAGGCCAAGGCCCAGGCGAAAAAAGTGGCCTTCAAAATCCCTCAGCTCAAGGACTGCAAGAACCATCCGCAGCCCGGCAAGCCCTCGCGGCCCGGCGAGGAAAATATGATTTTCATCACTGAAGGTCAGTCCGCCGCAGGCTCCATCGTCTCTTCCCGCGATCCGCTCACCCAGGCCGTGTTCTCGCTCAAGGGCAAGCCGCTCAACGTGCATGGCCAAAAATTAGACATCCTCTACAAAAATGAGGAGATGTACGCCCTGATGCAGAGCCTCAATGTGGAAGATTCCATTGCTGGACTGCGTTTCGACAAGATCATCTTGGCGACAGACGCGGACGTGGACGGCCTGCACATCCGCAACCTGCTCCTGACCTTTTTTCTCCACTATTTTGAGCAGCTGATCCGGCAGGGGCATGTTTATATTTTGGAAACGCCGATTTTCCGGGCGCGGAACAAGAAGCGGACGGTCTATTGCTACTCGGAGCGGGAGAAAGACGAAGCGGTGCGCGGCCTGAAGGAAAAGGCGGGCGGCGGCAATGTGGAAGTGACACGCTTCAAGGGTTTGGGCGAGATTTCGCCGCCGGAGTTCAAGCAGTTCATCGGCCCGGACATGCGCCTCCAGCAGGTGCGGGTGGACAATCTCGCTGAAGTGCGCGGCCTGCTTGAATTTTATATGGGCAATAACACGCCGGACCGCCGCCAGTACATCATGGAGCATCTGATCGTGCAGCCGCTGCTCTGAAACGCCTCAGCCCTGCTGGCGGCAGCTTTGCAGAATTCTGCTGATCATCCCGCTGCTGGACTGCTGGTGCCGGAAGACTATCCGCCGCACCGCACCGCCAGCGGCCTTCACTTCCGCCGCGCCGACGATCTGCTCCTCCGGCCAGTCCGCGCCTTTGACCAGCACATCCGGCAGCAGGGTGCTGATCAGCCGCTGCGGCGTGTCTTCCGCAAAGATGGTGACAAAATCCACGCAGCCAAGCGCGGCCAAGACTCTGGCCCGCTCATTCTCGCTGTTCACCGGGCGGGACAGCCCTTTCAGCCGCCGCACCGAGCTGTCCGCGTTCAGGCCGACCACAAGGCAGTCGCCGCAGGCGCGGGCCTGCTCTAAATAATCCACGTGCCCGGCATGGAGCAGGTCAAAGCAGCCGTTGGTGAAAACGACTTTACTGCCCTGCCGCCGGATCAAGGCCAGCCGCGCTTGCAGGGTTTCCAGCGAGACGATTTTATTTTTGTCCCAGCCCGGCCAGGGCCGCTCGCCAGCCGTGCAGAAGCGGGAGCGCAGTTTGTCCAATTCCGCCTCGTCAATCCGGGATTGAACACATTCGGCCTCCTCGCCTGCTTCAGCGAGAATCTGGCCGTCCGGGGCGATGATCAGCGAATGTCCGGCCAGCCTGCCCTCGCCGACCGCGCCGCAGCCGTTGCAGGCAACGACGAAGGCTTGGTTCTCCACCGCCCGCGCTTGGGCCAGCAGCCGCCACTGCCCCAGCCGCGCTGAAGGCCACTGTGCCGACACGACGATCAATCTGCTGCCCGCAAAAATGTGGCTGCG
>JACCEE012476482.1_pt1 | contig 15970 bp, 8 predicted proteins | sample 7449931 | NCBI WGS metagenome assembly JACCEE01 (sample SAMN15323457, study PRJNA562643) | freshwater metagenome | isolation source: river surface water | place: USA:Blue River Watershed | collected 2017-08-19 | reverse complement strand
TGCCGTTGACAAAATACGAACATCGGGATCAAAAGCCATAACGCTGGAAACTGAAAAAGGACCATTCGGGTTCGATCAACTGGTGATAACTGCCGGTATATGGAGCAGCAAAATCCTGAAACAATTGCAAACCCGCATCGCTGTTCAATCGGGGAAAGGCTACAGCTTTAAAGTGAAAACGGCTTCAATCATTCACTATCCGGCACTTTTATCGGATGTAAATGTTGCAGTAACTCCATTGGGCAATGGACTTACGCAGTTTGGCGGCGGCATGGAATTGGGTTTTGGCGACCTGAAAATCAGGCAGGCACGCGTTCAGCAAATTATCAAATCGGTTGGGGAATTCTATCCGGCTGAAAAAGGAATACCAATCGACCCCGGACAAATCTGGCAGGGACACCGCCCATGTTCGTTCGACGGATTGCCTTTTATTGGTAAAGTACCAGCTTTCAATAACGTATTTGTGGGGACCGGTCATTCCATGATGGGCGTTACACTTGCCCCGGCAACCGGATTGTTGCTTACCGAACTTATTTCAGGAGAACGATCAAGCCTGAATTTGAATCCGTTCAGGCTTGATAGGTAATATTGTTTATCTGCAAAAACTATATTTCAGAAGACTGTCAGGTTGTTGTTAAACGGAATGGGCAATTTGGTGAAAAAGGAACAGTGCCGAAACGGTTGAAAACTTGTCGGATGTTGTTGTAATCAGGATAATATTATCTTCGTATTCACTAGCGGGAACTTAAAACCTTAATTTTTTATGACCTATTGTGGTAGGGTATCTTAAACATTCCTGCTCTTAAATTGACTATTTGTTTATCCGCAACACATCGAAAACACTATGCCTAAATTACCCAGCCTTCTACTTCTATTCTTTTGTTGCCAAATTTTGGCATCTGCCGGTACTGTCTGGTACATTGGTCAAAACAACAATTCCTCGGCCGATCTGGCTTTAGGGCCTTCCGATTACAAAAAATTTCTCAGTAAAGATTTTGGTTTCGAGGACCGTTATTTCCTGATTGGGAAGTCAGTCCCCGCAGTTGATTTTCCCTATGTATTGCCCGGACCAGACGATACCTGGGGTGGAACATGGGGAACATCAGGCTGGCGAACCCACGAAGTAAATATTTTGTTCGGCATTCAGGATTTGCCTTCCGGAGGTAGCTGGAAACTGGTGGTTGATCTGGTTGATTCGCATCCGAAAAAATCGTTGCTGAAAGTAAATATCAATGCGCAACAAAATAAATTTCTGCTGAAAGGGCGGAGTGATGCTTCGCTTAGCGGGGCAACGGGCGAATCAGTTGAACGCATTCTCGAAATTCCGCTTGGTAATAACGTCATTAAAAAAGGTGGAAATTGTGTGACGATAACGGTATTGGAAGGTTCCTGGGTGGTATTCGACCAGGTAAGGCTCGAAGGGCCGGATGGTGCGGTGCTGACGGCTAACGATCAGGTTTTTATTCGTTCGGTAATACCTGCCAGCTACGAATTGCAAAACGGGAAAAAACGAGTTCAACCTTTATTGGTTGATGTTGAACACTTGTCGGGAACACCTATCCTGGAAGTTGAACTCGACGGAAATTACATCTATAAAACTGTGCCAGACTCGGCCCGTTATCAACTTGAAGTGCCCATGGATGCGGTTCCGAAAGAAAAGGAAAGCAGGTACCGGATACTGATCGACGGAAAAGAAGCAGAAGCCGGAATCATCAGGCGTTCTCCTGAAAAATTACAGACATTGGCTGATTATGTTGATACCCGTATCGGGACAGCTCATTCGAGGTGGATGATTGCCCCCGGACCGTGGATGCCGTTCAGTATGGTAAAATTGAGTCCCGACAACCAAAATATAGGTTGGCAGGCAGGTTATCAGCCTACTTTCGAAACCATCGGCTGTTTCAGTCACATTCACGAATGGACCATGGCCGGATTGGGAATGATGCCAACCAACGGGGAATTGCAAACCAAAGTGGGTGATCAGTTTGATCCGGATTCGGGATATCGTGCGCGGATTGATAAAACGACCGAAGTAGCTCCGTTGGGATTGTATAAAATATACATGCCCGATACCAAAATCTGGGCTGAAGTAACGGCTACTACCCGTTGTAGTTTTCAGCGATATACGTTTCCAACAGATCAGGATGGCCGCGTAATGATTGATATGCACGTTCAGGCTGAATATGATTACCAGTTGAAAAATGTTGAAATTACCAAAGTGAGCGACTACCGGATTGAAGGGAAGAGCCACCAGTTATCGCCACGCCCTACGGTGTGGAGCAACGATGCCGATCAGGAATATAGCGTTCATTTTGTGATTGAATTCGATCAGCCGATTAAAAATATGGGCGGTTGGCTCGACGAAAAACTTGTGGGTGCAGGGCAAATCAACGGTGAAGATTTGAAAGATGCAGGAACCTGGGTCGAGTTCGATACCCGGAAATCGACTACAGTTCAGGTTCGAACGGGAATTTCGCTGGTTAGTATTCAAAATGCCGCCGAAAACCTCGAAACCGAAATATCGAAGCCTTTTGGCTGGAGTTTCAGTGCGGTGGTCGAAAATCAAATAAAAGTCTGGAACAGTTATTTGTCGCGAATCGAAATTTCGACAGATAACCGACTTGAAAAGCTCCGGTTTTACAGCAATTTTTATCGTTCGCTTTGCCGCAACACCTGGAGCGACGTGAATGGTGAATGGATAGCTCCTGATGAAACGAAACAAAAATTTTCGAATCCAGATCATCTGGCTCTGGGTTGTGATGCTTTTTGGAATACCTTCTGGAACCTGAATCAGTTCTGGAACCTGGTGACTCCCGAATGGTCGTCAAAATGGGTGAATTCGCAACTGGCCATGTACGATGTCAACGGGTGGCTGGCCAAAGGACCTGCCGGAATGGAGTACATCCCGGTAATGGTGGCCGAGCACGAAATTCCGCAGATGGTTTCAGCTTATCAAATGGGCATCCGCGATTTTGATGCAGAAAAAGCATTTCAGGCCATGAAAAAGATGCAAACTACACCAGCCACCCAGGTTGCCGGAGGTTTTGCCGGAAACCGTGATCTGGTTGCATACCTGAAATACAAATATGTTCCGTCTGATTTGGGGCGTTTTTCCAATTCGCTGGAATACTCGTATGACGACTGGACACTTGCGCAGTTTGCCAAAGCGCTTGGCAAAGACACCGATTATGCCGTTTTCGCCGACCGTGGCAATTGGTGGAAAAACGCGTTTAATCCGAAAACCGGTTTTGCTGAAATGCGCGACAGTAAAGGGAAATTTACAGAACCGTTCGATCCGTTTCAAACCGGGCGAAACCATCATTACGTGGAGGGGAATGCCTGGCAGTTGAGTTATTTTGTTCCGCAGGATGTTCCGGAATTGGCCAAAGTGATCGGGAAAGAAATGTTTATCGACCGCCTAAGCTGGGGTTTTAAGGCCAGCGAACCCTGGCGGTACAACGCACCCAACGATCAATATTGGGATTACCCTGTTGTTCAGGGCAATCAGCAGTCGATGCACTTTGCATTTCTGTTCAACTGGGTTGGCCGTCCCTGGCTGACGCAGCACTGGAGCCGCTCAATCATTGAAAAATATTACGGTTGTGGTTTGGCAAATGCGTATTTGGGCGATGAAGATCAGGGACAAATGAGCGCCTGGTTTATTATGGCTTCCATCGGGCTTTTCCAGACTGACGGTGGATGCAGCACATCACCGGTTTACGAAATTGCCAGTCCGCTATACGAAAAGATCGTGATCGATTTGGGAAAAAGATACAATCGTGGCAAACAATTTACGATTGAGGCGCACAACGCATCACGTAAAAACAAGTATGTGCAAAGCGCCACGCTGAATGGTAAAAAACTGGAATCGTTCTGTTTCCCGGCTTCCGAACTGTTGAAAGGCGGATCGCTTGTTTTGGAAATGGGTAATCGGCCCAACAAGAACTGGGGAATCGTTGAGAAGCAATCCAACTAATGTTGTTCGGCAAAAAGGTGTGCAATGGCTTAGAATAAAGTTCATTGTAATTTTATCTTTTTGTTTCAGGCAGAAGCTGATTTTCTTTTCTTTGATTCGATCTGGTTATTATTTACTTTAGCCGCGTCTTTCTTTGTATTGCGTTATTTATGTTTCAAATTGATAACAAAGGCGTTGGATCAAACATGCGAAATCCGGAGTTGTTTGATGAAATTTTCAGGCATTACTCAACGCCATTGTTTTATTATGCTTCCAAGTTTGTTGAAGATGAAGCGGCACGTGACATTGTTCAGGATGTATTCGTTAAACTCTGGACTGACCAAAACCTTTCCATTAAGCTTTCACTCAACGCCTTGCTGTTTACTATGGTTAGAAATAGTTGTTTTCAACAGCTTGAAAAGCAGAAAGTGAGGAATAAATACGTCGAGTCCACTAAATTATCGATTCAGGAAGACGAACTTAGATTTTATATTGACGAAAGAACCAGTTTAATTGAGCTGGAAATGGAAAACAAACTGACCGAGGTTTTGGATGGTTTACCCGAACGCTGTCGCCAGATTTTTAAAATGAGCCGCTTTGAAAACAAGAAGAACAAGGAAATAGCAGGAGAACTAAATATTTCTGTTAAAGCTGTTGAAAAACAAATTACTAAAGCTCTTTCAACAATCAGAATAGAATTGAAAGATTACCTTCCACTACTCATTTATTTGTCAACTCACTATTTAAAGTAGGAATTGAAATCGTATGTTCTTGAGAATGAATATACGCTGCTATCGTTTGATCCTAAATGAAAAAAAAGTCACAAACGGAGTAGGGTTCTTGCACACTTTCGGGTCATAGAACTGTAAAACAAAATAGTTCATGGCAGAAATCGAATCCATCATTCAAAAGCATCTTCAGGGAAAGGCCTCAGAGGAAGAAACCAAACAATTGTATCAATGGATGCAGGAATCGGCTGAAAACAAAAAGCGATTTTTTGCAGAAAAAGATATTTGGGACAGCTATGGATTTCATTCAAACCAAAAGAGTTACAACATTGCTCCGGAACTGGAACTATTGAAAAGAAGACTCCGTTCAACCCCCTCAAAGCCTATCGCCCGATTCAATCGGATTTTGCAAATAGCTGCTGCCCTAATTGTTACATTTGGATTGGGCTGGGCCAGTCAATTTGTTTCGTATAAAGGACATCAAGCCAAAAATGAAGTTTCGCTGCAAAAGATTTTTGTGCCTAAAGGGCAAGTTAACCAGGTTTTCCTGGCCGACGGGACACGAATCTGGATAAATTCAGAAACCCAGCTGATTATTCCTTCGGTATTTTCGGAAAAAGAACGGGTGGTCAAACTTGTTGGTGAAGCATTTTTTGAGGTAGCCAAAGACAGTAATCGCCCTTTCAGGGTAGAAATGAACGGGCAACAGATTGAAGTAATTGGCACTTCGTTTAATGTAAGGGCCTATCCCAACTCCAGCGAAATAGAAACTACACTGCAAACAGGATGTATCCATTTAAAGACTGGAAAACAGATTACAATTCTCAATCCAGGCGAACAATCGGTATTCGAAAAAAATGCTCACAAACTAATCATCAGTAAGGTTGATCCGGTTTCGTACAGTTCGTGGAAGGATGGCCGGTTCGAATTCCAGAATGAAGATTTGCTGGAGGTATTTAAAGTTGTGGAGCGATGGTATGATGTGGAAATAATTGCTGATGAAAATTATTTTAGGGGAATGCACTTTTCCGGAGTTATCAAACGGAATAAAGATGCCAGGCACTTTGTTGAATTGCTGAATCTTTCAATTCCGGTCAACTATAAAATTAATGCCGATAAGATTCAAATATTACCCAAATAAACAGTACACCTAAATAAACAACAATTAAAAAAGGAGGTCTAACTAGAAATTCGGTATGAAAAAAACGGAGAATGTACCACCATCCTCCGTTCATGTGTCAAAGTCTTAATTATTAAAACTTTTCTTAAAGCATTACAAATTTATGAAAAAAAAATTAATCGAGGACCTTTCCCCCGAAAGGGAAAAGGTTCGTAAATTCTGGATGACTATGCGTCTGATTGTATTTCTGTTTTTTGTATCCCTCGTGCATGTTTCAGCATCGGTATATTCCCAGAAAACCAGGTTGAATATCAGAGTTGAAAATGCCTCTCTCCAGCAGGTCTTTCAAACGATACAGGAACAATCTGAATTTGATTTTTTCTATAAAAATGATCAGATTCCGGCCGAAGCGAGAGTTTCAATTAATTATCAAAACGAAACAGTCGAGGCAATACTCGATAAAATCTTAACCGGAACAGGTTTGAGCTATCACGTTTTGGACAAAGACATTGTGATTAGTGTCAAAGGAACTGCTAAAAGTGAAATTTCAAGCCAACAGCAGAAAAAAGTGACCGGAAGAGTTACTGATGCTGCCGGAATAGCATTACCAGGAGTTTCGGTATTGGTTAAAGGTACTTCGCACGGAACAATTACCGATTCGGATGGTGATTACACACTTACGAACGTTGCTTCTGAATCTATTCTTCAGTTTTCTTTTATTGGGATGAAGGCTCAGGAAGTAAAAGTGGGGAATTCCAACACAGTCAACGTAAAGTTGGTTGAAGAAAGCATTGGCATTGAGGAAGTCGTGGCTGTAGGATATGGTGTCCAAAAGAAAGCAACATTGACCGGAGCAGTTTCCGCAATTAAAGGTGACGATATTGTTACCACAAAGAACGAAAATGCCCAGAATATGCTTGCGGGTAAAATATCGGGTGTGCGCGTAACTCAAAAAACAGCAGAGCCAGGTTCTTTCAATAACAATTTCGATATCCGTGCGATGGGATCTCCCCTGATTATTATTGACGGTATTCCCCGCACGAACGATGATTTTCAACGCCTTGATCCTAATGATATTGACAATATGTCTGTGTTGAAGGATGCTTCGGCAGCTATCTATGGTGTACGTGCTGCCAATGGAGTGGTTTTGGTCACCACCAAACGAGGTACAAATAATAAACTAGAACTAAATTATTCAGGTTCTTTTACCTGGCAGATTCCTTCCGGATTACCTGCAACCGTTAACGCTATCGATTATATGACTCTTCGCAACGAACGAGCCATGCACAACCTTAACGGAGGTTCTCCGATTTTTAATGACCAGCAATTTGAAGATTACAGAACTGGAAAAAGCCAGAGTACCGACTGGTATCCGTTGGTGTTTGGTAAATACGCACCTCAAACCATGCATAACCTGAATGCCGTGGGGGGGAACGATCGGACTACTTATTATGCAGGTTTGGGTTACCAGTATCAGGAAGGTTTCTTTACTTCGAATGACTTGAACTACACCAAATACAATGTTCGTTCGAACATCACGACTAAGATTACCGATCGTCTGACTTTCGATTTGAATCTGAACTCAATCATGGATCAACAAGATCGTCCTTACCAGGATTCATGGTGGATCATCCGTGGTTTCTGGAGGCAGGGTGCCCATATTCCTGCCTACGCAAACAACGACCCAACTAAACCTTATCATGGTTTGATAGAAGGTGATAACCCGATTTCGTTCATGGACAGAGATATCAGCGGATATAAGAAGTACAACAAAAAATGGATACAATCATCTGCCAGCCTTAAATATGATATCCCTGGAGTAAAAGGGTTATATGTAAAGGGACTGTTTAGCTACGATTATTACGTGTCAAGCGCTGATCTTTTTCAGAAAGAATATGTCCAGTACCGGTATGATGAGGCTTCGGATACTTACTCCAAATTCACTCGTCAATCACCAAACAGAATAAAAAGAGAATCTTATTTCAAAGCACAAACTTTGGCTCAGGCTTCTTTAAATTACGACAATACATTTGGCAGACACAAAGTGGGCGGCCTTTTGCTTTGGGAAGCTCAGAAAAGAACAAGTGATAACTTCTTTGCACAGAGAGATTTGGTGCTCCCATTGCCATACATTTTTGCAGGTATAGCAGAAGGACAGCAGGCTACCATGAATTCGGGTGCTGATGCGCTTTACGAAAACTCGAACCTTGCTTTGGCAGGTCGGTTCAATTATGCTTTCAGCGATAAATATTTAGCTGAATTCCTGTTCCGTTATGATGGCTCATCAAAATTTGCTGAGGGTTCTCAATGGGGTTTTTTCCCTGCTGCTTCCTTGGGCTGGCGTATTTCTGAAGAAAATTTCTTCAAGAATAATTCAGCTTTGTCATTCATCAGCCAGTTGAAGCTTCGTTCTTCTTTTGGTAAAACAGGAGATGATAATGCATCAAGCTATCAATTCATTTCAGGGTATAACTATCCAACGAGTACAAGCAACAGAAACTTCACCGGAGGTTATGTCTTTAACGGAAGTTTCAATGCAAGTGCTGATAATAAGGGAATTCCAAATCCATTTATTACCTGGTACACCGCTGAGACCTTTGACATTGGAGCTGATTTGGAAGCATGGAATGGCCTGTTGGGAGTTTCCGGAGACTATTTTAGCCGTAACCGTCAGGGACTTTTAGCTACACGAAGCGGAGGAATTCCAACTGTAGTTGGAGCAGGCCTTCCTCAGGAAAACCTAAATGGCGACCGTACTTACGGGTTTGAATTGGAACTCTCTCACAGAAACCAGATCAGAGATTTACAATACAACGTAAAGGGTATGTTTTCTTTAGCCCGTGTTAAACGTTTGTATGTTGAGCGTGATGCCATTGGCAGCTCGTGGAACAACTGGAAAAACAATCAAAACGACCGTTTACAGGGAGTTCACCAGGGATACCAGGGTTTAGGCCAATACCAGTCATGGGAAGAAATATGGGCTAGTCCAACATACATTGGTCGCGGAACTGTTATTGGAGATTATAAATATGAAGATTGGAATGGCGACGGTGAAATTAATGGAAACGACTCTCACCCGATACGTTACAACCAATATCCATGGATGAACTTCAGCATGATATTCGATGCTTCATACAGAGGGTTCGACCTTAATTTCCTGTTGCAGGGTTCTGCAATGAGTTCACTGATTTATGGTGAACAGTTGCGCGAACCTATGTGGGGTAGTGGCGATTCTGGTGCTATGGAGCAATTTATGGACAGATGGCATCCTGCAGATCCCAAGGCAGATCCATACGATCCGGCAACCCAATGGGTAAGTGGACACTATGCCTACACCGGGACCTTGCCTGATGTAAACTCAACATTCAACGTTGAAAATGGTGCTTATCTGCGCCTGAAGAGTATTGAACTCGGTTACACACTTCCTTCAACGTGGATTACGAAAAGCGGTGTCAAGAATTTGCGTATTTATGCAAATACCTACAACCTGTTTACTATTACTAAAGTTAAGTACGTTGATCCTGAACATCCTAATGATACATACGGATATTTGTATCCATTGAACAAGAGTGTTTCTGTCGGATTAAATGTTAAATTCTAATAACGTATATAAGCTATGAAATTGAAATATTTTTTATTCACTATACTGACGTTCGGTAGCATGGTAATGTCTTGTAAAGATTATTTGGATATACCACCTATGAACGTTGTGCAAGACAAAGATCTCTTTTCGGATGCGACAGGTATGACTGTTTATTTGTCGCGTATGTACAGCCAAATGCCATTCGAAGACTTTAAATACTCTCCCGCCCGTCAATTTTTCGATGACTGGTTGGTTACCCCCGGGGCAAATTCAGGCGAATCGTTAGGTCGTGATGCTGGTACTGCAATGACCTCAGAAGGTTATTCACGAAATGGAGCTTATTGGGGACGTGCGTTCAATCTGCTACGTGATGCTAATCGTTTACTCGAAACATTACCCGAGTATAAAGCAAATTTCAGCGATGTTGATTACAAACACTTTATCGGAGAAGCGTATTTTGCCCGCGGGATGGTTTTTTATGCTTTGGCAAAACGCTACGGAGGAGTTCCTTTGGTTACATCAGTTTTAAAATACCCTGAAGTGCCAGCTGCTCAACTTGAAATTCCACGCGCTACTGAAGAAGAAACCTGGAATCAGGTATTGGCCGATTTTGATCTGGCCATTGCCAATCTTTCTGCCACCAGCCCTAAACGGGGTTATGCGAACAAATATGTAGCTTATAGTTTTAAATCAGAAGCTATGTTGTTTGCTGGTTCTGTGGCTAAATACAATAAAATTACAGGTTTCGGAGACAAAACCGGTGTACGTGTTATTGGTTTCGATGCGAATAATGCCATTGCTGCTTCTAAAAAGTATTATAAAGAAGCATACAATGCAGCACGTGAAGTAATGAAGTCAGGAAAATATTCCTTGTATAAGAAAAAATGGTCGGCTACTGACAAAGAAGCCCAATACCAAAACATGGTAGATATGTTCTTTGATGTTTCAAGTTCTGAGAACATCTATATCAAGGAATACAAGTATCCGGATTTAACACACGGTTACGATGCATACAATATTCCCCGACAGCTAATGGGAGGTAATGGATATTCTGCTGGTAACTGTCCAACATTAGACTTTGTGGAAATGTTTGATGGGTTTGCTAAAAATGCTGATGGTACCATTAAAGTATTTGACGAAAACGGTAAATATTTAATGTTCGACAAAGTAACTGATATTTTTGCCAATGCTGAACCCCGTTTACGTGCCTATGTGATTTTCCCTGGCGATGTATTTAAAGGTGAAGTAATTGAAATCCGCAGGGGTATTTTTACCGGTGACGCTTCAAACGGTATCAGTCCATTGAGAATTGTTAATGGAGGTAACCCGGACTATACAGTTTCAGGTCCTTCAAACTACAATCAGGTTGATGCCTATAAAGCTACGGGTGCATTTGCTGGTAAAAAATCACTCTTTTTATCGCAGAATGGTACAACTCACGAAACGGTTGCATTGCCTGGTGGAATTACCATGAATGCCGGTGGTAAAAGCGGGCCTTTTACATCTGATGCTACTGCTGCAATGACCGGATTTGCAGTTCGTAAATGGCTCAATCCAAATATGCCACAATCGTTGTTGTTGGAAGCCCGTTCAGAACAACATTTCGTGCTGATGCGTTATGCTGAGATCTTGTTGAATGCTGCTGAGGCTGCATCTGAGTTGATGCTTGCCGGAGAACAAGCTCCTTCAGGAGATAACTTCCAGCAAATCGCTTTTGATGCCATCAAAGATATTCGTGAACGAGCAGGTGCAGTTCCACTGGTAAGCGCCAATGATCTTTCCGGACAGGCTGGTCTCGAACTTATTCGCAAGGAGCGTAAGAAAGAACTGGCGTTCGAAAACAAAACACTTTGGGATATCAGGCGTTGGAGAACTCAGCACTCTGAAATGCTGAATGGATATACTCAGGCAGATGGAGCATATTATAAAGGTTTATATCCATTTTATTCGTCAACAACTGGTAAATACTTCTTCGATGCTGGTTTGGACGAAGGCAGACGCCGTTTCCGATTGACTGAACAGGAATACTATTTTTTAATTCCTGGCGGTGAAGTTTCAAAAAGCCCACTGATTGATCAGCAACCAGGTCGTTAATCTAAAACTTAAATCAAATGAAAAAGATATTTTATAGTATATTAATTTGCTTAGCTGCTGTTTCTTTTCATTCCTGTGAGATTGATAATTATGATGAACCTCAGGAGACAATTAAAGGCAGGGTTGTGGATGCAGTTACAGGAGAACTTGTTTTGACCGACCAGGGTAGCGAAGGTACACGGGTCAGACTACGGGAACTTAGCTGGAAAGAAACAAAAGTGCCAGATAACTTCGATTTCTTTTGCATGAAAGAAGGTATTTTTCAGAATACCAAAGTATTTCGTGGCCACTACAATGTACGGATCGACGGTGCTTTTATTCCGTTAGTGCGACTTACAAGTACTGGAGATACCATTGCTGATGAAAGTAAGTATATTGACATAAAAGGGGTTACTGAAGTTGAATTTAAAGTACAGCCTTTTCTGAAAGTAGAATGGATTGGGACTCCGACCGTAAGCAATGGTAAAATTACAGCAACTGTAAAAGTTACCAGAGCTGTTAGTCCGGCTGACTTTAAGGCAAAGATTGAACCGATGGGTGGTTACAACGATAACATGTTGAATGTAACTGACGTTCGCTTGTTTGTTAGCCAATTGCCTTATGTGGGTTATCGCGAATGGGACAACCGGTACACTACCGAAATAAACTATTCAGGTAATTCTTTTGACGCTCAGCTTGGCCAACCAATTACGATTACAACTAAAGGTGTGATTCCTGCAGGACGTACCGTATTTATCAGGGCTGCTGCCAGAATCAATTACGCAACAGAGAATATCAAACGCCACAACTACAATCAATTTATTCGGGTTGATGTTCCTAATTAATCATTGATTATTAATGTATGGAAGTCATCTCTGCTATTGCCGGGATGACTTCTATTATTTTTAACACCTAAATCCTACTAAACCATGAAATTCAGACACTTTATTTATTTTCTTGCAGGATGCTTTTTTACACTGGCTTGTGGCGCAAGAGCTGTTGCCGATAATCCTCCTAAAAAAGAAAAAACAACTTTCCAGACTTCAGGCCAATGGAAACCGGTAACTGATGTTCGCTCCGATGTGGCCATCGTTTATGGTGTGAACGACCGCCCCAATATGACTTTTGAACAGCGCGTACAATCCTGGCGCGACCGGGGTTATACCGTCCATTTTATGACAGGTATTGCCTGGGGAGGTTATCAGGACTATTTCACCGGGAAATGGGACGGAATAAACCATTTGGGTGAAGGGCAGGTTACCGCAAAAGGCGACACCATCTGGCACGGGAAGATGGTTCCTTACCTTGTTCCCACTGCATCGTTTATTAAATACATGAACGAAATGCACATCAAACGGGTGATTGATGCCGGAATTGATGCTATTTATCTGGAAGAGCCTGAGTTCTGGGCCCGTGCCGGTTATAGCTCTGCATTTAAAACCGAATGGCAAAAATATTATGGTTTCCCGTGGCGCGCGCCTCACGAATCGCCTGAAAATACTTACCTCTCCAACAAACTCAAATATCAGTTGTATTTTAACGCCTTGAATGAGGTATTTACCTATGCCAAAGCCTATGGAAAAAGTAAGGGAATGAATGTGCGTTGTTACGTGCCTACCCATTCTTTAGTCAACTATTCATCGTGGAAAATTGTAAGTCCCGAAGCTTCTTTGGCTTCACTACCTTGTGTTGACGGCTACATTGCACAGGTTTGGACAGGAACTTCGCGTGAAGAAACTTATTTTAATGGTGTGGAGAAAGAACGCGTTTTTGAAAACGCTTTTCTGGAATATGGCTCCATGGAATCGATGACCAGACCAACTGGCCGGAAAATGTTTTTCCTGACCGACCCGATTGAAGATTGGCCCCGCGACTGGGTAGATTATAAAAAAAATTACCAGGCTACTTTTACTGCTCAACTGCTTTACCCGATGATTGCTGATTATGAAGTAATGCCCTGGCCCGACAGGATTTATGAAGGCCTGTACAAGACAAGCGCCAACAGCGATAAAAAAGAACGGATTCCACGGTTCTATTCTACCCAGATGCAGGTAATGGTCAATTCACTAAATCAAATGCCATTGTCGGATAATCGGGTGAATGGTTCGTCAGGAATTGGTGTTGTAATGGCTAATTCACTGATGTTTCAACGATTCCCTACGCACGGCGGGTACGAAGATCCACAACTTTCCAATTTTTACGGACAGACTTTCCCTTTGCTGAAACGTGGTGTTCCGGTTAGTATTGTTCACCTCGAAAACGTTTCTTATCCTGAAACATGGAAAGATGTTAAAGTTCTGATTTTGTCTTATTCGAACATGAAACCAACGACTGCCGATGTGCATCAGCACATTGTAAAATGGGTTAAGAATGGTGGTTCCTTGGTTTATTGCGGCCGCGATAACGATCCTTTTCAGACGGTTCAGGAATGGTGGAATAAAGGAGATTTCCATTATAAGGCTCCTTCGGAGCATTTATTCGAGCTACTCGGGCTTGAAAAAACAGCAAAAGAAGGTGTTTACGCATGTGGCAAAGGAACCGTTTCAGTTGTTAGGAAGGATCCCAAGGAATTTGTGCTTCAGGCTAATGAGGACAAACAATTTATTGATGTTGTAAAACTTCAGTATGAACAGAAAGCGAACGCCGGAAAGTTGGTTTTCAAAAATCATTTTTTCCTGACACGCGGCCCATTCGAGATTATTTCGGTCATGGACGAAGGAGTCAGCGCTGAACCATACACGATCAAAGGAAAACTGATCGATCTTTTTGATCCGACCCTTCCGGTTTTAAGCCAGAAAACAGTTCAACCTGGAGAGCAAGCTTATTTGTATAACATTGAGCGCGCCGACAATCCCAAAAAACCACAGGTACTGGCTGCAGCATCGCGTGTTTACGACGAAAAAATCAGTAAAAACAGCTATTCCTTTATAGCCAAAAGTCCGGCTAACACAAACAATGTGATGCGCATTTTACTGCCTGCTGAACCGAAGAAAGTTACAGTTGCTGAAGCAGCCGGAAACCTGATTGCTGATGTAAAACGTTCGTGGGATTCATTAGGAAAAACCTGCTTGCTGCAATTTGAAAATAGTCCGGAAGGAGTAAAAGTGCTACTTGAGTGGTAATATAGAAGAGCCGGATGACTTTAAGGAATTCGGCTCTTTTTTCAGGATAAAATAACTTAATCGCTACAGGTGCTAAAAAAATTAAAATAATCCCTTTCATGAAAAAGATATTCTTAACGATTCTGTTGTCACCGATGTTGTTTGCAAATGCCAAACAGCCCGACCTGGTAAAACATGTCAATACGCTGCAGGGTACAAATTCCAGCTTTGAACTGACACGCGGAAATACTTACCCAACTACAGCTCTACCGTTTGCCATGCACACCTGGACACCGCAAACAGGCCGAAATGGTGACGGATGGAAATATCAATACCAGAAAGACTCGATTCGGTCGTTTCAGCAGGCCCATCAGTGCAGTTCGTGGACCAACGACTATTGCGTTTTTTCGCTTATGCCGGTAACGGGAAGCTTGTTCGTCGATCAGTTTAAGCGTGCGGCTAAGTTCAGTCACGAAAACGAAATTGCTAAACCAAATTACTACAAGGTTACTTTGGACAATCGTATTACTGCTGAGATTTCCCCGGTTGAACGTGGGGCACACCTCCGCTTTTCGTTTCCAAAAGGTGCCGGTTCCTATGTGGTTCTGGATGGTTATACCGGATTCAGCAGTGTAAAAGTTCTACCCCAAGAGAATAAACTCGTTGGTTATGTGCATAACGGTCGTGGGCTGACTAAGAATTTTAAGAATTACTTTGTTATTCAGTTTGATAAACCTATTCGTAGTTACGGAACATGGGTTAATAAATCAGGCGAAAAATACGATGGAGAAACCGAGCGCGAAGGTAACGGAGTTGGTGCGTGGCTGAAATTTGACAATGGCGTAAAAGTTCAGGCTAAAGTGGCTTCGTCGTACATCAGTCCGGAACAGGCTGAGTTGAATCTGAAAAATGAACTTGGGCAGTTTAATTCGCTGGAAGAAACCCGGAAGGCAGCCTGGGAAATCTGGAACAAACACCTGAATCAAATATTGGTTGAAGGTGGAACGGAAGAAGAAATAGCCACGTTTTATTCCTGTTATTTTCGCGCGAGTTTGTTCTCCCGTAAATTCTATGAAGTGGATGCCAATGGTAATCCGTATTATTTCAGCCCATATGATGGTAATTTACATCGGGGGTATTTATATACCGATACCGGTTTCTGGGATACTTTCAGGGCGCAGTTTCCGCTGAATGCCCTGATGCACCCAACCATGCATGGGCGGTATGTGGCCGGATTGCTCGATGCTTACGATCAGTGCGGCTGGCTGCCTTCATGGTCGTTCCCGGGCGAAGGTGGAAGTATGATCGGCAATCATGCCATCTCATTACTTACTGATGCCTGGGCAAAAGGGATCCGTACGTTTGATCCGGAGAAAGCATTAAAGGCCTATGCCCATGAAGCCATGGATA